>Ga0058704_10000109_pt1 | contig 43804 bp, 45 predicted proteins | sample AgamicMgSfe_FD_71363 | JGI IMG/M metagenome (GOLD analysis project Ga0058704, IMG submission 71363) | Agave microbial communities from Guanajuato, Mexico - Mg.Sf.e | ecosystem: Host-associated > Plants > Phyllosphere > Phylloplane/Leaf | place: Guanajuato, Mexico | collected 2012-05-30
AAAAAAAAAAAAAAAAATAACACCCCAAGAATACCTAAAAAGTCCATATAGTAAACGCCCACACTCCGTTTCCACCCACGATACTCAAGACTCAGGAACGAGCGGAAGTCCCATTCATTCGACATATATCATATCTTGTCCGGATTGTAGTCGCCGCAAACAGCATAAAGGTATCTCAAACACCCGAAAAACCCCAAAAGCCTACCCCCCAAAAGCCGCCTTTACATTCTTTAACCCCAACCCTAACCTTACCCACCCCAAACTTCCCAAAGATCAATGGGTTCCTACCAACGATACGTTCGTCTGTTCCATCACTGGGGGAAATGCATCCCCCTCGGCGCCAACCCAGGCGACAGCGGCGCCTCGTACGCGCCCGGGATCGGCACGGATTCATAGACCTGTTCGCCGGGCGCGGCGCCAAAGTGCTCCTGCTGCTGCTGCTGCTGCTGCTGCTGCGGTAACGTCTCTGCGGCCACGAGCGGCGAGCGGGGGTCTTCTGCCACGGCCAGAGGAGGCGTGACGCTGACTGAACGCGCGCTCGGCGTGAAACCGAGCTGCTGCATTTTCGGCGTCGGGTTCTTGAGCGGCGCGGGCTGGAGTTGGAAGGGTCTAGAGGGTGCCCGCTGCGCCTCTGGGTCGATGTACTGTACGCCTTCTTCGAGGTCGGCGGCGTGGGTGAAAGAGGGGGAGGAGTCGAGGGGAGGTTTCCAAGCGCCGTCGCGGGCGCTGTAGAGGGCGGCGAACCCGGGGGTGTTGGGGGCGGACTGGGAGCGCAGCTGGGCGAGGTAGAGGTCGGAGCGGGCGCGGTCGCGCACGGCCATGGACTTGCGGAGCTGGCGTTTGGAGTAGAAGCGGTGGAAGGCGACGGCGTAGACGGCGATGGTGATGGTCTCGACGACGACCTCGATGACGCAGCACACGAGGCTCCAGTTCTGCAGGCGGCAGATGAGGTCGTAGGAGACTTCGTTCTGGAAGAGGTGCCGGCGCGTGTTGTCCACGCACGCCCAGCCCCACATGTCCTTGTTGTTGCCGTGCGTTTTGCTGCTTTGCAGGATGCCGGCGCCGATGCCCCACATCACGATGCTGAAGACGAAGAAGGCGACGGCGAAAGCGGAGTAGTAGACGGCGGCCTTCTCCGCGCGCTTGTGCCCGCCTTTCCAGTAGCCGTAGAAGACGAGCAGGGAGAAGAAGAGCGATACGCAGGCGATGACGAGAAGGGTGATCTGAGGCCAGGTTTTTTGGTTGTTGGCCCAGGGTGGGAGGCTGTTGCGGGGTGGTAGTGCTCTCGTGGCGTTGAAGATCTGGAAGGTCGTCGCGAGCATGGACAGAACGATCAGTGAACAGGAAAAGTTCACGCCTCGGAGGAGCATCTTGGCCATCCGCACTCGGGTCTTGACTTTCTGTCGATGATTGTTAGTCACCATATCTCGTTGGTAATCGAGACAAAACACGTACCAAATCCTGAGCTTGTGTCTTCTCCGTCAGTGCCTCTTGCTTTTCTAGCATATCCTCCTCTTTGAAGGTGGGGCTGAGGATATTGCCGAAGTCCCTTGGGGGTGCGCCGGGAGTCCTCATGGCACTTTTCAGCGGGCCTCTGGGTGCAGACTGCATGTGCGGATAGTCGTTGTTGTCGGTATCCGGCATCTCGACCGACTCATGCTTGCCCATATAGCCAAAGCCGACGTCTGAGACCTGTGGTTGCGCCATGACGTGACGGGTCGGAGGTCCTGCAAAGGGTGGTCGGACCGCGTCGACGGGTGAGTCGACCGCCGTCGCTTCGGCGAAGCGTGCGGCCCTCGGCGACTGGAGGGATGGCGGCTTGATTGAAGGCGCGTAGGAGTCTTCTGACGATGCCCGCGGTCGAGCCGTGATCGTGATTGTCGGTGCCTTCTTCCGAGATGCTGACATAGCGTCAGAAAGGTGCTGTTGTTCCCGTAGCGGTTCGTCTGACACGGGGCGAACGAGACGATCTTCTGGGTTTGAAAAGGAAAAGAGGCCAGCTCTTCACAATGTCTTGCGATATGTCGTGCGAGCAAAGAATTACGAGGTATGTACAGGCAGTTCGCAGAGGCCAGCTGTGGGAAGGGGAAGGAATTCGCTGGAGACGTGGGCATGAGAGAGAGGATAGAAAGGGAGCTCGGTAGAGGGTCGGGCGCTTAGCACAGACAGCTGCAGATTGGCTGTACGCTCATTGCCAAGTTTAGAAGAGACGGCCAGGAGATGGGAGAAAAAGGAAAGCGAGCAACAGCGGGGCACTCACACTCTTTGCCGGGCGCTGGTCGAGGATCTGGTGCAAGGCTGCTGACATAGGCCGGCTGCCGGGTGTGAAGTGGGAGGGGGGTCGTGGTAGAAGCTCGAAATAGACGCCCGGCCTGGATGCGGAGCATGCAGCTTGTGCATGCGGATCAATCACGCTGTCGAGGTCCGACCTGCAGGAGGAACGATGTGCTGATGGCGTATGGCCGAGGTATGATATTGGATATGGTAGATGTAGAGTTGTAGACAATGCTTCGTAGTCGACAGAAGCCGAGAAGAAGTCGAATGGAGGGAGATACTTGGGACGCTGATGAGGGGGCTCACTGAGGAAGAAGACCTTCCAAGCGAGCTCCAGGCTGACTTAGATTGAACGCCACAGCCATACCGCCCGGGCTCGGATCCAACCCGACGCAGCGATATATGATTCGGATCCTGTCGTGGCCAGGATGGCGCGTGGGATGGGGGGTGAGACGGAAGGGAAGGATTGGTGGTGGTGGTGGATGGTGGAAAGGCGAAAGCGATGCATGAAGAACGACACGGTCAACCCAATCAGCGCCTGAGGTCAATTCAAGCACCCTCACGTCCCCACTTTTCCGGGCGCTTACAGACCGACCACACTTCACCTTCACTTCCATCTTTTCATCGCCCACTCATGTGTTTGACAAGAGATTCTCGCGTCACCAAGCAAGATCGCTTTATTTGCTTCCAGCGTCTACCGAAGCCAGGCATGCTTACAGGATCCGCCGCTAAGATCTGACCTGCCTGTCAGCGCTCTCGTACGACGCTCTCATCATTATCACGCGTGTGCGACCAGCCTGAGGATGTTCGATTCTGTTGGACCGACCATCGCACCGACGGGCAGCAATGGCGATCTAGGAATAGAGTACCCATCATGATGCCTTGATGGAGCACATCCTCAACGATCGTTTATTGTGTCGCCTGCTCCTCCCCGTGTACACATGGCGGAGAAATGACAGAAGAAAAGGTGAGGAGAGATGGTTTAACAAGGTAAGTGGTATGTTTGTTATCTCACAGTCTACTATCTCGGCTCGTATCATAACTCCCCAGTATCTCATCATAAAAGCCATAGAACTTGGTATCTCTCGCTTGTTCCCGCTCTGGTTTCCTAAGATCCGGGAGACTGCTCGTTGACAGACTGTCGCGTTTCCAATATGTTCGTGGAGGAACATAATCTCTCACCATCTCCGACTGCTCGGGAACGGCGGCAACGGACATCGACCGGCGATCATGTTTCAATGATGATTGGCACGCCGTGACGCTGCGGTGTCGGTGCGTGGATGGTTTCGACTCCGCCAAAAGAAATAACCGGTGTCTCTGGTTTAGCTCCGGGGGAGTCTACTGGATTATCGAACAGTTTGCTGGCGAATAGCTTGCTATGACCTGTCGTCTCATGATGTAAAACAGGTAGAGTCAGGATTGACATACCCGGAGCACCATCTTCGTCAGCGAACGGATTTCCTGGATCCTCGTATACCGTATCACGGACTCGTCGAAGCTTCCTCTGTCTAGCCAACTTCATGTACTCTGGTGTTAAATTCCTGGGTCGTGGTAAACCTCGCCTCGTCAGATCTGGGCTGGACACTATCTAGAGTCAGTAAAGTACTTATCGTACATGCTGTCACGACGGTCGGCACAGTGGAAGGGATCAGGATAGCAAACAGTGTCCAGACCCTAGAGTGAAAAGAGCAGTATGAGAGATGACATATGAGAGAGGCACGTCACGTTGAGAAGACCACCCAGTGTTCTATATTCGCTAAAGTATTACAGACTTACCTGTCCCATTCCAAGTCCAACTCCAACTCTAAGCTGGCAAACCACCACCCATGACATAGGAAACAATAAACTTCTCACCTACCTCTGGATCTGTACAGCGCACAAGACTGACAGTACCCGTCCACCATCACGTAGCCAGCCCCGCCCGTCGGACGCCCGCAGCGCGCACACGCACCTACACAGCCGAAGCTCTCGTCAGAATTGGCCGTGCCCTTACGCTTGAGGGGGTCTGCGATCCGCGAAACGAGAACGGCAGCTTTCTCACCTTTGGTCAAGCGACCACGAGGAACGCCCTTGAACTCGTTGACCTCGTTGACGCAGGCGTCGTAGTGGTAGGCGGAGGCGCTCTCACGCGCCGCCGCCCGCTCGGCCGGACTGAGCGTGAGATCGCCGACCGGCAGCCGGTCGGGACTGTGGTGGTTGCCGAGCGCGCGGTTGATCTTGTCGTTCGATCGCGACTGCTCGACCATCGCCTCGAAGTTCTGGCCCGTCATCTCCCGGCACGCGATCCCGCCGTTGCTCACCAGCTTGTTCTTCTCCACGAGGTAGTCGCGCTGGAAGCTCGGCCGGGAGAAGGGATCCGCTCGCCGACGGCTCTCCCGCTCATCGGAGGGAGACCGCGTCTGCTGCTTCACCCACCCCTCCCGGTCCCGCGCGCTCATCCGCATGATGTCCTGCTTCTGCTCCATCCACTTCGAGCCCCGCCGCACGGCCGTCTTGACGCCGTCCGTGAGGCTCTTGATGCTGGAGCGGCTGTCAGTGCGCTTGAGGTCCGACTTACCCTTGCCGCTGCTGTGGGTGCTGCTGCTGGAACCGGGCCGACGGCTGAACTGCTCTTGCAGCGGCGAGGCGGGAGGAGTGAAGGTGGAGCGGGAGACTTGTTTGACGTTGTTGCTGTCGAACTTGCCGTCGCGCGTGGTGAAGATGACGTTCATCTTCTGTGACCGGGTGGAATTGGAACGGGAGGGTTCGGCGCCGGTCCGGGCTGGAGAAGGACTCGCGTCAGCAGGGAGGGGGGGCAGAGGCCGGTCGGTGGCGGGAGCGTGCGTGCGGACGGGCTTGCGCTGGATTGTGGGCGCGGCGCGCTGCATCGTCTGCTGCGGCGTGCGCTGGATGGTGGGGTAGGCGCTGGATTGGGTGGGAGCGGACGTACCTAAGTCAGGACGACGGCTGTGGTGAGGAGACTGCGGCGCAGCGGACCTCTTGCTGTGACGGTTGTCGTCGAGGGCGCCAGAGATCTTGATGCCGTAGTGACGGGCCTGCTGGCTGTGGAAGTCGTTCAGGTCGTAGGGGTTGTTCTGGAAGTTAGACATGGTAGGGGGGAAGGGGGACTTACCGGTGGTGTGGTTTGCTGGTCGAGTGTGTGTGGGTGTGTTTTCGGGTACAGCCTGCTGCACCGGAAACGGGAAAAGGGACGCTGAACAATGAAGGACTGGGTGGGTTCTGGATGGATTGGAAGGTGGGGATGACAATCGCCTTATATCTTTTCCGGCGTGCGAGAAGGTGAACAAGGCGACAAAGAAGCTCAAAGAAGGATTGTGTTGGACTGCCTTTGTGAAGCGATGCAGATAAGGAGAGACAAGTACTTGCCTGCCTGTGATGGATGCCCAAGGTGAAAGGGTCGCTTTGTTCAGTAACAATGAATGCCACAAACTATGATTAACAACAACACCTGAGAAAAGCCACCATACAAAGAAACACGCCGGGATACGACACCATGCGCAGCCAATAGGGCGAAGCTGTAGACAAAGGAAACAACAAAGCCCCTCCTCGACGACGGTATGCCTTGCTTGGATTCACGTGACATGAACATGAACTGCCCCAAACGCCTGCCAATATGTTAGTGTCGGGTGTGGTGGGTGCGATGCAGACGGCACGTACCTTGACCCAAATGAGAGCGCGTATGACCCATCACGAGCTTATAGAGTGAAAGCCAAAGCAGCAACGGCGACGGCCAAGAAGAGCGAAGTGAAGACGCCGACGTTGGCGAGGCCGGACACTCCGTCTCCAGTGGATGGTACGATGCCGGAAGTGTTGCCGTAGGTGACGCCGGACGGGTAGCCCGTGGCGGCGGCGCGGCACTGTGGGCCCGGGCATGATTCGGTGACGGTGGCGGCGGAGGTGGGGTATGGAGGCGCTGCTGCTCCGCTTCCGCCGGCGGCTGGGGCTGGGGAGCCGGCCGGTGGCGGGCTTTGGTTGGCGGAACCACCGCACTCTTCTGGGCCCGAGCAGGAAGAGTTCGTGCCGGGGGCTGGAGAGCCCGAGCCCGGCGAGCTACCGCCCGGCGAGGACGAACCGGATCCGCCTGCTGGCGTGGTGGCGGCTGGCGTGTTGCCGCCGCTGCCCGATCCACCACCTGGCGTCGTGGCGACAGCAGTGTTGGTGACGGGCACACCCTCGTGAGCCTCGCAACCGCACGGCTCCGTGATGGTGACGGTGGTGGGCGTCGATTGGCAGACGGTGCACTCCTTGGTGGTGACGGTGAAGCCTTGAGGGATGTGGCTGGGACCGGGTGTCCATGTCGGCGTCGGCTCCGTGCAGCTTTCGGTGACGGTGTAGGTCGCTGGCACCATGCCCGTCGGGCACAGGGACATGTAGGTGGTGGTGTAAACTGTGGTGTGGCCGGGTTGTTGGGCGGAAGCGGAGGCCATTACACATTCCGGGCAGTATGTCGCAGTCACGCCCTTAGTGACGGTGATCAGTGAGTCCATCGAGTCACTTGGGCAGTCGCTGTAGGTGACGGTCGTGTATGAGACGGATGGCGCGGCGGTTGTGCTCATGGCGCGGGCGGTGGTGCTTGCGCTGGTGCTCGCGCTCTGCCCGTAAGCGTTCTGCGCGTAGGCTCCAGTGGCGGCCAGTGCCGCAGTGGCGGCGGATCTTCTGAGCTTCATGTTGATTTGTGGTGGTTTGCTGACGCGTGTATGGTGATGGTACAGTACAGGCGGGTTGGGAGAGGCAAGAAAAGCTGTGAACGAGAGTTGTTCGCTGACAAGGATCGAACGAGTGAAGATCCACCGAAAACGTGTATTAATGACTGTACGAGTAACGAAGAGAGAAGAGTAAAGAATGTTGCGAGTGCAGCCTTATACCAAGGACGGTCGCGGCGTGCACTGTTGTTGATCTTGTTTGCATTCCAAACGCAGATTGGCCGCTTCGCTTCGCCCATTCCGTCACCGAGCAACAAACACCCGCTTACGGCAATTGTATTCATAGCGGAGATGACATGCGAAATGAGAAGAGTGTGGTCCTCGGGACGAGAGAGAAGTATCGAGGCGTGAGGACGAGTGTGGTAGGAAGTACCGTGCACAGAGCTTGATGGCAGAATTAGGCTGAGCCCTCTGAGGATGCCTGTTAGCCGGTCAATTGACAATGCTTACATTGTCAAGCTTCTTTATCCCCCATTGCGGATACACAGAGCTCCATCGCACTATATGATGCATGTATGAAGGTCGTTCCTGCGGAGTGCTGCTTCACTTTGGGCCGTGCCTTCAGTGTGCTTGGTTGCGAGACTGGATCCGGAAGCTCGACCTCGAAGCAGTCTGGGACGAAGTGGTGATGCGTACTACCATGTCTTCCACATACGAACACGCCTCTCACGTTGCAATGATAGCGCTTGTCGTAGGAGAGCACCAGGTTCTCTCCGTCAGGCAGGGTTTCTCGTCCCACTGTTTTGCAGTGGATTCAGCTCTCGCACCCTCTGTGCTTGCGTACTCGTCACTCTCTAGACTCTCTGTAAGGCGGCTCAGGGTCCGCGACCGGTCATTTCCGAGACGTTGATAATGGTCCATGCGCGCGAAGGTGAACATGGCCGAGATTGCATACCAGAGGACTTGTTGTTGTTGTTCTTGCTCGCTTGGTTCCCGACTCAGCCTAGCGTGGTCTCTTAGTCATCATGTGCTGAAAGGCCCAGGCCAGATCACGTTGCTCCGTTGCTTTTCTGCGACCACTACGGTCATGGAAGAGCCAATGCAATTGCCGAGTATTCTTTCCATCAACATTCATGTTGTTCCTCGCCCCTCCCGCTCTTCCTGTCTCCCTTCCCACTCCAGATGCCCGCGGTCCGAGCACAAGGCATAAGCAACGCCGTAGTCGCATCACCTAATACCCTCAACACGCTACGGCCAACGTAGTGTGATCTCTCCACGTCCTCTTAGGACGCACCTCGGCCGCCTTGTCGTCAGTACTCACTCGGATCCATGAAACGATGGCGTGCGACTCTTTACTGAGTCGACGAGCGACTGAAAGCCGTCTGCAGCTGCAAAGACGCCGTTGGGGAAAGACCTTGGCCAAGCTACATCTCGAAGAGATAGCTTGAAGACGCTGTTGGCAGTAAAGCGAGAGTTCCTGTTTCGTCATGAGCTGCTTACCTCGTCATGTGGTAAGTAGTAAACCTAATGCCTGAAAGCCAAAGAGATGAAAGAGACGCGAGCTACTTATCTCTCTGCGATCCCCGAGAAAGGCATATGGACAAGGGTATCTTGAGCGCGGTCTGCGCTTGTCCGACATCTGATGGGTTTTCATGATAGAAGCTATGCAATAAAAAAAGTTGAATACCAGACCGGCCACTTGATCGCCTTCCTCGTGTAACGGTTCAGAGATACATCTCATCTCTCGCAGGCGCTGTGGCTTCGGGACCGACTTGGGCATACCCAGACGCCGTTTACATGTTCACGGACGTTCTGAACTTGTTGCCAGCGAAGACGGCGTTGCTGCCCAGCTCCTCCTCAATGCGCAGGATCTGGTTGAGCTTGGCGAGACGCTCCGACCGTGCCGGGGCACCGGTCTTGATCTGGCCGGCGCGGAGACCGACGACGATGTCCGAGATGGTGACATCCTCGGTCTCGCCGGAGCGGTGGGAGACCATGACACCCCAGCCGGCGCCGAAGGCGTCCTTGGCGGCCTGGATGGCCTCGGTGATGGTGCCGATCTGGTTGACCTTGAGGAGGAGAGAGTTGCAAGCCTTGGTCTCGATGGCCTTCTTGATGAACTGCGGGTTGGTGACGGTAAGGTCGTCGCCGACGATCTGGAAGTCGGAGGTCTTGTAGAAGTAGCTCCACGCCTCCCAGTCGTCCTCGGCGAACGGGTCCTCGATCGACACGATCGGGTACTTGGAAGCGAGGTCCTTGTACTGCTGCGCGAGCTGCTCGTAGGTGACCCACTTGCTCTTGTCCGAGTCGGGGTTCTTGAAGTCGAGGTCGTACTTCTTGTCTTCGGTCTTGTAGAACTCCGAAGACGCCACGTCCATGGCAATGTTCATCTTGCCCTTGTAGCCGGCTTGCTCGATGGCGTCGGTGATCAGAGTCAGGGCCTCGTCGGCGGTCTGGATGTCGGGGGCAACACCGCCCTCGTCACCGACATTGCCGGCGGATTGACCGTACTTCTTCTTGGCCAGAGCCTTGAGCTTCTGGTAGACCTCGGCGCCCCAACGCATGGCCTCGGTGAAGGAAGGTGCATCACTAAGAAAGATTAGCATCCTGCTAGCAACGGAAATGTCAGCGGCGCTCACCTCGGGACAATCATGAACTCTTGGAATGCCAGACGACCGCCAGCGTGCGAGCCACCGTTAAGCACGTTCATGAACGGGACTGGGAGCACGTATGGCTTCTTGGTGCCGGCGAGGTCGGAGATGTGAGCGTAGAGCGGGACGCGCTTCTCAGCAGCGGCAGCCTTGGCCACGGCCATGGAGACACCGAGGATGGCGTTGGCGCCGAGCTTGGTCTTGTTCTGCGTGCCGTCCAGCTTGTTGAGGAAGTTGTCCACGGCGGACTGATCCTTGACGTCGACGTTCTCCTTGATGAGTGCCGGTGCAATCACGTCGTTCACGTTGGCGACGGCCTTGGTGACACCTACACATCGTCAACGGTGCCTTATAGTTTGTGATGGCGGCGTCTTCGCTCACCCTTGCCGCCCCACTTGCTCTTGTCGCCATCACGGAGCTCGCAGGCCTCGTGAGAGCCCGTAGACGCGCCGGAAGGCACAATGGCACGGTGCAGGCCGGTCTCGGTGACAATGTCAACCTCAACGGTCGGGTTACCGCGGGAGTCGTAGACGTAGCGGGCGTGGATCTTGCTGATACCCATGTTTGCGGTTCCTGCGAAAGCAATGGATTAATACTCAATTTCTGACGCGAAATGGGCTTTGGCGTAGGAGTCCACCGCCTCTCAAGCTCGAGTTCAAGGCCAATGAGAGCGCACGTACCTTGACTTTGTGATGTGGGAGTTGTTGGTGATGGTGTGCGAGTACGGAGGTGAGGGTGAGATGATTGTAGAGATGTTTTTTCCCGGCCGTCGTGGAGCTCAACGAGAAACGACCGCCCCTCCATAAAACCCCGCGCTAACCTCGATTCGGTCGATCTACATGGTTAGATCGGCCCTTCTCCGAAGGAGCAGCGATCCGGCGCTTTACCTCATGAAGGAGAGGCTCAGCGGCAGCGGCCCGATCCATGAGTGATGCGATCCCCGTTCGCCTTGTGTTTGCCTGAGGTCAAGCTCCGGCTGTCGTGTGTTCCAAGACGTTCCTTGCCTTACACCCATCGCCATCCATCTCGACTGTTTCCCTCACTCCTCACTTCCCGCACGCCCATCCATCTGACCAACGACACACTCTGAACTCGAACAACAACCCATCTCGTCTGGAACGAACATGGCGGAAGACCCGGAGCGTGCACATGCATTAGAAGAGTAAGATCACAAGTGGTGGTTGGCGATCAGAGGACATCATCTGACACTTGCGTTCTGCTGGACACAGGTACAAGAACAAGCTCCTGGAGTCGCGAGAATGGGAAGCCAAGCTGAAAAGCTTGAGGCAAGATATCCGGGGACTACAGCACGACTTCGACGTGTCGGAGGACAACATCAAGGCGCTGCAGAGCGTTGGCCAGATCATCGGCGAAGTACTGAAACAGCTTGATGAGGAGCGATGTAGGCTGAACGGTCCCTGAGATTCTGGAGATTCGGTCGCAAGCTGACCGCACGTGCAGTCATCGTCAAGGCATCTTCCGGACCGCGATATGTTGTCGGCTGCCGCAGTAAAGTCGAGAAGACGAAGCTCAAGCAGGGCACACGTGTGGCGCTTGACATGACAACACTCACCATTATGCGCATGCTGCCGAGGGAGGTGGATCCGTTAGTCTACAACATGAGCTTGGAGGATCCTGGCCAAGTGTCGTTTGCAGGCATCGGAGGGCTGAACGAGCAGATACGAGAGCTGAGAGAAGTCATCGAGCTGCCACTGAAGAACCCGGAACTATTCTTGCGGGTGGGCATCAAGCCGCCGAAAGGTGTGCTACTGTATGGACGTGCGTTTCCATCTTTCCAGACGAATCTTGGTAAGGGCATACGCTGACTACTGTGACAGCCCCCGGCACAGGCAAGACACTCCTAGCGAGAGCAGTGGCGAGCTCACTCGAGACGAACTTTCTCAAAGGTATGCCTGGTCAAACATGACGTTCTCATCAGCGCCTTCTAACATTACTTTCAGTTGTCTCATCAGCCATCGTCGACAAGTACATCGGCGAATCCGCCCGCCTCATCCGCGAAATGTTTGGCTACGCTAAAGAACACGAACCATGCATTATCTTCATGGACGAGATCGATGCCATCGGCGGGCGACGCTTCTCCGAGGGTACCAGTGCCGACCGCGAAATCCAGCGCACTCTCATGGAGCTGCTGAACCAATTGGATGGATTCGATTACCTGGGGAAGACGAAGATCATCATGGCCACCAACCGACCTGACACGCTCGACCCGGCGTTGCTAAGAGCGGGCCGACTGGACAGGAAAATCGAGATCCCACTGCCTAACGAGGCGGGTCGGCTGGAGGTGCTGAAGATCCACGCCGAAGGTGTGCAAAAGGAAGGCGAGATCGACTTTGAAAGCGTGGTGAAGATGTCGGACGGCCTGAACGGCGCCGATTTGAGGAACGTCGTGACTGAGGCCGGGCTGTTCGCGATCAAAGACTACCGAGACGCGATCAACCAGGACGACTTCAACAAGGCGGTGAGAAAGGTGGCGGAGAGCAAGAAGCTCGAGGGTAAGCTCGAATACCAGACGCTCTAAGAGCTTCATTTGCTAGGAGTGTAAGGGATAGCATGGCGTTCTTGAGGTTGCTAGCTGGGTCGACTGACCTCTTACGCCCACATGTACAATACACGTCGCTACAGACACCGCGACTGATCAACGGCATTCTCATCGTAAAGCAGAAGCTCCCATTGCGTTGGTGGCTCATGTGCGGGCGTTGACTCCTCCGTTTGCCACCTAAGCTCGACTTCACCGAAATAATTCGCCTCCTCCGCCGTTCGCCTGAAACCCACACTTTCGAAAAGGCGAATGCTGCCGACATTGCTCTCTTGAACTTTGACCCGAAAGTAAGCGAGATGAGGTGTAGTCGTACCTGGGGACAACGGCAGCGTCCGTGAAGTCTGCTCGTCATGACCACTGTACTCTGCGTACACGCTCGCCCAGTGGGAAACGATGTAATCTCTAAACGTCACCAGCGCAGCGCGCCCGTAGCCCTGACGCTGCAGGTCTTTGCGTGCGATCATGAGCTCCAATTCGCCGATTACCGTCGGCGCTGGCTGGGCGTTGCTTAGTCCAGAAGCATTCTCCTCGTCGTCCTCGAGTGGGAAGAGGAAAAGATTGATATCCCCAATCATACGCTCAGGCGCATCGTCCACGCCGACGCGGATGCCCGCGCCGCTGCCGGTCCCCTCCTGATTTCGCGTGAGCAGCGGGAGGCAGTTGATGAAGGTCAGTTTGTCGGGATCGGTGCGCCAGCTCCGTTGCATGGCGTACTCTTCCTCCAGGCTCAGGGGCTCCGAGGCCGTGGCGGCTTGGAGGTCGGGGTTTTGCATCCAGTGGTGGTAGGTCGGGACGTGGTGGGTGCTGTAGGGGACGAGGAGGACTTTGGGGGTGGAGAGCGCGGTGTGGGCGTTGAGTTTCATTGCTTTTCTTCTTGGGCTGGGTTGTCTTTTGTAGAGTGGGTTTGGTTGTGGGTTTTACGTGTTAAGACTGAGATGGAGGAAGTATTGAAAAGGTCTTCATAGGAAAGCCTGGTAGCAAACCTCGCCGCCGGCGTTAAAGCGTCTGCTGTCGACGTGACTTCGCCGTTCTCCAAGTACGCTTACTCTCCTCGTGCGCGTGTAATAATACTTGCGTCGCATGCATGTGTTCGCCAGGAAAGGACGGGAGGAGAGTTTAGATCTCTGTGTTGAGTCTCGGGAGCCAATTCCGGATTTGCGCGACGGTCAATCGAATATATTTGCCTGCAGTGTCTTTCAACGTCCACAATCCTCGCGTCTTTCGATGCTCAATACAACGTGTTCATCATCATGTCCCCTGGGAAGTGAGGCGTCATCAATTGGCGATGAAGCCGAAAGCGCCGGCGCATTCGACGAGACTCGGGGGGGTCGATCAGCTCTCAGCGTTTTGGACGACGTACATCCGATTTCTCGCCACCTCAATAAGACATCAATTGTTCCTCTTCAATCGTCTCCCGGTGCTTTCATGCCTTTCAGCTCAATGAGGACAACATGAGCGGGCAAACGGCGCCGCGCATCCTTGTGACAGGTGGGAGTGGATTTCTGGGCGGTGGCATAGTGAAAGCCCTCCTGGAACGACATCCCGAATGGCGCGTATCGGTCCTGGAACTCAAACCGCCTGCAGATCCTAAAATCGCCGGACGGTTGGAGCAATATCTGCGAGCCGACATCACGTCTGGCGAGAGCGTGAACAATGCTTTCGTCGGATACACGCCGGACCTAGTCGTCCACACGGCGGGTATTGTGCCCGCGCGAAAGGCACGTTATAGTACGAAGACCACTGACTGGGAAGGGGTGAAAGCCGTCAATTACTATGGAACGCGGCATGTTCTGGACGCGACTGTCGCAAGCGGATGCACAAAGTTCGTCTATACGTCAAGCTGTACGGTGGCGGCGGATGACCTGGAACACGACTATCACTACATGGACGAGAAGGTGCCCATTGGCTTCGCAAAGTTGCATTACGGCAAGTCAAAGGCTATGGCGGAGCAGTACGTCCTCGATCGGGGGCGTAGAGAGAAGGGACTTGTCGCGTGTGCCCTTCGGCCTTGCAGCATCATCGGTCCTGGAGATCCCGCCGTCATCGGAGTCATGCACGACCTCATCGCCAAAGGCGAGACCTCCTTCATCGTTGGCGGCGGCGACAACATCTACGACTTCATGTACATCGACAACGCCGTGGACGCGCACGTCCTCGCGGTCGAGAACTTACTTACCACCCAAACGGCCGCCGGACAAGCTTTTTTCATTAGCAATCAGGAGCCGGTGTACTTCTGGGACTTCCTCGCCAGTGTCTGGGCACAGTTCGGACACGTACCCAGCCGACGGTATCATGTCCCACCCGGTCTCGCTTGGTTCGCTGCGCTTGTACTCGAATGGGTGACTTGGTTGACCGGCGCGGCGAGTACGCTGGACACCGGGAGTGTGAGGGACGGGGTCAGATCGATCTATGCCAACTGTGACAAAGCGAAGTACGTTCTTGGGTACGAAGCGAGAGTGCCTCTGGCCGAAGGTGTCCGAATCGCCTGTGAGGACTACAAGGAACACTTGGGTTCTCTTGAAGCGAAGAAAGACAAGTGAAACTGCTACCTATCCTCCCAGACTCCAGCGACGCATCTGCCGAATGTTGTGCGTATCGCGCCGACCTCGAAGAGCTGGTCAAGGACTGAGCCTTCGACAATCGGCGCCCTTCGGTGTCCTGCCACATCTTCGTGGTTCGTGAGCCGTTTTGTGGTATTCGAAAAACAAGTCCGAGATGTTTAGCTTCGGGACGTGGACTCCTACCGGACAACGAGTCGAAAAATGGTTGTGATCGCCTTGCTAAATGGTCTATGAATTTGGGGCCTTCAGCAACGTGAAGAGTGTACTAGAAGCAGAGAGCAGACTGCAGATGCAGAGCCGGGATCGTTAGGACGAGCGTGTCGACCGCTCCAGCTGGCTCGGGAGGGTCTCAAGATTGGTCCAGGGACAGTATACTGTGCGAGGGGCAAGCCGCCGGAAGCGTCTGGCTGTATACCGCACCATCGCCGTACAGTCGCAGTAGGATGGTAGAATCTCTGTCAACTATACTCTGTACACAGCTTCACTGGGCGTATGTGCACAGATTCACAATAGAACGAAACTCCCAAGTGGGAAAGCACCTTCGAGGTTACATACGTGTATGTACTGTAAGGTACATAATGTCTGCCGCCTTACGTAATCAAACATGTAGCCCACCTCACCTGCAGACTTCTCAGCCAACAACAAATACGCGACCCCGATGATAAGTCGTGGGAAAGTGTTCCGCGCCGCCCCTACATATCACACAATGCAGCAGCGAGCGAGCCCACGGTACATGGCAAGACATCATGTTGGATTTGAGCCTCCCGACAATTGCGGAAATCCTTGCATCTACCCACTTGCTCAGCCGTCCTGATGCCCGTACCAAAGTGGTCAGGGTGCACGAGCGATTTGCTGTGAAGTACGGTGGACGAACGACTGTGCTGGAGGCAGACAATCTCAAATACCTCTCGGCGCATTCCACCGTGCCTATTACGAAACTTTACGCTGTACTCAAGGACCCGGACCGGATCTACATCGTCATGGAGTTCATCGAAGGGCAAACGCTGGAGAAAGCCCTTCCATCGCTCAACGCGACCGCACGAGAAGATGTCCTCATCCAGCTCCAGGCGGTCCTTTCTCAACTTAGGAGTATCCCATCCCCCGGTTACCTAGGCTCGGTAAACCGTCAACCGTTCAACGACGGCATTTTTCGTGCAGACACGACAAACCCGGCAAGGTGTGGCCCCTTCACGAGCCAGCAAGACATGAATGAAGCCATGCTTCAGACCTTGGCAGAGGAATGCGTTCCCGCATACGTGAGGCTTTTGCGGCAGATCGTGGAATCGACCATGCAGAACCATCGCACCGTCTTCACGCATGCAGACTTGCAGGCGAAGAATGTCATGCTACGCAAAGCAGACATCAAGCGGGACGACGGAACACAAATGTTCGATGTCGTGCTGATCGACTGGGAGATGTCGGGATGGTATCCGGAGTACTGGGAGTTCTGCAGTGCCACTTGTATGGACGGGCTCAAACCGAAGTGGCTGGATATGGTGCGGGAGATCATGCCGGCTTATCTGAACGAGTACATGCTGTTAAAGACGGTACGCACGTATGTTCTTCACCTCGCCTGAGGGACAGTGCTGGCGGCACCAGGATCCCCGGACTGTGCGACGTCGGCAAAGAGTCTTCCGGCGTGCCAGCAACTGCGTCTACGACGGCCGTCTATCATCCCTTCGCTACCCCAACGAGAGATTTGAAGCAGAAGACTGGAACGCAAGTCACGGGAAAGTGCCGTTTGCGCACCTTTAGGCACCCTGGCCAAGAAAAACCATCGTCCAACTCCGGCACGACAGTCCCTGTCCGCTAAATGCCGCAGGCCGAGTCAAGTCTGGATGAGACAGAGCATTGTGCTCCTTAAGCCGGTTGTAATTCCGCCAACACCTCGACCTGCTCGAGCCGATGTACATCCTTCCAGAGTATTGCTCGCCCGCGCGCGACCGGGATCCAATTAGCCTAGTGGTCTACGAAGTCACTCTCTGTCAGTCCTGCATAGCTTCCATACAAGTACACACGCGAAGCCCCCGGCTGAACCTACTTCACAACACCCTCCTCAATCAACGCTCTCTTCGCATCCTCAACCCACTCGCCACAACGACGAACCGGCCTCGAAGGATCAAGCCACTTTCCTCCCAGAGTCATCTGACGACCGGGGACCTCGACCGCCTCACAAACCGCTTCGAAATCCTGCATAGCCGACTTTCGGACCGTGCCGATCAAAGCGAGAGTCCCGTCAACGTACGAGGGCTCTGCGTCCGGGAAGAGACCGTCCCTGACTTCGTAGGTCATTCCATCCAGGATACTGCCGACGACGTGGTAGACTCTGCCGCTTTTGTCGTCGTCGCGCTCGTTCGTCTCGACAAAGATGGAGATGTGGTTGCGTTGGATGCCGAGGTATTCGGCGGTGTAGACGTTGTAGGACATTGTTCGCGCCGGGGATGGTTGGAAGAGTGAACTTAAGAGGGAGGGGAAGCTGAGATGCCTCTCTTTTGTGGGTGGCGAGGTCAAAGTGCAGACGATGCCGTTTTTTGGATGTCGTCCGCGGTCTACATGCACATGTCGTTAGATGGTGTGCTGGCTGATGTGGATGCGCATTCAAAGGGTAAAGGAGTTGTTGTCAGTTATCAGCCTGTTGCCTAACGGTAGGCGGCTTGCTGCGTCGAAAGGCGAACGCTCGGGCCACTGGTGGTTGGGAGCCTGAGGTACTCCCTTCAACACCTCATCCTGAAGTGAATGGTTGCATCGATCCTAAAAACACATAACGAAGTCTCACTTCGGCAAGAAAACCCCCACGAACCAAACACACACACACACACACACACACACACACACACGAGACTATGGAACAACAATCAGACCAAGAGCCTTCGACTTCAAGATATCGATCTCATCTCCATAAGACAGGGACGATTCCCTATCAAAGCATGCCATTCCGTAGACCAACAGGAAAAAGAACAAACAAAACCAGTGGTATCATAATCATATGCCCGCCATCCCAACAGCATCCCATCCTAGCCCCCCCATGCCAATTCAAGTCCTTCACGTTACGCCATCCTCCCAAAAGTTTGAAAAAGGAGCCAAAAAGTTCAATCAGGCAATGTGGTCGCTCCTTCAATCCTTCCCATCCCAACTCATCCCATACTCTCCATACGTGTACTAGATAGGAAAGCCGGCCCACAACAGTCCACGATGTATGATCCAGGCCCGACCACCGAAGATCTCGTCTTTCCATCCAGAACAGGAAAAGAACAGCAAAGTGGCGGCGTCCCTCAGATTGGTCCTGGCGCCCGATTTGCCGTGCTCCCTCATCGAAGGGTTTTGCCCATCGTCCCAAGACTGCCGGAAGTCATGATAATGGGTGTAAAGCACGCCCGGCCCGGTAAAAAAAGGTATGCCGAAAAGGTAGGCGTGTCCCGATTCGCAAAGGAGAGAACGCCGTTGTGTGCCTCGTGTGTCGTGAAGAAAGAACATCGTAGGTTTCCTCCTTCACGCACTGCTGCCGCTGCTGCTGCCGCTGCTGCTGATGGTCCTACAGCCGTGCACCAGTATTCCAAATGCAAAGGTCCAGTACTCCGTGGTGAGAAAACGCCCCGCTATAAAGCACAAGAGATTCATCTCCATGATAAGAAAGCATTGGAGCTGTTACCGTGGAGGCGTGCCAGCGACCATGGGCGTCGGGACGGGAGATCCAGTGCTCGTCGGTTTCGGGGTGACGGTCCCACCGCTCACGGACACGCGCTTGGCGGCGGACTGCTGCTGCTGTTGCTGGGCGGCGTAGATTTTCTTGCGCAAGGCGGCGAGGCGGATCCGGGCGCCTTCGATCACTGGAGATCATGACCAAATTAGCTACGCCACCACATGGTATGTGAATAGAGGATTGAACTTACGCTTCACCACCGTCTGCCGGTCTTCACTCTCCATCCCATTGACAGCCTCCTCACCAGACCTATCCTTCTTCGCGCTCGGTCTCCGCATCAACGGCTCGTCGTCGCTCTCCAGCACGGCTTCCAGCAACATTATCGCCGTCACGTAGCCGATCTCGCAGTCGTTCAGTTCTTCATTCACGAGCTCGCTCACGGCCGCCGCCCGGCTCATCTCCACCGCCCGCTCGAACATCAGCTTCTCCGCCGTGACCCCGCTCGTGATCTGGATCTGTTCCGCGGATGTCGTAATCGCGCCGGAGGATGCGGCGGTCGCGTGGTGGTTGTTGTTGTTGGGGTGGGAGGGGTGTTCGGTCGGAAGGCCTCGTTGCGCCGTCTGCAGTCGGCGGCCGACCACCTCTGATTTCTCTAGGCATTCGTTGAAGCGGTTGCGGGTCCATTGTACGACGCTGTTCATGCGCTTGCTTACGTCGGATATGCCTAGGGGTGGTTTCGAGGTGGGGTCGGAGGGTGTTACTTCCGTGCGAATTTGCTTGCTCCACCAGTAGCCTGCAAGATCGATAGTCTTCGCAAGTATAGCCAGCGCTTTCACGTACAGCACCAAAGCTTCTTCAGCGACGCCGACAATTGCTGCAGTGGTCATGTCTTCTTCTTCTTCTTCTTCGAGAGTATCGCGTGATTTATCTTGAGTACCGATTTGTTGGATACCAAGGGCTCCAGCTGCTGATGGTGTTGCCGGCAACAGCTGTTTGTATTTGACTTCCGCGAAGCCGAAGATGACATCGCTCCGGTGGGCAGCATCCTCCATTGCGCGCACGATCTTTGTATCTTCATCCAACGCTGCCTTGTTCTCGGTCCCATCGCCCAAGAGAAGCCCGCCTTGCGGGGCTGGATACGCTGGAAAAGCACCGTACCCGCGCGGCGGCGAAGCACCTTTTCCCAGTGGCGGTGACGTTCCCAGGGCGCCGAAGAGTCGCACATTCGCCGCGTTCAGCGCTTTTGTCAACATGTTCGTCGCTGATTGCGGGCTCGGAGCATAACGTCGTTCGAAAGAGCCGGCGCGCTGGTGCATGGCGGGCGTACGGCCCGTCATCATCTGCACCGCTCTGGACGGGCTCGACGGTGTGGCGCCAGTGATAGACGTCGGTTGCCCTTGAGTGGTCAGTCGACGCACCATCGTGCCTTGGTTGTGCGGAAGCGGGCGACCATGCAATTGAGCGTTCGCATCGAGCTCGTCGGCGAATGCATTGACTTCCACCGCGCGCTTCTCGATCACCACGTACTCCTTTTCAAAAGCGACCTCTTGTGCAGTGCGCTCTCGAGCCTCACGCGCCGCGCGTGCGTCCTTGGCACCCTCTCGCTCCGCTAACGATGGTTCGCGTACCATCGGCGGTCCCGCCAATGGTGAAGAGCGACTTGCACGACGTTCCATCCTCGGCGCGACAGCTGCCTGACCTTGTGCGATATGCAAACCTTCCCTCGCCGGTGCAGTCGCATGCGCAACGATACTGGGCCGTCTCTGCTGGCGTTGTCTTTGTATTGGCACTCCTTCAGGTTGGGTTTGAACACCTGCTGACGACATCCGGCGAGTCGTGTTTTCAGCAGGGCGTACCTGTAGATCCTGATCGGACGACTTCCGTGAAGCACGCCTTTGACTTTCATCTTGGGAATGCCGTTGCTGGAATTGATCTTCAGGTGTCGGTACAGCTTGTGCGGGCGAATCGATAGCTTGCTTTGCCATTCGCTTACTCAGTTCCGACACCTGCGGCTCCGCGGCAGGTTGAATGGTCGCATAAGGCTCGTCATCCGGAACCAGACCTGGAATGTCACCGGTGATCACTGGATCCGCAAAGAATACATCGTACGAGACACGATCGAGGGGACTTTTCTTGAGCAGCTTGCGTATGCAATCCTTCATACCGCGACTTATGACCATAGTCTTGTTATCGAACACAATCTGATCGTTGGCTTTCTCAATCTTGCGTAGTAGATCGACATGATTCTGCGCCCGAAACGGTGGCTTGCCGACGACCATCTCGTGTAGTACCGTCCCCGTCGACCAAAGATCCGCGCGTGCATCGTACTTCTCGTACCGTAAGATTTCCGGAGCCATATACAATGGTGAGCCGCAAAGTGTCTCGGCCATTGAAGTTGACGGCAGGTGGCGAGCGAATCCGAAATCGGCAATCTTGAGCATTGGTAGAGTCTCCACACCGACGGCAGGGACCAGCGAATGCTCACTGGCGGCCAGGGGCACATCCTCCGGCTTCTGCTTCGACATGAACGATGGCGCTGGGTTGAGGAGCAGGTTCTGCGGTTTGATATCGCGGTGTATCAGGTTCCTTCGCCGAAGATATTCCAAAGCGCTGGCGATCTGCTTCAAGAAATGCCGAGCCAGAACTTCGTTGAGGCCGCCTGCCGGTGGATTCGGATATCTCCTAAATATATCGGCGGTTTCGGGCAGGGTAGCCAAGGAATGACGCTTCTTCATGAACTGGGCCAGGTCGGACAGTTGGCAATATTCCATCACGAGGTAGATGTACATGGGTGTTTCCGTGCAGGAGAAGAGGGCGACGATGTGCGGATGTTGTAGGCTCTTGAGGATGCGGATCTCGGACTCGAGGTTCTCCTTGAGCTTCTTGGTGAGCTTCGACATCTGCACCGCCTTGACGGCGGCGTAAGACTTCTTCTTCTACGCACAGTCAGCACCGGCCTGGGAGGGCATCCTTGGACAGGACGACGCAACTCGGGGTCGGCGATACGTACGCGATGCTGGGCCAGGTACACGGCAGCAAAACTACCTTTGCCGATTTCCTTGCCTCTTCGAAAGTCTCCGATGAGCTCGTCTGGTTCCTGCTCCGGGTTTGGAGCCGGCCGCCTCGAGGACAAGGCAGCCGGCGCCCTTGGTGCGGCCATGATGACAATGTCCTCCCTGTGTGGTATGTATCCCGATTCACCTCCCTTCTCAGACTCGTAGGTGTCAAAGCCCCGCGAAGAGGTACTTCATAGGTTGCATGGACGGTTGTATGGGAGATCCGGGGGAGTAGTGGTTCGTAAGTATGGGGACTTGACTCGGGTTAACGGCGTTGTCGAGATGCAGGCGGACCGCCCGGTGAATGTGACCTGGCACGTGAATGCAGCGGTATCGACAGGGACTGATGGTGAGAAAAGAGGCCGTGAAGGCAGTCCAGGTCAGGATGGCAAGCGGTATGCTCAGGCGGACGGTGACCGGATAACGTGCGTGACTCGAATAATGACGGGATGCGCTGCGCGCTAGCAACCTCGAGCCAGGCGCGTGCGAGAGTCTGGAGAAAGGAGGGTCTTTGAAGATGTAACAGAAGGGGCTGTTGATAGGGTTGATGGAGGACGATGAATAGCAATAGTCAAGAAGCGGAAAGGGTTGAGGGGATGGTGGTTGGATGTAGTGGTCTAGGTACTGTAGGTGGGTGGGTGGTGGTGGTGGTGGTGGTGGTCTCAGGCAGCCTCAGGCGGAGATACGGTCGACGGTCGAGAGTCGTGACGATTCACCCACATGCAGCAACATCAAGGTAGAGCTTCGGCCGCGCACAGACTCCCGCCGTACCTAATCGTTGCCGCGATAAGGAACCTCAGCTCCATCCCAATTGCACTTCCCGACATCAACCCTAGAAGCTACAGGTAGGTACATGTATCGTTGCATGTACACAACGGCACTACGGAGAAGGCCGAGAACGCGACGCAAGATCTCTCCCTCCCGTGGAGTCGGTCAGGAGCAGCTGCAAGAACATCATCATCTCGCATCGCCCGTCCATGATCAAAAGTGTGGCACACCAACAACAACCCAAGCACGCATGATGGGCCCTAGTCAGATGACACGACATCCTGCGCACCCGTGATTCCCCGTCAACACCACCGTGATGAATGGATGGGTAGGTGGGTGAACTAAGGATCAGATAAGCCATTTATTTCACCAACCCGACATCTACCGATAGCCTGAGGTACACACGCGTATCGTACCTATGTTAGCACAGTAGAGAAGCACGAATGGAAGGTCGACTGTACCGTATTCACCACCAGGTAAGGTACGTGCAAGTAAAGTTTCGTAATAAGAGCAAACGCCAAAGAGCGCCTACAGGGTCTCACCAACCAAACCCCATACTCCACCCAAACCAGTAGATAGGAGATAAGAAAACCATCATGGTAATAAATAAGAGAGGCCACGTGCCATACCAAAGTCATCCAGTATAACCACGGGAGGGACAGAACTCAGGATAAAGTCTAATAGAGACCAAGTTTTGCTGCAAAAGGAGCAAGCGGGAAAGCAACATGTATCCAAAACTCCTGCGCCGCCAACACCATCGCTAAATCCACCCCATATCTAAACCCGTGCGCCTTTGACCAACAACCACAGCGCCACGGGCACAACAACATTGTCGTTCGCGCCCGTGAGGACCGCCTCCATGAAACTCGCGCCGCACGCGCAAAAACCCGCTTTCGCCACCGTGACGGCCCAAGCCAGCATGAAGCGTCCGCCGCCTCGGGCGCCCAAATGAGCGTCCAGGTCGTGACTGGTGTCGTTCCAACCCCCGAACACGAGCCACACCTTCGTGACCACCAGACCGAGCGTGACGGCGACGACGAAAGCGGCGCTGCCTTCTAAACTCTTGCCCCCGACCCAGATCCATTTGTGTCGTCCGTACCGCCGGCCGATCAGACTCGCGGCTGCGTCGCCCATGCCGACGCAAACCACGCCGGCGACCATCGCCACTTCTCGCTGGTTGCCCTCGAGTTCCCAGTCGATCCATGGCGGTCGATCGGCTCCGCGGTGAATAGAAGCGAGCGAGAACCAAAGCGGCACGGCGCAGCCGATCAGCAGAAAGATATGACTGACGACCACGGGTCCGCGAAGATCTCTGCCGTCGATGTACGGCGCGACGAACCTTCCGATAGCGTTTCCCAGAGGCGGCACCTGCCCGGCTCGTACGACTTCCAGCAACAGGAACACGGCGAGGACGAGAGCGAGCGTCAGCGCACAGTAGCACGGGTCGATGAACAGGGACGGTAACAACATGGCCACCATGACGCCGTGGAAGACTTTCCGCCGCGTGTCGACTTCGACGAAAGCCGTGAGGCTGAAGACCGCCAGCAGGCCGACTAGCAATACCGCTGCCCAGTAGACGATGAGTAGAAGGCGGACGTTGGCGAGGCCGATTGTAGCCCGCATTCCTGAGACGTCCAGTGGAACAGCAAACGGTATAGCTGGCCAGCCAACACCTTGCGTGGGCAATGGCGCCCATTCATGTAGACCAAGCGTATCCAACGTAGATTGCACAAACGGTAGTTGACCCAAGAGATAACCTACGGCCCACCCGAACGGCTCCTGGCCGTGTAGAGCTTTGTCCATAACATACCCTCGGACCGGACCGAAGATGATGGCCATCGTCGCAACGTAGAAATATGCAGCGTATAGCCACTTCCGTCGCTCGGCTTGCTCGGGCGTCAACCGCAAGCACCATAACAATCTCGACTTGCCACCGCGGCGGTTGCTCGGCGATCTCGCCGCAAGGGCAGGCGCTTCGCGTTCTGGCAGGGTATACCGGCGACTGCGAGGACGCTCATGGGTTGCCTCTCGCGGAAAGCCGTTGCTCGCCAGATGACGTGGCTCGACGGCGGACACAGGCTCGTGCCGATGAGCGCCGAACGTCGGTTTCTCTAGCGTTGTGTTCACCCTGCGCAGTCCGTTCGGTGCATGTTTGATCGATCTCGTCGGCGCGTCTTCATCTGCATCACTGCCGTCGGCTTCAGCAGATGTTCGGAACGCCGCTGTCGCCCGTTGGAGGCTGATCAGATCTGAGACGGCGTCCACGAACGATGCGCGCTCCTTGTTCCCATGACCCACCCTCTTGAGCTTCCATTTTGGTACTCGGGCCAAGACAACGTTCCAATGTAAGACCGGCCCACAGAATGCGAACAGTGTCGCGCCACCGAGCCAAAGACAAGCCTTCAAGATCACGGTCCGCGGTGACATCGCCAGGAGCAGCAGATTGATCAGGGCTACTGATAGCAGGTGCAGCTCAGACATGAGCAAGCTCGTCGTGGTCAAGTAGTGCAGTGGCTGCAGCAATGCGTGATGAAGCGGGTACAGCGACACGAGCGTCTCCGCTGTCAATGCCTGAGATGGACCAGGTTTGAGCGCGTACGGGGGTGTCCTGCGCTCAAAAAACCACCACTCTGACACGATCAAAGGGATAGCAGATACAAGCCAGTGTACCGCGTTGAACCCCCCAAGTCGACTCGATCGCGGGAAGAGCCTCTGCGGAAGCGAGGCCAAGCCAAGGACAATGTTCGGTAGGATGACTTCCGGGTTAGTCGGTGAAACCGACAGTGCCACGAGGACGGGGAGTAGAGGCGGGTATAGGACTGTTGCAGGGTCGAACGAGGCTGGAACCCGAAAGCGCTGCCAGAGCTTCGTGTGTGTGGCACCCGCATCCACGATGGACATCTTGACCGGATATGCCAGAATCAACAGAGTGATCGTGACAACATGGCTGAGCAGTTCCAGCCACCATTGCCGTGCCGTGTGTAAGACTCCCTTCCCACACAGTACGCACGCGATGATGACACCCATCAGAGCCACCTCGGAGCTTCGACGCACGAACTCCGCGACCCTCCGTCGCAGTAACTTCTCCTCTTCAGCCCTGACTTCCTCTTCCGAAGACTTCTGATCCTGCGGTCTAGGCCTAAAGTAATCCAACGACAGCCTCCTGCCTTCAGCATCCAGCTGCGAAGGCGTAAGCAACGCATCCTCGTTCTTCTCCCCCGTCTTCAAACCCTTCCTCGGCCTCAGCGCGGGAGGCGGCAGCGCCTTGATGAACGTCGGTCGCTCATCGTCCGCCTCGGTCCCGCTCTCGCTGCCGGCTACCGACGCTTGTCCGCTTCGTGCGGCGTGCCAGCCGTGATCGACCGACGGCCGCTGATCTCGTCCTTGTTCAGGTACCACAGCGCCAGGGCGGGTACGACGCTCATCGTGACCATCGTCGTCATTTTGATGTACCGCCAATCCATGGTGATGGTGATGGTACGGTCGGGGCGTGCGGTTGAAGTATCTCAGGCTTTCCGCGGCGTCCGAGCTCAGTTGCTGGTGTGGATGGGAGGGGTTGGTAGCGCTGGTGGTGGGAGGCTTCAAGGGCTCTGACATGCTGAGGCGCAGGCGCGCATGTCCATCAGATGTCTGGGTGTGCGATGGTAAGGAAGAGGACACATGTTGGGGGATGTACTTTTGGAAAAGTTGCACATGGAAACTCAATCGCGCGACCTGCAGTGTGTGATGAAGGGGGATTCGGAAGGAAACGTGGAAGGAGGATCGTCGTCAGCTTCCCTGGCGGAACGAGCCGCGACCCCAAACCTCAACCTCCTCGCCTCAAACCTCTACTCATCAGCATGTGATCGAAGATACCTAAGTACATGCGAGAATACCTCCTGAAAACTGCTGTATATTGACTTCACAACATGTTGGCCTGTCCTAACCGTCCTGCCGCCTACCCTCCGTATGCGAGTGACACACCGTCACTGCTCATCCGGTCGAACGATGTATACTCGATGCGCAGCAGGGACAAGTCTAAGAAATACTCAAGAAACTCAGCGCATGCACGAGAACAACGTGCAGCTACTCATCTTCCTCGCTGTGCGGCGCACTTTGTAACAATGAACGGACTTCCCTCATACATGGTCTCGGACACGCTCTCGTTCCTCGAGCTCGGTATCTATTCCCTAACGTACCGTGACCTTATCAGTACAGAATGTAGTAGTCTCAATTTCCACCAGCAGCATACTGCGACTTCGCCCTCAACCGCGCCCCATACTTCCACAGAATCCACGGCGCCGGCACTCCGATCGCAATCGCGACAATCGCCAACACCGAATTACCCAACCCATACCCCAGCGAACCGTACAAAGCCGGAGCGAACAACGGGAACCCAAACCCCGCCAGACTCCTGAGCGTCGTCATTGCGGCAACCGCGCTGGCCGCGTACTTGGAGTAGCAGTCGATCACGTAATTCTGAATCGAGTAATACCCGCAAATCGTCGCGCCCGCCAGCAAGGCGGCGCCGATGTCGGGCATGATCCAGTGCAGGCGTGCCTCGGCCGACCAGCCGTACCAGAAGAAGCCGGCCGGGAGGAGGATGGCGCAGGGGATCATGGCCGGGATGCGGAACTCGGGTTTGCCGACGCCGTTGTTGCGGCGCTTGAGGCGGCGGTAGAGCCAGTCATTGAAGCGAGCCGTCGCCTGGGCTCCGATGAAGTAGCCCACCGCCAGGGCGAGGTAGTGCAGCCCGCCGATGCCGACGGATTCGTTGTAGTAGTCGGGCGAGGTGAAGAGGCCTGGGAAGGAGGAGATGACGAGGTAGACGAGCCCGTAGAGGTAAGCCATGTAGACTGCCAGGACTTGAATGGTAGGTTGCGTGAAGAGGAGCCGAAAGGGCCTCACCAGGCTCGTTTCCAGTTTCTGCAGCACCGTCTCGTTTTTGGAAAGCTCTGCGTAGAGCTCGTTGTTGCCCGTTTGCTTCCTGAGTTTGCGTGTTTTGATCTCGAGGAGCTTGGGCGCCCACGTCTCCTGCAAATAAAACAGACCGAACAGCTGAATGACGGCATCGGCAATACTGACGGCCCAGAAGACCCATCTCCACGTAGTGTTCTCGGCGATGAAGCCTCCAGCAATCGGTCCCGCTATTGATTGATGAATTAGTATCTGATATGGGACCTGAAGCCTAGTGATCTTACCTGCAGGGCCGATAAGAGGGGCTAGCGAATAGATACCAATCGCCTTGCCCCTCTCCTCGGGACGAAAACAGTCTGCAAGAATACCTCCACCGATGGCCAGAGGAGCCGATCCACCGATCCCCGCAAAGAAACGGAAAACCAGCATCTGCGCGCTGTTCTGAGCAAAACCACAGACCAGGTTGAAGATTAGAAAGAAGAGATTCGCAAGCTGTAGGACTGGCACCCGACCGTAGACTTCCGAAAGAGGGCCCAAGAACAGAGGGCCGATGGCATAAGCCAAGATGAAGATGGAGAGGTTCATCTGTGAAGTGACCTGGCCGGTGACGCCTAGGTCGCGGTCCATGGCGGGCAGAGCCGGCGCGACCATTGAGGACGAGACGGGCGAGATGAACGTGAAAGATGACACGACCAGGACTGCCAGCCATTTCCGTTTGTTCGGCCAGTTTTTGGGGTTCTCGGGGTCGTCGGGTCCATTCCACGAGACCATATTCGGATCCCGCTCGCGCTGTGACCGAGCGGATTTACTGGTCTGTTGTCGTTTGAGCGAGGGAGCCTTTTCATGCTCGGTCGTGCGGTCCCCGGCCCGTTCGGTGTCAGGTTCAAAGTCCTGGCTTTCGACTTCCTCGAGGTCCTGCCCCTTCTCGACCTCTTCCGCCGACGAAGACGCTGTTCCAGGCTCCGGATCTGCTGTCGGTGTATGTTCGACGTCATCATACGCGCCGATGTAAGTGCTGTGGTCATCTTGAAAGCCAAAAGAGTAGATGCGGTTTAACTGAGCCTCCCGATCTGGTTCGCGCGGTCGTGATCGTGAGCGTCCGAAACTGGATCGGCTGCGCAACGATTTCAGTGAGAGAGGTCTTGGACGGCGTTCTGACTGCCCATCACTGGCAGCGGCAAGGGAGCGGTCATCTCCGCCAACATCTCCGCGGGACATTCGCGAGTGTTGCTAGCCTCCAAATATATGGCCGACTTGACAGAGCGACAGACAGCTGGCTGGATGATGATGTATGCACGAGCTAGGTGGCAAACAGTAGGTGTATCCAAAGACGATCCAGGGTTAGAGAAACACTTTGTCTTCGCGGTGGCGCTCTGTTATTGTAGTATGATGGCGAGTGTTCTCGAACTCCAACAAAACATCGTCGAAGCCGGCCGAACCGCCAGCAATATCGGGCCATTCTTCCATCTTATCGAGTTTGCCAGTTTCGAGACGGATTTTTAGGCGTTGGTAGCGGCCGAGGTGGGAAGGCCGAAGAGGCCGAGCTAACCGGTAGCCTCGGTACGGCTTACTTGGTCCGACTGCGGCCTCAGGCACGGGTTTGACGACGGCAACCCTCCCAACGCTCATGTACGCGGCGACTCCTTTCTCTTCTCTTTGTGCGAGGCATTTTGAGTACGAAGATGACGAATATGACGGGTTTGAAGAACCCTCCGCCAGTGGAGCGCAAGATCGTACTACATCTTCGCATGCCGTGGATGCCACGAATGCATCACTCCAACGGCAGCCATCAGGCGTGTAGGACGTTCCGCACTGCATGCGTTCGAAACTCCAGCAATATCTAGAGCACCAACTGGCTAAAGCGCGCGGAGAATATGTACACTGTGGTCCACGTCAAAGCCTAGGGAGCGGAACCCGGATCTCCCAAGTCGGAGCCAGCGCCGGAAATCAGCAACGTCCTTCCAAGATGTACTGTAGTGATGTGGAGACGGCAGCAAGCAGAATCGCCGACGAGCAAGCAGACCATCCATCATCGTTCTCACAAGGCTCATGACCTCAATCACACGTGCATACAGAGCCGGCCTGTAACATTCATGCCGACATCACGTAGCGATGACTTCATGTGAACATCGCTTCCACATTGCTTCCCAGCACCTGCATGTGGAGCATCTTTCGCGTTGTATATGAGGCTAATGGCACTTACTACGATACATAGGTGAGTACACAGCTTGGTAAAAACAGCAGCCCTCCCGAGTTTACAGACAAACTTGACATACTCCATCATGGCTTCTCAGGTATACCCTATCGAGCATTGGCCGTATCCGTCGTATCGTACTGACGAGCACAGAACAAACAAGAGGTCGTGACAGATCAGTCCAAGTCGAATGCGCCCTCGAGCCAAAGCAGGCCTTACTACACGCTCGCAGAAGGTACCCGACCGTGTCCAAAGAGCGTCAATCACCATCCGGCGGCCAGCTAACCCGCATCGTAGGCCGCCCAGTAGCTGACCCATCCAGCGCAACCGTCCTCCGCGGCACTCATGGCCGCCTCCAAGGTGGTCTCGGCTTGCTCGAGGATACGCAGCTCATCGAAACGCTCGCCCACTTCTCACGCGAACGGATCCCGGAACGCGTCGTTCACGCCAAAGCGGCCGGTGCGTGGGGCGAATTCGAGGTCACCCAAGACATCTCGCATATCACCTCGTGCAACTTCTTGACCGGCGTGGGCAAGAAGACACCTCTCTTAGCCCGTATCTCCACGGTCGCGGGCGAGAAGGGGTCGCCGGACACCGTCCGTGACATTCGAGGCTTTGCGGTCAAGTTCTTTACCGAGGAGGGCAACCAAGACTTTGTGATGAACGATCTGCCGGTCTTCTTTATTCGTGATCCGGTAAAGTTCCCGTCCGTCAACAGATCGCACAAGAAACACCCGCAAACTGCAGTGCCCGACGCGACGATGTTTTGGGACTTCCACAACAACAACCAAGAAGGAACTCATGCCTTGATGCAGCTGTTCGGAGGACGCGGTGTTCCCGCCACATTGCGTAATGTCAAGTGAGCTCGAGCCCGATCCTCCCTTCGGTGCCTATACATGCTAATCAAAACACTGTCCAGCGCTTTCGGTGTCCACACCTACAAACTCGGCAAGCCTGAAGACGGTACATTCAAATACGTCAAGTGGCACTTCAAGCCAACGCAGGGCATCAACAACTTAACAGGTGCGGAAGCAACGAAGATCGCCGGCGAAGACCCTGACTACCACATCCGAGACATGTACAACGCCATCGCCTCCGGCGACTACCCGTCCTGGACCGTGAACATCCAAGTCATGGACCCCAAAGACGCCGAGACCGTGCCCTACGACATCTTCGACGACACCAAGATCTGGCCGCACCAGGACTACCCCTTGCAAGAAATCGGCAAGATGACCCTGAACGCCAACCCCTCCAACTACTTCCAAGACATCGAGCAAGCCTCCTTCTCCCCCTCCACCATGGTCCCCGGCATCGGCCCGAGCCCCGACATGGTCCTGCAGGCGCGGATGTTCAGCTACCCGGACGCCGCCCGTTACCGCGTCGGGCCAAATTACCAGCAACTCCCCTGCAACGCCGCGCGCTCCAAGGTCTACTCCCCGTATCAGCGCGACGGTCCCTCGCGCATCGACGGCAACTACGGCGGCGATCCGGATTACGTCCGCAGCTCCTTCCGGCCGATCAAGGCGATTCGACCCACGGATGTTAGTTTCAACGAGTGGCAGGGCAAAGTGCAGCAGTACAGCAGCGAGGTCACGGACGAGGACTGGATCCAGCCGCGCGAGTTGTGGAAACTTTTCAAGCAGGAGAAGACGGATGAGGAGTTCAGTGAGTTGGCCCCATTGTACGATTTTCATGTGCACCTTGCCTCCGCTAACGCTTCTCGCCAGTCCATAATGTCAGTATGCACATGAGTGGAGCCATCAAGGAAGTCCAGGATCGAGCCGTCGAGGTCTGGGGCCAGGTTGACGAGGAGATTTCGGAGAGGATCAGGAGGAATTTGGACGAGCATCCCAAGATGAAGGATGTGGATCCCAATCATATTTGGTCGTTGAAGTAGGACGTTCGGTGGCGAGAGGCGCCGGACATGTTTCCTGTCAGGGATTTGACTAGTTCGAGGAGAGGTGCAACACCTCGCAGATACTGTACTGAGATACTTTATCAATAGATGAGATGTGGTGCTCGAGGTCGTCATGTTTCCACTGTGTTGAATATGCCCTGATTGACCGTGTCGGTGGTGTGATGGATAGTTCCCAAAACGATTCGCAGAAACTGTATCAACATAGAATTTGGTAGCGATGTTATTGCCGAGACCAGTCTTCCCAGGCTTGGCGCATCCGCACGTCGTGAAAAGCAGCGCCCTCGTACACTCGAGCGCGCCGTATCCGGAAGGTCGCATCATGCCATCCCATCAACGCCAGACACCTTCGCTAAATCACGTCTTCCGTTCCACCAGCCACACGATCCTCCATCCAAGTTTCACTCACGACGTCTCAGATAACCCATTAACCATGGGTCCTCCTCCTGCATCAACACCAATGTCATTGATACCCGCCGGCTCCGCGATCACCCAATCCTTCACCCCACCCTTCCAGTCCGATATCCTGCCGTCCCGGATCCGCACCACCACCACCCGCACATCCTGGTCCTCGATATACCTACTCCTCCCTCCGTCGCCCGTTCGGCTGGGCGAAGTACTGAACAGCTGACCCGAATCTCCATTGCTCGAGTCGGTAAAGGTATTGTTGTCCAGATGCTGCCGCTTACACCATCTCTCCTCTTCCGTCCCCACCTCGAGCACCGTCGCCTCGCCGTTGATGGTCGCGCTGATGCTGCTCACGGCCGCGCTGTTCATCTGCATGAGCATCGTCGCGAGGCTGCTGCTCCTGGCTCCAACGGGACTGCATTCGCGGTCGTTGTTGCCGGCGGATGTGAGGTTCGGCGGACGGCTGGAGACCCAATCGTGTACGAGCAGGCTGACGTTGGGATTCCGGACGAGGTTGAGGGTCTTTTTGGAGGAGGGGTTTGAGGTCATGATGATTGTTGGGCCGGATGGAAAGCGTGTGGACGGGAAGGGATGGGAAGGGAGGTAGGTGTAATTCATGAGGCTCACGTGCGGGCGGTTGTGATCGCAGGTGGCGAGATGAAGCTTTGATGGATGTGTTAGCGTCGTGGTAGTAGAGACCAGGCATTGTCGCCTCTATTGCTATAGACAGGATATCGGTAGACGTACGAAGCGAGCGTTCTGTAGACATGTAACTACCTCCTCTGGTAGCGACTCGGAGATGGTGGGATGTGTGGAGGAAGCGCTGCCTTCCCAAGTGAGCGGTGGTTGGGCGTCGGCCATGGTTGAGAACGGGACTGGCGAATGAGAGGTGGGTGGATGGATGGTCGAGAAAGTGTGGGAGAGATGGAGTTGTAGCAAAGAGTTCTGAACGGGTACAAGCACATGTATGTACATGTATGTACCTACCTGACTCCAAACATCGGATGAAGTTGATGGATGGAACGGAGACGGCCCGAGCCATGACTTCCGATCTCGTGACGTAGAACCTGTTTATTACTGCGCGTCGGCCGGGATTCGTGGCTTCGCCGAGCGCTGACGGACGGACAGGGATGTGCTGCTTCACATCTCACATTCAACACGGCAATCAAATACTCATGTATTCACCAACTTGAAGCTTCGACACAGCGACCACTCTCACCCGCCAACACCGCCCACAGTCATTGGCCACCACCACCACCACCACCATGTCAGCCGAATACAATCGGGGTGAAGTCGATGGCGGCGGTGTTGCGAACGGTTCTGCTGGAACTGGCAGCCCAGCCATGTCCCGCGACTCTGCGCCGGCAGCAGCAAACGGCGTCCCCAAATCGGTCGAGGACGTCATGTACAGTGATATCGGCATCACGAGTCTACTCAACCGGCTCAAGCAGAGTATAGCGTCGGCGCGCGACTTTGCAGCCTTCCTCAAGAAGCGCTCCAGCTTGGAGGAAGAGCAGGCGACGGGCCTCAAACGTCTGGCCCGGGCGCAGCTCGACACGATCCGGAAGAGTGACGCGAGGGGTGGTAGTTATGCCGCGCAACTGGCGGAGGTTCTCCACGTGCACGAGCGCATGGCGGACAACGGCATGCAATTCGCTCTGTCGCTGCACCAGATGCACGAGGATTTGAGTGAGCTGTCGAATAGTATGGAGCGAGGACGCAAGACATGGAAGCATGAGGGGTACGACGCGGAGAAGAAGGCTGCCGATTTGGAATCTGCCATGCAGAAAGCCAAGGCCAGGTATGATGGTCTCGCAGAGGACTACGACCGCGCCAGGACGGGCGACACGAAGGGTAGTCGGAGGATTGGGTTGAAAGGACCGAAGAGTGCGGAGCAGCACGAGTCTGATCTGCTGCGAAAACTGCAGGCGGCCGACACGGATTACGAGGAGAGGGTCCGGTTGGCGAAGGCGCAGAGGCAGACTCTGGTAAACGAGCAAAGGCCCAAGGCCGTCCTGGCGCTCAAGGAGCTGTGTCGAGAGTGCGACTCCGGTTTGACCTTGCAGCTTCAGAAGTTTGCCACGTTCAACGAGAAATTGCTGCTTGGCAATGGCCTGGCGGTCTCCCCTTTGACTGGCGACAACAGCACGCAGAGGAGCTTGCGCGATGTCATCCTCGAGATCGACAACGACAAAGACCTGCACCAACACCTTGGTGGTCTCGCGGGGAGAATTCCACCGCGCTTGAGCGAGATTAATTATGAGAAGCATCCGACGCTGGCGCCGAAGACGCAGCAACCCACCGATAGGAGTATGTCCACCAGCGGACCGGCGCAACTTCCGCCCATCGTCCAGCAGCCGACGCTCAACGTGAACACTGGTTCCAACTCCCAACCTGGGTCAACGAGCAGCCGGTACAACACCCAACAGGCTCCTGGTCCACTCGTAGCGCCCTCGCAGTCACAGGCCTACGACCATGGCCCAGCGTCTGGTTTCCGAAAACCTTCGCTTGAACAGTATCAGGCGCCACCTCAAACCCAGCACGATCAGTCCACACACAGCCCCCCACAAGCACATTCTCGCGATACATACAATGCACCACCTTATCCGACTTACTCATCCGACCATCAAGCTAGCTCCGGCTACGCACCACAGCAAAACACAGGCTCCACGGCAGCCCCGACGCGCCAGTTCACCGGTAGTCAAGCTCCGACGTCACCTCCACAACACCACCCCAAGCTCCCCGCCCTCCGGCCCGTCTTCGGCGTCTCGCTCGACGAGCTCTTCGACCGCGACCAATCCGCCGTGCCCATGATCGTCATCCAATGCATCCTCGCGGTCGACACCTTCGGCCTGGACGTCGAAGGCATCTACCGCCTCTCGGGCACCAGCTCGCACGTCAACATGCTGCGCGACCAATTCGACCACGACGGCGGCGCCACCATCGACTTCCGCAACCCGGCCAACTTCTACCAAGACGTCAACAGCGTTGCCACCCTCCTCAAGCAATTCTTCCGCGACCTGCCCGATCCCCTGTTCACGTACGCGGGCTACAGCAGCTTCATCAACGCCGCGCGCATCGAAGACGAGAACGCGCGCCGGGACGCGTTGCACCAGAGCATCAACGACCTGCCGGATCCGAATTACGCGACGTTGAGGGCGTTGGTGTTGCATATGCATCGCGTCATGCAGCACGAGAGCCGGAATCGCATGGGGACTTCGAACCTCGCCCTTTGTTTCGCGTGAGTTCCACCCCGTTCGCTGGCAGATGACAAGACCGTACACTGACAATCCGCAGGCCAAGTCTCATGGGAACGCACACGGGTGCGCAGATTGCCGACGCCAGCTTCCAAGCGAGAGTGCTCGATACCATTCTCGCCAATGCCACTGCCATCTTCGACGAAGATTGATCCATCCTGGCGGCTGCAACTAGGCGTTCGATACGCGAGGCGAGGTGATCTTCGCGTTGGTGGTGTAGTGCGCAAGGCCATTGAATACACCTGCAGCGATGAGGGTGTGGCGTGGCGTGGCGTGATCACGGGGATCGAAGACGTGAGCATTGCGACGCGAATGGAAGAGCACATGCGGACGGAGAGCGATGATGGATTGGTCTAGCTAGCACCAGTCTGCTTGGGGAGTGTGACAAGTAAGGAGGAGAAGCGAAGCGCGAGAGTGTACATGTATACCCGATTGTTGCGCCTTCTATTTAAAGGGGTGACTGTCTACCTTCAATATATCTCTACCTCATATTAGAAGAACTATACGGTACAATTGTTGGCTCTTTCGCTGCAATTTGAACGACGGTATATGTACGTCGTCGACGTCCATTCTCTCTGCCGTCTGCCGTTATGCGCCTCCTTGCCACCAACTTGGTGACTCACACCCAATCCCCTCATCCGCAGAACCACTCTCGGCTGGACATGATATCTTTCTGAGATATCATGCCCTATATATATGATTATTTAAAGTTAATCACTCAGGGAAGTAGCTCGAAACACGCTTCGGCTCCAAACGACACTGGTTGAGGGAGTCATCCCTCTCTTCCCTTTTGCCTTCTCTGTTTCTTTCCTGGTCTGGTGGTCAGGCCAACCGTATCATCAACCTGGAGGCTCCGGTGTTCGAAAAGTGTGTGATAATTTTCATCCGACTGTTTGTTAGAAATATAAACGCGTTGTTTCTATTGCTTTTGGCTTCTTTGGGCGGGTTTCTTCTATGACTTGCCGTAGCTTTGGCAGAAGCCGTGCAATCAAAAGTACATGTACCTACCTACATATGTAGGTACATAGAGGCCAACACGTCACAGCATCGATTTATATGCATACAGAACTCTGCGTATACGAAGGACAATGGTTGTCTGAATGTAGATATGTGCTTGCGTTCACAGTGGTATATAAGCGTAACCGCTACCGCTGTCCCCTCGGTCGCATGGGCAGGAAATTGCCAACAATCAAGGAAGGTATGTTATGGGTATCGCGACGAATGGTGAAAGAAAAGCAACACCGCACCTTCTCCTCCTTCTTCGCCGCTTCGGCCGAAGCGGCACCGACCTCATCCACCGTCTTCTTACTGCTCGCATCCCCGTTGGACTCCGGCCGAGGAGTCTTCAGCGAGCAAGACGTGAGGATGGCCTTCTGACTCTGATCGAAAGCGATGGCGCCGAATTTCTCCCAATAACTCACCAGGCTCTCCTCGGCGATGATCTCGTGGATCGCCAGCCGGCCGTCCCGGAGCCGCTCCATCGGCACTTGGATCAGCTCCGCCATCTCCCGATTCCCGCGGAAGATCTCGCCCGTGCGTCTCCAGCAGCACGCCGGGATGGCCATGCTCGCGAACACCCGGTCGTACTCCATCAGGGACCGCTCGAACCACATCTCCACCACCACGAGCTGCATGTCGGTCAGGGACTGCATGGCCTCGCGGAACTTGGGGCGGAAGCGATCCAGTTGCTTGAGGATGCGGACTTGGCTTTCGCGGCTGAGGTGGCGGGACATATAGCCGTTGAGGCGGGCGTAGCCTTTGACGTAATTGAACGGTTTCAGCATGCCGGCGTCGTATTTGGCCTTGAGTAGTTTGTGGAGCCGGTCTTCGGCGGATGACAGGCCGGCTGGGTCGGCGGCGGTCATGTAGAATCGCTCGCGCGCTTTGTCGGAGACTTTGAGCGCGGAGGGTGGGCGAGAGATCTCTTCGCCGCCTTTGGCTTGGGGTGGAGGTTGGAGGGTGGGTGGTTGCGACTGGACGGGCGGTTGCTGCAGATTGTTCGATGGGATGTTCACGCTGCTAGTCGCCAGCAGTGGGTCGTTAAAGAGTGTTTGCGCTTCGTCGGCATACAGCGCACCGTCATCTAGCAGCGAGCTGGACAGGAATTCGTTCAGGAGGTTGTACTCGTTCGTGACTTCGGACGTGTTGAACATGTAGTTCGGATATAAGTGGTGCATGTCTTGGAACTGATTGTGTACACCGCTGTTGTTCCAGTCGACGTTTTGCGGTGCCTGCGCGGCCATGCGATGGCTGTCGGACGTGGTCAACTGCGGCCGCTGAATGCGCGTTGGCGAAAGAGGTGTTGGCTGCGCGATCTGCTGCGCCCCAACGCCAGCATGGCCGTTCGCATGTGAATCGAAATCTCCGCCAGTACCTGGGTACTGTATATTGTTGTTCATCGCGTTCGTCCCGACGCTTGCCACGTCCGCCTTGTTCTCCTCCACCGCCGGCGCAATCTCCGCCACGCCCATCTCACTCTTACTCCTCTTCGGCGGATCTCGAGGTTCGTCATGGCACAAATGCCCAATGTCTCTCTTCACGCACCGCGCACACGGCCGCTCGAGGTCGCATGTCATGTGCGACCGCCGGCAGTAGACGCAGGCATGGTTCACCTTCCGGCGCTTCCTCTTCCCGTTTTCACTCTCTGGCCCGGTCGCCTCGGAGGACTTGCGCTTGGGAGAGCCTGATTGAGGCCCGTCGCTCTCCAATCGCACTTTGCCGTCGTCGAGCGAGGCTTTGCGATCCATCACCGGCGAGGCCATCGTTTGCGGCATACGGCCATGTGTGGCAACTTGGGGAAGGTGTTGGGCCGGGAGCGGAAGCTTTGCGTTGGCGTTACTTGCCGCCGGTCACGAGTGACACAGCGCGACGTTTCGGTGCGCCGGCAAGAGCAGGTCAGGGTGAAGATCTACCTTCTGTACATGTATGCAGGTGTGCAGACTCTCAATCAAAGGTGAATGCGGGGGCGCATGCTAGAGCTCGAGACATGTGATGTGGAGAGGCTGGGGTGAGATGTCGGGAAGGGCCGAGGCTGGCGGGCGACGACAGCAATCATGAATGTGCCCGATCTGAGCACAAAGCTGAAAAGGAATGTTTATAATTCGACTTTTCTCTACCATAAAGCGAATGCCTGCTTCTCTCTCTACCTCACCGTGGTGTGGCTTCTGCATTTCTGACTGTGACGTGACCCCACAGCTACTCACTACAACGGGTTCAATAGGCACTCTTCAACCTCATCCACCGACTTAACGCCAGCCTGACGCTCACTCCCCAAGTTACTCGCCTTCGTTACAAGTTCACCCGACCCATCGTCGAACAATCCTTCGGCCATCGGCCAGCGGCCAGGCGTTTCCTCAGGGTCCTATGTGGCTCTCGAAAGTTCGCAGAGGAGCACTGCTCCCTCAAAGTCGTCTAGGTTCTCGCGACGCCTCGCACGTTCCTTGTCATTGAAAGTCCCTGGGCGGCTGGTCTCAGACATGAAGCGTTCGGCGGACACGGGTACGTAGCGTTGGAGATTTTGGAGTGCTGACGATGAGAGGTGAGGCTGCGAGGAGTTGGGGTACGAAGCGCCTTTCGGGCATGTACACCAGCTTGTGCAGGTACAGTCCACCTTCCGGTCGAGGTACCGCATATCGAGCTCAGTGGGAGAGGGTGGCAGAGGCGCCGGACCAGGGTCAGAGACTTCGATTTCGTCGCTGTCATCGTTAATGCTCCTGTGGGTTCCTGACGTCCCGTCGCTGAGTGGCTGCTCCGGCGTAATTGAACGTCTGGAGGTCGCTGTGGACTGATGCACACGGAGTCTGCCCCGCCACAAGGACTCCGACTTGTTATCAGTGCCAGTGCTGGGCGATTCATCTTCGGAAATGGTAAGAGAAGGTGCCGCGGGCGTCGAGTCATGATCAGCGAGCTCGGCTTCACTTTCATCGATGACGATCTCATACGGTCTTGGCATCCAATTGCCGGCTGGCCGTGTGACGGGTCGTCTGAGTTGGTTGATGCGGACGCTATCACGTGGCAGAAGCGCCGACTTGGTATCGGTGCCAGTACGGGACACTTCGTCTTCGCTATCGGTATCGATGAAGGTCTCGCGTACCGTCTTGCGTGCAGCCCGCCGGCCAGACATCCGGCGTACTTCATCGAGCGACTCGGAGTCCGGTTGGGTACTGGTACTAGTACTGGATACTTCGTCTTCACTACTGGACTCTTCGACGACAGCCACGTGTGCCCGCTTTCGAGGTGATCGTCGTTCAGGCATCCGGGGGCCAGTACTAGACGCCTGCTTTCGCGGGGACCGTCGTTCAGGCATCCGCGAGCCAGTTCCAGACGCCTGCTTTCGAGGGGATCGCCGTTCAGGCACCCGTGGACCAACACTCGATGCATATGTACTATCGGTATCCGTCGCGTCTGCCGTGAACTTTGGAGTATTAACGATGTGCTGCTGAAGAGACGGAATAGGCGCAGCCTTTTGCGGCCAGCACTTGCCAGATCAGACATGTCTGCCTCACTGCTGTCGTCGCTTGCAATGAAGTCTGAAACCATGGCGTCTCCCGAGGCCGCTGTCTTTGCCAATGCCGCTCCACACAATGAAAACGTTGCGCTTTTATTCTTCTGTCCGGAGCGATTTCTTTCGCGCGCAGTCCTGCGTACGATATAAATGTTTAAGCAATGTCAAGGCTAGGAATAGTGACGGTATCCTTGCCAGACAACCGCATTATCGTTAATGGAGTCGTTGGATGATATGGACACACGGCTGCAGAGTGTATCGAAGAAATCGCATTTCTCTTTGGAAAACTGTGGTGCGTCTTCTGACGGAAACTACGCCCCAAAGGCTGTAGGTACCCATGGCAAGAACGCGTGTCGAACGTGCATGTCGATGCGTGATCGGATAAGGTGAGCAAGGACGACATGATGTAGGAAGCAGGCGGGATCCAACCCTACTCACCCCCTTTCAGCAAGTCCAGCCCCGAGTCCCCAGAGATGCGTGCTACTTCACGGTGCCACTTCTTGAGGACCGGATGGGCTTCAGCAATCTGTTGAAACGTCGCCTCACCTACACCATCCTCGGGTACGGGAACCTCGTATAGCCATATGCCATCCGAGCCGAAGAAGTCCTGACCGAACAGACTTTGCACGCTGAGCTCCACTTCAGCCGTGGCAAGCATCTGCCGCATCTCATCACGCCGCTGAGCCAAGACACTATCACTTGCTTCCGCAGAAAACGTAGTTTTGCCAGCGTGCAGAGCATGCCAGATCCCCTCCAGCGCACCCAGATACCATCCCGCCCCGAGCCCCACTTCCGCACCGAGCGTGTAGCCCTCGTCGAACCCCTCTTGCATATGTCGCTCCTTGCTCACGGCGATGCCTTCCCTATACCCGTTCGTGACGTGCGTGCTGCGCAATCGAGGAATATCCGACGGGTCGAGAGCTGATGCTCTGCTGGCGGAACGCTGATCACGCTGCGTTGCGCCGCCATTGTCCGAGGTTGGTGAGGCCGGAGCAGACCCGAAGACATCGTCTAGCGAGTCCGCCTGGTTGGTGTGCTCGGATTCGATGCCTGGTGCGGCTGTCATAAACACGTTGGCGTCCGCTTCCCTGCCAAAGGGAGGAATGTCGCGGAGCATGGCGCGTAGTGCTGAGCTCACATCCTCCTTTTCAACGTTGCTCAACTGAGACGTGATGCGATCGAAAGTGTCTGATGTGCCATTGGCTGCTCTCTTCAGGGTGTTGGAAAAGGGCCCGGGCTTTCTACTGTATACATGTACACCCATGGATGTAGTGAAGGGGTGAAACTGCTTGGGTGAGTCATCATGTTTACCGTCTTCACATGCCAACAATGAAGAACAACCGGATCAGTAAGCTCCAGTTGTGACATCTCTCTCTGTCGAGCTGCCTCATCTCACATCCCGAACATACGGCCCTTCTGATCCTCCTTCCTACACACGCTGACAATCTTAATGTCATTCAGTTAAGCCCACACATCATGGCTTCGGATGGTCGCAAACAGCCGCCATGGAACCCGCCTCAAGCCCCGTCAAACATCCAGCTGCCCCGACTGAAGATCTACAACAGCCTGACGAGGAGCAAGGAAACCTTTGTCCCAGTCGATCCAGCAGGGAAGGTGGTGACGTGGTACGCCTGTGGCCCAACGGTGTATGAAGATGCCCACCTAGGCCATGCAAAGAATTAGATGTCGACCGACATCATTCGGCGCATCATGAAGGACTATTTAGGCTTTAGTGTCAAGTTCGTCATGAATACCACCGACGTTGACGATAAGATCATCGTCAAGGTCCGCCAGCAGTACCTGCTCGCGCGCTTCAAACAGGAGCATGCCGGTAAAGGCGATATGGTGAGCGATTCGGTTTGGGACGCGGCCGAAGCTGCGTTGCGGCAGTATATCAGCAAGAATCTCCCATCTCTGCCATCGGATACGAGCCTAGAGACGTTTACTGACGCGATGGACGCGGCATTTACGCGAAATGTCAAGTTTTCAGACACTGCCGCAGCAGAACAAGGACAACCTGCTACTGCGGCTGATTTGCTGTTGAGAGTGCATATTGGAAATGCACAGTCAGCTGTCGAAGCCCTGCAAGCCCGGGGGAAGCTTCCTGAATTCTACGCCAAAACCGACGACATATTGCTCCCATATCTCGATTTCTTGCATGGTGCAGAGATGGATTCCACGAACCACAAAATCTACTTGGATCTGACCCAGAACTTCGAGCGCCGCTTCTCCGAGGACATGAAAGCGCTGAATGTCTTGCCTCCTGACCAACTAACTCGTGTGACCGAGTATGTCCCTCAGATTGTCCGCTTCGTTGAGAAGATCATAGAAAACGGTTTCGCTTACTCTACCTCTGATGGCTCTGTGTACTTTGATATCGACTCATTTGAGAAGGCCGGGCACAGTTACTCTCGACTGGAACCGTGGAATAGGAATGATTGCGTCCTGCAAGCTGATGGGGAAGGTTCGCTGTCAAAGGGAAATTTAATGAAACGGAGCGAGGATCACTTTGCGCTGTGGAAAGCCAGCAAGCCGGGCGAGCCAACATGGCCAAGTCCATGGGGTCCTGGGCGGCCAGGGTGGCATATTGAATGCTCTGCAATGGCCTCCGCCGTGATTGGCAAGACGATGGACATTCATTCCGGAGGTGTTGATCTTCGTTTCCCTCATCATGACAACGAACTCGCACAATCGGAAGCTTATTGGTCGACCCCGGGCTGCCATGTACAGTGGACAAATTACTTCATCCATATGGGGCAACTCAGGTAAAGCGTCATGAGCGCTGTCGCACCATCTCTGCGCGCTAACACTTCCTAGGCTTCGTGGCTTGAAGATGAGCAAGAGTCTCAAGAACTACACAACCATCAGGACTGTTTTATCCGAGAAGGAGTGGACTGCACGTGCTCTGCGAATTTGCTTCCTTCTCATGCCTTGGCAGGATGGCATTGAAGTAACAGACGAGCTCATGAAGGCCGTGATCGGCTGGGAAGGCAAGCTCAACAACTTCTTCCTCAAGAGCTTGGACGCCTGGAGGATATCTAGTGCTCAGACGACCTCAGCGCAAGAGCTTGGCATCGCAGACCAGCAAATATTGAGCGCCTTGCACCAGGCGAAAGCCGATGTCGAGACAAGTCTTTGCGACTCCTTCAATACGTCAGCTGTCATGAGGATTTTCTCTGACCTTGTTAGCGAAACAAACTCGGCAGAGGCACTTTCAGATCAGACCGTCATCTCCCTCGCCCGGTGGATAACACGCATTGTTACCATGTTTGGTCTGGATCCAGATGGAGATCTCACCAAGCCTGACCGTATAGGGTGGTCGGGCCTCGAGATTCCCGAGCCGGCAAAACCGTATATCTACCCTGCATCTGTATTGCGCGACCAGATTCGAATGTTGGCCTGTTCCGGCTCGGTCGATCATTTTGCTATAACGACACTCGCTGAAGGGAGCACGACCGCGGCTTCAACACCAGCGGTTGGCTCTGCCAGACCATACAATCAGGTGCTGCAGCAGTTCCGCTCGGACGTCAAAGCGCTTGCAGCCCAGCAAGCCCCGGCAAAAGATCTGCTTGCCTTATGTGACCAACTCCGTGATACACACCTCTGGGACTTGGGCATCTACCTTGAGGACCGTAACAGCCCTCAGCCTGCCTTGGTACGACCCCTCGATAGGTTGCTCGTAGAGGCACGCGCAGAGCGTGAATCAGCTGGCATTGCGAAGACAAAGGCGAAGATGGAACAGGAGGCCAGGGAAGCCGAGAGGGAGAAGGAGATGCGGGAGAGGTCTAAGGTCGCCCCCTCGTTGATGTTCCTAAATTCAAGCGAGTATTCGGAGTGGGACGAAAACGGTGTTCCGACCTTGGATGCAGCCGGGAATCCTGTGTCCAACAATAGGAGGAAGAAGCTGATCAAGGAGTGGGAGAAGCAGCAGAGGCGGCACGAGGAGTGGCTGGCAACGCAGGACCCAGCAAAGACATATTTGTAAATATAATTATACATAGATACATAAATCAGTAACTTTATTCTTATTAGCATATTAGTAACCACCTCTTTTCAGAGCCTTGCCTAATAACATCTCAAATTCTATCAAACTGTACTATATATACTAGTAAGTTATATAATTATAAATATGCTTAGATATATTGATACTTATCTAGTAATTGATGTACTATATAAGGGTTTCTTTAGTATAGAAGATCCTCTAGATATAATTAGTATAATGATTATATTGATAACTATAAAGTCTTTTACTAGATAGCTAGCTATATAAGTAGCTTTAGGCTTGCTATAAGATATAGATAGGTTTAGATACATAACTGTATTTATATAAATATATATACTTATCTATTATAGACCTTTTAAGATTATAAGATTACTTCTATTAATTATAGTATATATTTTATAGGGGCTAGGAATATATTTCTATAAAGTTATAGATATAAGTATTTATATAGATATATATATATATATATATATA
>Ga0058704_10000110_pt1 | contig 43743 bp, 46 predicted proteins | sample AgamicMgSfe_FD_71363 | JGI IMG/M metagenome (GOLD analysis project Ga0058704, IMG submission 71363) | Agave microbial communities from Guanajuato, Mexico - Mg.Sf.e | ecosystem: Host-associated > Plants > Phyllosphere > Phylloplane/Leaf | place: Guanajuato, Mexico | collected 2012-05-30
GTGGTGGAGGAGGGGATGGGAAGGCTGTTGGTGCTGGGGATCCTTCTAACTGAAGTGTCGACGTCGTGTGCGACTTTCTCTCTTCTTTTCTGTCTTTCTCGTTTCTGTGACGGATACCCTACGATAGACGACTTCTGTTTTTTCTTCTTCTCTTTTCTCTCTGCACTGAATGTCTTCTTCGCTTCGTTTCCTTCTTTTCGCATGAGTGAATGAGAGGGGCGGATGGGTGCGATGCGATGCGATGAAAGGGGTAATATAAGGATGAGGCAAATTGGCCTCCCCCTTTCTGGCAAGAAAAATGCTCGGGGCAAACACGGTGTTGTGTGGTGTTGCGCTGTGGTCGGGCAATGGGGGGTTTTCTGCTCGGTTCTTTGCTACGTACGTATCGGATGGATGGATTGGTGAATTTGCTGTTCCTACCCGAGATTTGCTCTTGTTTGTATGTCGGCACCGTTCGTGGTGGTCTACATTTTGAGATCGTATATTTACATATGTGCCGGTGTTGCGCGGGAGGTTTCTTTAAGTTTCTCTCTTCCTTGCCTGGTGGGTGGTTTTGGGGCTCTCGGGTGTGTGGGACTGTAAATCTCCCGCTCATGCGCGCAAGAAGAGCTACGCAGGGTATTGAGCCCCGTGGCGGGACTGTCGCGTGGCGAGTGTATCCCCCGACTCCTGCCATCCGAACGCCTCGCTCAACACGCGTTTTTACAGCGAAGCCAACAGCCGGCGACTCGGAAGATCCAAGGGTTTTGCGAGATGGATGCCCTCCCCCTTCTGGGCGAACTAGTAAAACGACTCGACCAAAGTCTCCTTATTCGCACTCATCGCGCCCGGACCCATGCCCTCCCCCAACTTGAACACCGACTCGACCACACTCAGCTCCGTGGCCGTCGTGTCCAACCCCGTGACCGCCATCCAATCGTTCACCACCATCCCGGCCCCGACCACCGGACTGCCCCGATTCACACTGCCCGCGACCAACGGCACCTGCAGCAGGCTGGACAGTTCGTCCTGGTCCTGGATCGACGTCTTGGGGTGCACGAGCCCGCCCGAATTCGACAGCGCCATGTACGAGCCCGTGAGCACGTTGTCCGCGATCGTCTGCCGGAAGACTTCCACGCCCAACACGTCCGCGACGATCTCCTCCGTCTCGCGTTCCAGGTCCGGGTGCACGAGCGCGACGTGGTCGTTGGCGCAGATGACGTTGCCCAAGGCCGACAAGCGCTCCTCGATGCGCTGGATGCGCACGCCGTCGGGCAGGGAGTTGCGCAGGTGTTGGAGTTCGTTGTCGGTGGTGGTGGTGGGGACGAGCAGGCCCTTGCGGTTGCCGGCCGTCAGGCGGCCCACGATCCGGGTGCCGGCGATGGTGCAGTGGCAGATGGGGATGACGTCTTGCAGTTCGGCTTCGAAGACGCTGTAGAAGTTTTCCGAGGCGCCGATGGCGACGAGGGCGTAGGAGTTGGTGAGGGTGGAGAAAACGCCGACTCTGGGTTGGATGCGGTGGTTAGGTTTGCGGGTTGGAGGGGTTTGGGTAGATGGTGGGGGTTAGGAGAGTGGCTCACTCGTTGGAATTCTCGAAACTTGCGCGCACCGCCATGATGGTCAGTGAGGGGTGTATTGGTGGTGGTGGTGGGAGTGAATGGTAAAGGGTATGCGGAGGGAGGTGTTTGATGGTAGGGGGCGACGGCGGAGGGGTGATGTGAGGGTGACTTTTTGCGCTCAAGATGGAAGTTGTGGGCTTGTGCTTGGGAATTTGTAGATCATTCATGTGCCTGACGAGACGTCACGCCCGTCGATTCATCCCCCGCCGTCACTCCCAGCGGAACAGTCATCAGCCCTGGCCGCTAAACCAATTCCGGCATGGCAGTTCGTTTCCCTTGGAGTCATGCCCGCATGAATTCATCGATGAGTGTTGCAGTGTGAAGAAGGAACTTCGTCGAGGACAAGACCTTAGAAGCAACGGGATACCGCGTGGGTTGGACGTGACGGTGAGATGGATTCATGACCGAGCCGCTACCACGGCGAAGTACATTCGTCACGGCAGCATCTGCCGCCTTTTTCTCCTCTAGTAGACTGTGGTAGCAATCGATTGGAACATGGAGGCCGGATGAGTACGTGTACATTCACCTTCCCGTATGGCGAAAGATATCAAAAGGCCCAACAGCGCAACATCCCGTACGTGATGCCCATCAGTCAGCTTACAGTGCTGTCGACCGGGAAATCATCATGAGATACTGTACGTGTAGTACAAGCTCTCGACGAGAGGAGGTAGCCCGGTAGGCGGGAACAGAGCTGAGACATAGCCCCTGCCTCTTGACTGCAAGAGCGGTGAGCAACGTATACTGCTGTCAGCGAGGTTCGACCGAGACCAGGTCGTGTAATCTCGCCCCTGAGGCGAATGCGTACGTGCCTTGCTCAGCAAGGTGTCCTATATTCTGTACCACAGTCGCAGCATGTCATTGCGGGTCGTGCTCAGGAGGTTCACCACAAGAACGCAATCGTGACTACTATGTAGACGTCGCCTGACAAGGACAAGCCTCGGGTTGTTTTCGGGGAGAGCACGTCTGTTTTGTTGAGTCCTTCTGGCGTCAGTTGTGCGACGTGCGACGCGTCTGTAGTCGATCTCAAGGACGCACCCGTCCTCACGCCGTCATTGCGCAGGCAATTCAAAGCACTGTGATGAAGCACAGCCATCGGCGTCTTCCATGCCCTGAGCTCCAAAGCCGTTGATGAGATTGCCTGTTACACGGAGTGGCAATCGTGGCTTTCACCTACCGGAAATGGCGTGTGGCGGTTAAGAGGCAGTCTCGGCCTGTTGCAGCCAGGAACTCGCTGCGTGAAAGGTCCCGTCAGGGGTAAGACGGGCCAGGACGTTTTGACGTGCGGTTTTCGGCAGATGAAGGGTACATGTACTTAGCAAACATCATGCCGTACCATCTTGTCATAATGAACGATGGGAGAGAGGGAGGAGGAACGCCATAGAAGAAACCTCAGCTTACCTTCCCAAAACGGTCTTTGTATTCGATCCTCGAGATTTCCGGTTCTTATTACAGTCATGCAACGGCACAGCGCAGCAGTGTGATCGCCACGGCCCACACAAGGGAGAATGTATTGAAAAGAGGGTGAAGTACATGCGGTGCGACAAAGCCATGCCCCATGCGTTCCGTTTGTGGTGGACTGGGTAGGCGGTGATGTCGCGATCGCAGGTGAATGAGTGGACGCCGGGTACGTTCATCCTGACTTTTTGTGACGATGGGGAATGGTGATCCTGCAAGGTCCTGGGGGGAAAGGAGTGATATTCCATCGTTGAGGCCTGTTGAGGTGGAGATGGTTGTAGGTGATGTGTAACATCAGGGTCGGGAGGAGTTGCCGTCAACCATCACCCAACAACCAACAAATTGATTGAAAACTGTGGTCAAATCTGGGGCGCCGTTTGAGCCGCGAGAGACGGCGGCGGGCGGGTGAGAAACGTCCGTTTGCTTGGTGCATGCGGTCTGTGTCCCAATTGATGATCGGCCGCCAACAAAGGCACAACACCAACCCTGCCTACCCACCCACCTACCCACCTACCTATACCCATCTCTGCGCCCTCGACCTGAACATTACAGTATTCCCTTCCTCTTCTCCTCTTCCTCTCTCACTTCACTTCCTTCACCTGCTTCGAACCGACACTGTCAGCCTCCTGTACATTCACCTCTGCCACTTTCACATACCGTTCATCTGGCGCAACACTCCACGGCAACATTCCTGAACATATTCCAACGAGCATCCGATCCCTTGCGTCCCACACACACACACCGCACGCACACCATACACACACAACAGGCACCCCCACACATATACACCCGCACTCTTCTACGCCCACACGCGCACATAATCAGGCGACACATCCCCCATCACTGCGGTCCACCGGCGCTCCCTCCTCCTCTTTCAACCGACGCAGGTGGCAGAGGAACCCGTCTTGTACCTGAACAACCCGAGCCCAAGATTGGTTACGCTGCGTCCACCGAAGGGGTCCCGCCCTGCAGTAAAGCTGCTTGCACATAGCCGTCCTCCTTGTCCACATTTTTCCCCTACATACCTTTCTCCTCCTCCCTGGCTGCCGCCTGCTCTCCGCCTTGATATACCGGCGTTGGCGCGTCTTTCTTTGTACATGCGAGCCTTCATCAGATCCCGACCCTCGCCCTCCTGCGGTAGTACGTACGTATCTCAGCCCTGGATCGCGACGATGTGTTCGCTGGCTGCCGACGCCGATTGGGATGCATGTGCTGACAATTCGCGTCCAGCTGTCGGATGCGGCCTTGGGCACACATACATCGCGGTGCCACGGCCTGAATCTACTGCCACCACCGAAACCTTGTAGACTAGCATTCGTCACGACCACGGCCACGACTTGCACCATATCATAAAACGCAACGTGTGCATATTCTGTATAATGTCTCATGGTGTATCGCACGCACAAACCATGGCTTTCCCAACTACCGTGAGTGAACCCGCGTCCATCTCTCGCGCAAAGGGAAAGAAATCGCTAAGTGCTCGCTCACAGTCACGCTCCTTCACCAACCTTGGCAACGCAGCCACGAACCCCGAGAACAAGAGCAGCGCAGGAAGCACACTCAACTCCGGCTTAGGACACGGAAAGACCGCTTGGGGTTCGGGCAATATCTGGGGTACCGGCAGCTTGGCCTCCACCTTCGCGTCAAGAGCGACGACGCGAGAACCTTCCCGGTCGCGTGACCTCACGTTGCAGCTCCCGGGCGGTCGGGCGGAGGAGGTTGTCGAGGGCAAGACGGGCTCCGGATCGCTGGTCGGGACTTCCGTGTTGGACGACATGAGCTATCATTCGTCGTATGCCGCGCAGCGAAACGGGCAACCATCTCGTGCCGTGTCCCAGGCTCGCTACCCAGAGACGGCGTCGTCGCAACCGCGCAGTCTCAGCAACGCAGGCATCCCACAGTCCTTCTCCGCCAGCCGCAACACGAACTCGCTCACGTCTCGACCTCCGACGATCAGCCTCAACGCTACCTCGACAGCACCAACAAGGCAGAGCTTTGGGAGTGGGTACGCCGGCGGGTTCTCGGGACGAGGTAGCGATCCACCACCCAACGTCTACACGAAATTCGACCGACCAGTGGATCAATTGCAGAAGAAGCCGGACTCCGCGATCGGTTCTTGGGCAGAGGCTGCGAACTTCCCTTCTCCCACCGACGACCGGCGGCCTCATTATCCGACCCAGAATCGGACCGTCAGCGTGCCGGCGTCCCGGGATGCCAGCATTCCCGCTTCACACCATAGCGACGAGCGGCCCGTCTTCTCAAGGCCTGACTATGCCCGTTCAGCGCAGATGGCGACGCCAAGTAGCTCCAGGGCTCCTTCCATGTCTTCGCAACGGAACGGGTCGTTCACCGCCAACTGGAACTCCGATGCCATGAGTACGCAGCTCGCGCAGTTGAGACTTGGTGGTGACAGTAGGCCTACAACATCGTACAGGCCGTCACCTACCGCGAACGGCTTCTCCAGTCATGTGTCTCCGCTGAATGGTATCCCTTCTCACGGCCGCAATGGATTCGCCAACGCGACCAACGGAGCCGAGAGATCTGACGACGTGGGAGAGTACGATCGCTTCAGCATGAGTATGCATCAGTTTGATCCTCTCAGCTTCATGTCACCACAGCAGGCCGCTGCGTTTGCCGAGTACACTGGCTCTGCCTACGATCCTGGCTTCTTGCACGAGATAGCGAAACCCGGAGCGCCCTATTCCAATGGCAGTCTCGCATCTCGCGCGTTGGAGCGGTCGCCTCCGGAGTGGCAAGGTTATGGTGCGCCGATGTGTCTCAACGGAAGAGGACCGACGCTGTCCGATGTCTCATTCTACTCAGATCCACGCATGCAGCAGCTACTCGCCGCACAGCTCCGCAACCCCTATGCCAGCGCGATGTTCAACGCCTACAACATGCAACATGGTATGCCGGTGCCTCCATTTGTGCCCATCGGCCCCGCGGGCGTGCCAAGCCTCGATCCGGGCCATGTCATGCCGGTGGGGAAAGACGTGCAGAGCCTGCTGTTGTACGAGTTCAAGACCAGCCCGAAGAGCAAGAACTTTGAGCTCCGGGACATTTCCGACCACGTCGCGGAGTTCAGCGGCGATCAGTACGGCTCCCGGTTCATTCAAACGAAGCTCGAAACGGCCAACTCGGACGACAAGGATCGCGTCTTCCGCGAGATCCAACCGAACGCCATCCCCCTGATGACCGACGTGTTTGGCAACTACGTGATTCAGAAGTTCTTTGAGCACGGCGACCAAACCCACAAGAAGATCCTCGCCAACAAGATGCAAGGGCGCGTGTTGGACTTGAGCCTGCAGATGTACGGGTGTCGAGTGGTCCAGAAGGCGCTCGACCACGTGCTGGTGGACCAGAAGGAATCGCTGATCGGCGAGCTCAAGAACAACGTGCTGAAGTGCGTCAAGGACCAGAACGGCAACCACGTCATCCAAAAGGCCATCGAGAGCTGCCCGTCGCCCATGATCGGCTTCATCGTCGCCTCCTTCCGCGGGCAGGTCCAGCACCTGAGCATCCACCCCTACGGCTGCCGCGTCATCCAGCGCTGTCTCGAGCACTGCGACGCGCCCTCCAAAGCCATGATCCTGTCGGAGCTGCTGGACGGCATCCCGAGCATGATCTCCGACCAGTACGGCAACTACGTCGTGCAGAACGTCGTCTCGAAAGACGAAGGCCAAGGCCGGCAGCGCGTGCTGGAGATCGTCGCCCGCGGGCTCGAGGGCTACAGCAAGCACAAGTTCGCCAGCAACGTCGTGGAGACGTGCCTGGAGAACTGCGACGACCAGTGGCGGCGGCGCGTCGTCTTCTCCCTCACGGACAGCAATCAGCGGCGGGTCGAGGGCGACAGCGTGCTCGTTGGGATGATCAAGGACAATTTCGGCAACTATGTCATTCGTGAGTCCCCCTCCTTTCCCACACCCCTCTGCACGAACCAATTCTGTATTGCGCTGACACTATCGGCGAGTAGAGAAATTACTCGACACCCTCCACCAAGACGACTACCTCGCCTTCCTCGAACACCTCCACCCCGCCATGGCCCAAGCCAAGCGCTCCCAATCCGGCAAACACACGCTCGCCATCGAGAAACGCATGAACCGCCTGACCTCTTATCGGAACGGAGGAGGTTTCGCTGCTCCTCCTCCTCCTCACCACCACAACCATAACAACAACAGCAACATCAATGCCGCCAATGGCTATCAACTCCCGCCCCCGCCGTTCGCAAGTCACTATGCCTCTAACGCCGGCACGCCGCCGCCGCCATTGACGGCTGAGACGCTGAGTCTGGGCAGCTCGAATCTCGCTAGTGTCAATGGGGATGCGGTTGAGGGCGCCTCCTTGGCGTCAGCGGGGGCGTACTCGAATCGGAAGGGGAGTGGGTTGTCGGAGCATGGGAGTGTGTTGCGTTAAGAGAGTGATGGGTCTCTTTTCGGTCGCTGGGGACTCGTAGGCTCGGTCACGTGGGTGGGAGGCGGTGGGCGATTGCAATCTTGACTCCGTGCATGAGCGACTTTTTCTGTGGAAACGGGAGGTTGTTGGTGATGAATTTTGCTTGCCCTTTTTCTTCTTGCTCTTCTTTTCCTTCTTCTTCTTCTTCCTTCACGGGATATCAATCGCATTCTCGGGGAACGGGTTTGGAACGGCACAACTTGTTATCTTCCGGTGGCATGAGCATGATTTACGATGGACGGACGGACGGACGAATACGCGGATGCCGCAGACGGGACGGAAAAGGATTTGACTCTGCCGGCCAGCCAGCGCTGCGAAGAAGCGGCGCTTCATTCCCATTGCTGCTTTCGGGCATGGCAAGGGGTTATGTTTACGGAAGAAAGCTGAGACGGATGGGTTTGGGATGATTTCGGTTGGGTTGGGCGGGGTCGGATGCTGGGATGGATGCAATGTGTTAAGTGGACAATGAATATTGATACCCCCTATGGAAAAGGAAATGGAAAAAATGAGAATAAAGTGTGTCGTCCGATTTTGGGGTTGGGAATTGTTTTGCGTCGTTTTCTGTCGCTTATGAAGAAGGTACTTTGGTGTGGGATCTGCCAGAATCTACCTGCCTGCGATAAATGGGGTATCGATTCTTCTTCCTGTTCTGACCCTTCCTGCTCTGGCCCGCGCCTGCAAAGGTAGAGCTTCCACGCCTGAAATCAAGCAGAATGGGGGTATCTATACACGCGAAAAATCGCCAAAGGTTACATGTTTTGCGCCCTCCGAGAAATCCATCCTTTTCTCAGCCCTCCCTCCTTCTCGTGCGTGTGATTCGGAATGTGTGTCAGGTCCGCGTCTCCTCCAGAGCTCGGATCTTCGACTCATGACCCGCCACTTTGACCATGAGCTTCTGCACCACTTTGTGGGCTTGTAGCATTTCGGCGTTGGCGGCCGTGAGGCTCCTGTCGACCTTCTGGCCGAGCTCGGCGATCTTGGTCGTTACGTCCCCGATCTCCGCCTTCAGTTCGGCCTTCTGTCTGGCGAGGTCCTCTGTCTTAGCTGATTCCACACTATCCTCTTGTGTGAACTGCGCGTGGGCCGTCTTCAGTAATGCCTCCTCGGTATTCGCTAGCCGCTGCTTGCATTGCTCGATCTCGACACGTAGACGAGTCATGTCGTTCGCACCACCACCCATTTGAGCACCCTCGGCCGCCTCGGAAGCATTTGGCGCCGTTTGGTGGGACTTCGTGAGCGCAAGGGTGCAAGCCCCTTGAGAGTTGGCCAACGACCGCTGCGCGGTGTTCTTCACACCGTTCAGCTCCGTCTCGAGCGCCCGATACTTGTGTCTCAGCTCGTAGATGGCCTTCTGGCAGTTCTTCGCGTCGGGGTACATTGAGCTCATTTGGTCGACCATGAGTTGCACGACTTCTTCGGTGGTCAAGTTGTCGTACTGGCGTTGCAAGGCCCTGCAGACGAAGGTGAGAGACTCGTGCTTCTGGTCGATTGCCTTGAGCCTCTGTTGGATCTCGAGGACTTCACCGATAAGTCCACCCTGTGGTAGCTGTGTACCCCCCCTGTCCGGATCAGGACTGCCATTGATGGTACCTGAGAGACCATTCGGCCCGTGGGCGCCGGACATACTCGAGAACGCGTTCGGCAACTGGAAGGCAGGCGTGGGAGTTTGGGGGGATTTCAGTGAGGTCATTTGCTCTTGAAGTTTCGTCTGCACGCTAGCGAGGTCCTCCCTGCCGGCCTTGGACTGGATGAGGGACATGCCTTTTGTGATCTCCTCGTTATCGGCCTTGAACAGCATTCGCGACAGAAGATAATCTCTAAGATGGCCGATGTCCTGCTTGTCGGCCTTGAGCTGCAGTTGAGATGTAATGTCCGCCTCCATTTTCTTGACGTCCTGATCACTAGCCTTGGTCGACAGATCTGATTTCATTCGCTCCACTTCGTCCTTGACGCTAGTATTGGACGGATTCTGATAATTCCGTAATTTGTCCCGTAACTCGCCTATGTCTGACTCAAAGCGCTTATGTAGGGTCTCGTGGGCCGATCGTGGTACGTAGTCCGCTACGACCGTCTCAACGGCCTTCTTCGCGGCTTCGCTAGCGGCATTCGAGATCTGCTGCGCGAAGAGAGCAGTAAGATTCTGCGTTGAGTGCTCCTGCTGATCTATCCTGGCAGCAAGCTCGACTTCGCACTTTTTGAGATGGTTTTCGGCAGAAAGCTTCGCCTTTGTCTTATCTGCTTCGATAGTCGGGAATGACGGGGAGAAGTGAGGCTTCATGTTGTCATACTCCTTGGTTGCCTGCTTTAGGCGAGCTTCCGCCAGTGTCCTAGAGGTCTGCGCTATAGAAACGGCAGTGAACTGCTTGCCGAAGTCCACGAGCAATTTATACACAGGCTCCTCGGTTGCTGATAGTGGCTGAGAAGGGTCGTCGGTCCGCTTGTAGCCACTGGCGGAGGCGCTCAACGATGACGGTGACGGTGTGTCAACGAATAGACTGCGCCTGCCGCCTAGGCCATTCGGCGAGTTGGTCTCAGAAGGGGTGGCGTCCCTTCTAAGCTCGGTCTGGAGCTGGGTCAAAGGTCGAGTGCCTCCATTGGTGAGGCGTGCAGCGTTAACTGTGCCTGTCGCATGCGGGGCATCGCTGTACGTGGGAGAGTGTTGGCGGGACTGTTTGCCACTCGAATTGATCGAGCCATCACTGGCGTTTGACCTGTGCAATTTGCGGAACGGACGGCCTCCTGGTGATCGACTTGGCCGGCGTTTATTCACGAGACGTGGATCCTGAGTTCTGCCCCGTGGGTCCGCCGGCATGGCGGTAGAGAGGCTGGATGGTAGTCAGTACAAAGTGCATCATGTCACATGGTGAGGTCCATCGCGAAAGCTGCTGTGAGTGTTCATGCTCATACATTTGGTGGGTGCATGTGCGTGGAACGGTGGTGTAAGTGAGACTATACCCAAGGTCGTCGATGGTGGAAGTGAAGGAGGACTGATGTCGCATGTGCTTAAAGAAGAAGGACAAAGTGGCGTTGCAAACGTACCTAAACTTCATGTGACTGTTCACTGTTGACATGCAACCTAAGTGAGTGGGGCCCAAGAAGGAAGGACGAACAAACCTCAGGAAGGGCAGCCGGGGTATCAGGCTTGGCAACGCGCTAAGCACACGTGACAATGGCCATAAGTCGTGGGACGCGGAGCATGTGTGTCAAATGGATTTACGCTGCAATGTACAGATCAAAAGTTCATCAGGTCAGACCTGCGCACCATCAACAAAACTATTCACTTAAGAGAAACCACCAAGGATCTCATGCTCTTACTTATCAAGCAGTGTGTGCAGACTCACTCAACTCAACGGCTTCACGCGAAAATCCGACTGATAAAGTGCGAACGCATTCCGACCTATATCAAACGCCTTGAAGCATTGGTTTCACGCTCTTAGCATATCTGGACGAGCAGGAAAATCTGAATTGGTGAAGACTTTCCACTCACGAGAACGAAGCCTTCGACTCGATAGAAGCCTCCTACTCGGCACCGGCTCGTCCGCCTACGGACTGCTGGAGATCAGCGGCGCAATCGCAGCGAGACGATCGCTTTGCGCCTGAGCGCGCCCGTTATCCGCTATGGCAGCTGTAGGATTACAAGCACTTGCACGTAAAGGCTGGCGCTGACGTGCTGCAGCCCATCGCCACCATTTCCGACTCGAAAGAGCGACAAGGCCTCAACCTCATCGCCGCGCATTCGCACATCCGGGGCCTCGGTGTGACGCCGGACACGCTCACGCCTAAACCCAACGCGGATGGCTTGGTAGGTCAGCAGAAGGCGCGCAAGGCCGCGAGCGTGATCCTGCAAATGGTCAAGGAGGGCAAGATTGCAGGTCGTGCGGTCCTTATCTCCGGTCCTCCCAGCACAGGCAAGACGGCGATCGCAATAGGCATGAGCAAAGGTCTCGGCGAGGATGTACCGTTCACTATGCTTGCCTCGTCCGAGATCTTCAGTCTTGAGATGAGCAAGACCGAAGCACTCGAGCAGGCGTTCAGGAAGAGCATCGGTGTGAGGATAAGGGAAGAGAGCGAGGTGATTGAGGGCGAGGTTGTGGAAATCCAGATCGACCGGTCGGTGACGGGCAACAACAAAAGCGGCAAGCTCACGCTGAAGACGACGGATATGGAGACCCTGTACGACATGGGGACGCGCATGATCGACAGCATGACCAAGGAGAAGGTCATGGCCGGCGACATCATCAGCATTGACAAGGCGAGCGGGAGGATTACAAAACTGGGCAGAAGTTACACTCGAAGCCGAGACTACGATGCCATGGGTCCGGACACCAAATTCGTGCAGTGTCCGGACGGCGAGCTACAGGTGCGACGCGAGACAGTCCACACCGTATCGCTCCATGAGATCGACGTCATCAACAGCAGAACACAAGGTTTCCTGGCCCTCTTCTCCGGCGACACCGGCGAGATCCGAAGTGAAGTCCGGGAGCAGATCAACACAAAAGTGGCAGAGTGGCGTGAAGAAGGCAAGGCGGAGATCGTCCCGGGCGTACTCTTCATCGACGAGGTCCACATGCTCGACATCGAATGCTTCAGCTTCATCAACCGCGCGCTAGAGGACGAGCTGGCGCCCATCGTCATCATGGCCAGCAACCGCGGCTCGGCGACGATCCGAGGGACGAACTACCGCAGTCCACACGGTCTGCCCCTCGACTTCCTCGATCGCGTCGTCATCATCTCCACCCACCATTACGAAGGCAACGAGATCCAAGAAATCCTCTCCATCCGTGCGCAGGAAGAGGAGATCGACATCTCGCCCAACGCCCTGGCGCTGCTCACCAAGTTCGGGCAAGAAGCCGGTCTGAGGTACGCCAGCAACTTGATCACCACCTCACATCTGCTCGCGCAAAAGCGGCGGGCGAAAGAGGTGGACGTGCAGGATGTGCAGAGGAGCTATACGCTCTTCTACGATCCCACCCGAAGTGCCAAGTTCGTGACGGAGTTTGAAAAGCGATTTATCGGCGAAGATGGCGGTGTCACATTGGGTGGTGCCTCCAATGGCGTCGGCAACGGCGACGCGATGGAGGTGTCGTGAGACAATCACAGTGTCTCTGTAATAAATCGCATGTACTAGTACGCGCAGCGGCGGCGCAGGCTGGAGTCGCAACCTGGTCGGCGGATCTTGCCGGCCTCTGCTTTTGACAGCGTGGAGCTGTGGATCGCCAACCTCTGTCTCTCCGAAAGGTAATAAACAAGCAAGATACACTCCAAGCATCACCAGCTGAAATCTCGTACTATTCTGCCTTTCCAGTCCCAGCTTTCTTAAGACGATTTTCTATGGGCTTTTCTTACATGTTGCTTGCATGAAATCTAAATTTATCGATCACGCGGCATAACAGCACGCACACTCCGGTGATCAACAATACTGTTCATATGGCGAATGTGACCCCTAACAGCATCGACGGGAACGCCAAACCACCAGACCAGTCCCATCTGCCCGCAACGATACCTATCGACCACCCATGGCTGTCCCGCCTCAGCCAATCCGCCATCCTATACCACGACAACGGACCCTCCGGCTCGAACGAGATCCACACCGTCGACAAAGAAATCTACGGCAACCCATCATATCCCATTCTCTTCCGCATCGGCAACGGCGGAGCAGGCTACACCGGTCTCCTCCAACTGCTCGCCGAGCACTATCTGTCGAGCCGTCGCCACCAGTTCCGCATCGGCTGGGTCTCGAACCACAGCCGCCACACGCAAGCGGCATTGTTGGCCGACATCGTGCAAGTGGCGCTGACTTACGAACCGCAAAATGAGGACCTGGCGATCGAAGAGGGCTGGTGTCGACGGGTGTGCCGGGCGTTTAACGATCACTTCATCCTCGCTGGCCCGGCGTCGGATCCGGCCGGGTTGCGGCGACGAGGAGACGGTGTCGTGGATGCGCTGAGAGCGATCGCCATGCATGCTGATGGCGGGAGTGCATCCACGGTCTTTCACACTCGTGGCGATGGCTCGGCGACGTACTTTCGCGAGCAGAAGCTCTGGGCTCGAGCGCAGGTTTCCACTGCAGGCGCTCCGTCATGGCTATGCACGCACGCCGTCCCGCCTTATCAGGCTTTGGTCAAGGCGGAGGAGGCCTCGGCGTATCTGCTTACCGACCGCGCTACTTACCTGACGGCCAAGCGGGATGGCGTGATCCCGAATCTCAGGGTGTATGTTGAAGGTGGCGCTGAGCTTCTGAATCCTTGCGCCGCGGTGGTGAATGTCAAAGCGGCGAATGATCCTGCGCATATGGCGGCCTGGGAGTTCGCAGAGTGGCTTGCGAGCGATGAGGCGGAAGGGCTGGTGCGTGGTTATGGGAAGGACTGGAGTTGTGGCAAGGCGCTCTTTACGGTTGCTACGCAGGATGAGTTCGAGGCGAGTGAGTCTTTGATTAACTTGGACATCTGAATTCACGCTGTCCTGGTCGGGATGGAATAGACCGGGTGCCTTGAGAGTCGGAACTGATGACTGGACTGCTGTGGATCATGAGGATATCTCTGCCAATCGGCATGGACGTCCGACTACTCAGAACTGTCGCCATCCCTCACCGCCAACCAACATCTTGCTGGCAATCTCTCTATGCTTCTCGCTCGACGCCACCCAAGCCGCTTTCGATGCATCGTCCACTTTCTCCGTGCCGAACTGCCTCTTGCACCACTCCACCAGCGCATCCATCTCCCTCTTGCTCTGCCCTTCCAATTGCTCTCGCTCACCAACCTTCTCCTTCCTCAACTTCTCCACTTGCTGGATGAACGCTTTGGCATCATCTAGTCCGCCCGGCCAAGCAAATGTGAAGCACTCGCTTTCCGCGACATCACCGTACCAGGCCTCCGCATTCCGGTAGTCTCCCTCTACGCGATGGAGGAGGCCGTGGATGTACATCCCTTCCCAGGCGGGCCGGTTTTGCATGTGTCTGCACAGGAAATGCGCGCTGGGAAGGTCGCTGTTGAGGATGTGAAGGAGGGACTCGAGGGTCGGGTGGACGGAGAGGGAGGAGATGGCGTCTGTCAATGTCTTGTCATGGGGACGGGGAGATGGAGATGGGAGGACGGGGAAGCCGTATTTGGAGCCCAGGTGGGCGTACAGTGTGTCGAAGCTCGTGAGCTCGGTATTGCCCATGGTTGAGGATATGGCTTGCGCGATGGCAGGCTAAGAGCTCGCTCTGGTAGAAGCAAGATATCTGAGACTTTAGTGATACTGAAGTGAGGCCAAGCGTGACTTTCGTTAGTTGCTCTTCAATGATACCGAGACGTCATCGAAGTAGCGCTTGACCATGGCTCTCAGCTCTCCGGCTTCGGATCACGGACCATCCTCTGCTGATATGGGCCAGTGCTCTTACCTGACCGCTCGTCGTTAAGGATCAGCCTGCGTTCAGCCGCGAAAAGTATTGTGTCTCTAGATGTGAGGATGCGGTACTTTGAATACATCCACATACCTTATCCTTCTGCACGGCAATGCCAAGCTCCACTGTCCCGACAAGCATCTGGGTTGCATCTGGCAGGGGTGACAGTGTATGCCCAATACGGAACACCTCGGCCCGCCCCCGCAAGATGCCTCCATCACCGCAGCCAGATCTGGGAAGGGGACGACGTCATTTCCCGATTTGGAAACAAGAGACGTGACCAAACAAGGAAGCGGGCCTTTAGGGAGAGGCGCGTGGTTGGTATTCGTGAATGTCTTATACTTTGCGTATCCTCTTCCCAACTTCAGATGTGATCCATCAAACCCCGTTCTCTATCGCACCATGGTCGGCAAACGCGAGCTATGGAGAGCAACGAGCGCGTCTGACCAGCGGCCGCTGTCCTCTCGCAGCAACACCGATCACAGACCCACGACCCGCGAAGACCTAGAGTCGGGTCTTCACGGCTATCCCAATGGCAATGGCAATGGCAACGCGAAACCTCGGCCGAACCTATGGCGCTTCAGAGACGCGGCGGATGCGGCGGTGCACGACAAGCGGCGAGACGATCTGAAGCAGGCATTGCTAGAAGGGATCGATCGCGACGGCCTGGAAAAGTTCCGCAAGAGTGACGAAGAGCTCAAGCAGATAAAGAGCAAGAAGGTACGGCAGTTTTACGAACGGCAGAACGGCTCGCTCAACGACTGGCTGGAAGTCGATGCCATTGTCATGGCCGTGGCCGATGATGTTCTGGAGTCAATGGACCCGGATCCGGACGGAGACGGCCACCGTGAACGATCCGGTGCGCTTCAGGCGATGGAAGGCAACATCGGCGAGTTCCTACCCGAGGACGAGAAGCAGAAGAGGCAGAAGGCAAACCGACGAGCAAAGTGGGCCATCAACGTCAATGTCATCGCCAACATCTGCCTGCTAATTGGCAAAATCGTTGCGGCTTTTTCTTCCGGCTCGCTCTCCCTCATCGCGTCACTCGTCGATTCCGCACTCGACTTGCTCTGTACATTGATCGTCTGGTCAACCAACCGGATCGTTCAATGGCGCCTGGGCGCGCTGCAACGAAAATTCCCCGTCGGCCGTCGGCGTCTCGAACCGCTCGGCATCCTGGTCTTCAGCATCATCATGGTCATCTCATTCTTGCAGATCCTGAAGGAGTCGGTAGAGAAGATCATGCCTTTGAAAGGCGAAGCAGAAGAGCTGCCTGCCGTGGCGGTGGGCGCCCTTCTCGCGACGGTTGTCGTGAAGGGCATCATCTGGTTCGGCTGCATTCCCATCAAGACGACTCAAGTCCAAGCCCTGGCCCAAGACTGCAAGACGGACGTCATCTTCAACACCCTCTCCCTCCTCTTCCCGTTCATCGGCGCCAAGGCGAACATCTGGTGGCTGGACCCCGTCGGTGCCGGACTGCTCTCCCTCTTCATCATCTACGACTGGGGCGAGACGTGCTTCGACAACGTCTCCCGCTTGAGCGGGCAAGCCGTCAGCGACGACGTCTTGAAGAAACTCCTCTACCTCGCCTACCGCTTCAGCCCGGTCGTGGACGGCTTCAAGAGCGTCCTCGCGTACCACGCCGGAGACAACATCTGGGTGGAGTTCGACATCTTGCTGGGCGAGAACACGAAGCTGAACCGCTCGCACGATGTTGCCGAGACGCTACAGTACTGTTGCGAAGGTCTCAATGAAGTCGACCGCGCGTTCGTGACGACGGACTATAGCGCTGGAGGCCCGAGTGGTCATGCGGAGGATGCAGAGAGAAACTAAAAACTGCCCACTCCGCTTGGCTTGAGTGTATCAGTTTCCTCTCCCTATTCTTGTCTTCACTGCATGGCGTAGGATGGGCATGGATGGTACATTGGGGATTGCCTCTACAGTAATTCGAACCGTTCTTACTCTATATACGTGTACAACCAGGATGCATTGTACTTTGTCGCACTTACGCCTTGCTGCTTGCACAAGTCAACATCGGTAGGAACGCACTAGAGCTCTGTGCATCCATAGTAGAACCATACAATTGTACATGTATGTCTTCTCCACCTGAGATCAATGCTCTCCGAAAACCGGCAAGCTTCTCCGTGATGCTTGGCGCCATCGTCTGGATTCCATTCACACCTCACTTGCTCCGGTACATACTGTGACGCCGGAAACCGATAGTGAACTGTCAGGTTCTGCACAGAGGATTCCAGAGATTCGAGAGAGGGGACACTCTGGCGGATGCCAACAGATCACGATGCCAGCTCATCACACGCCTACCATTGCAATACCTATGCCGGCCGGGCTTTTCTTCTCGATCGGTGCTTTGACGAAGTCCGCCGCGGTGAACGACATGGCCCTCTTGATGCGGTCGGACCAGGCGCAATGGGAAAAGTATGCCGCGAGGCTAAAAGACCGTACAGACCAGCGCGAGATGTAGGTGGCAAGCACGACGGTCGTGTTTGGGCATGCCGCTCGCTCTGCTCCTTTCCTGTCTCATCCTGAGCTGTTCGTACACCTCTTTTCACTCTCTTAGAGACAAGAATGGGATCTCCAAACCGCCAAATTGTGACTTCACCTGCGAATGCTTTGTCTGCAGCACGCGTCGCTCCGCCGTTTGGGCTCTACTGCGTGATGCAGCTGCAAGTCTCCATTGCGCAGGGGTTGGGAGTTCACTAGGTACTCTATTCCTACCAGAGATACAAACGGCGAGATCACTGTCCAATAATCTCGAACATTCACGATGACTTATAGGTATATGTTCAGGCAAAGAAGACTGATAACGTGCGTGTAGGACAAGAGACTGGATTCCATTCACAACGTTGGCCAGTGGCAGACACGTCTGACACCACTTCGGAGCATGACTCCCTCTTCAACGTCACTCTCGGCTCTGATCTTCATACAGTGATAAACATCCGCACCCACCTCGAACATCGGCGACACATCACCACTGCCTGATACTGCGGCACGCCAGGAGTTGGTATTGCTCAGGAAAAGAGTGGTGAGACCACTTCAAACCTTGCGCACCTCAACTGATACGGCCACTGCGCTTGCCACCAAAGCAGACTACGGCCTGAAACGTCAGGTTTCTAATCATCGGCGCGTCAACATCGATGGATTTCCTGGAAGCAACCGCTATCGCAGCCGTGCTCGGATTGCCCGCGTTCATATTCGTATTCGCATGCGCCGCCTTCACTTTCGTGCTCGCCTTGTCCACGATCGCAGTTGGGCACACAGTCAAGGCTATCATCTCCTCCTTCTCCTTACCCATCTCTGCACCGAGAAACTCCCGTGGTCGCTACAATCAGAGGTCCGATCTGCCAGATGGAGTGATCGCGTACCTGGCTGTCGGAGTCGCCGCAGCCGTCGTAGGCGCTGCGGCCCTGATCCTTCTCACTGGCCGCACGAAGCGCTTGAGGGCAATCCCAGCTCAGCATTGCGCCGGCACTCTCAACACCAATCAAATAGATCCTACGACCGCTTTAGCGCACAATCCAATCGGCGGTGCTCAAGCGCAACACCACCGTTGGAGTCAGCTCTTCGCAGGCCAGCGCTACACACCGGTCTCGCACGATAATAAGTCGATATGTTCGCAGACCGACGTTCTGGCACCCATTGCGCTTTCCGAGCGGTTTCCAGACGCTTTCAGCACGTACGGGCAGCATCATGACGGCAAACAGATCAGGTAAGTGAGCCTCTGCATGATTTCAACGTTGGCATGGCACTCACTGCGCGGAAAGGATACTGAAGCGACCTTCGACATGCCTGATAGGCGGTCAGGAGCTACGGGAGTCTTCTTTACAGCCTGCTTCGACCTTCCCTTCCACCCGCTTGATACACGACCATGAGCCGCGCAAGTCGTCTGTTCAGCCCGCTCCATATCAAGGTTCTACCCCGTCGTCAAATTACCACCGCTCGAGGAAGTCGTCGCTCGAGCTTGAACGCGAGAACATTCGGGAAGCGTGAGTGTCATATACCCACAGCCTTAGTTTCGGCGACTGGCAGCTGACCTTCCACAGTGTTCGACGCGGCTCTCCGTACGCTCGTACCGGTACTTATCGCGGATTTGGTGCTGGAGCACTGAAGCCTCGTCGGCACATGAACTCCAATGCTGGTAATCGCGACACTGCAGAAGTACTCCCGCACGGCAAAAAGCCAAAGAAGCCGGCGCTGGCTCGATGAGACTGGGTAAATGTCACACGAGGGAAACAGCGGAGAGTCTATGGAAGAAGACATGCCTTCGTACACATCGAAAGCAGTTAGCAGTAAGGAGGCTGCGTATAAGCAATTGTCGAGCTCGTGAAGTTGACGCGAGACTACGACTTCACTCAAACAGCTCGTTTTCTTTTGACTGCCCAGATGCGAAGTGACTGTCGTGACCATCGAATATGGCAGATGAAGTTTTTGAGAATGGAGGAGGCGTATGCAAACAGCAATACATTCTGCACGATGAAGTTGAGTCGCTCTATTTACATGTTCGTGCAACTCACGGCCCGCTCAGCTGAAACGACTACAGTGGTCGCCCCTTCCTCTTCCGGTTAACGTCATGTGAAGTCTCTCCTCGCACATATATCTTTCTAGCGTCTGACCACTCTCACTTCTCGATCTTCTCACAGCATCTACCACAATGGCTTTCACCATCAAAGTCGCAAAGCTAAGGAAGCGTGGCAAGGCCAGCAAAACAGCTCCGCTGCAGCTGTGCCCTGAACACCACTGCATTTCGATACCGGGCCACTGCAGCAAGCTCGTATGCACTCAGCGTCTGAGCCAGGACCTTCGTCAGCTCCAGAACGACAATCTGTCGCTCTCGTTGGCTTTGGGCTCCCGCTATGCCGCGGTGAAGGCTTTACAGGATGATATCTTTGGCCTAATTAGTCCACAAACGGCAGGCGTGACAGCCCAAGAGCCTGATGTGACTTCGAACTGTCAATGCGCGACATGCCAGATCGCCACAGAAAAGACGACGACACAGGTTCTCGGTGAAAAACTGGCAGCGGCAGAGAACCAGCTGGCAGACCTGCGCGAGTACCAGGCTTCACACGACGTGGGCGCCGTGCAGGAGACCCCAAACAAGTACGCTTGACAATGTCGCCGAAACAAGCATGAACGCTAACAAGGCAATTGCAGTTTCGGCCAGGGCAAATACTTCACGCGTAGCGGCACATATCGCGGTCATGGCGCCACTGCGCTCAAGCCAAAGCTGCAGATGCAAAACTCCTACGACGTAGACGCACTCACGACGAACATCATGGCGACCAGACCTATCAAGACCGCTGTGGATCGTAAGAACGCTGGCTGTTGACATCTGATGGATGCAGTACCAAAGCCAATGCGCCAAGAAAGCCTGAAGCCGTCGACTGGATAGACGTTGCTGGAAAAGTGCAGTCGCCAGATGCTAATCTCTGGCACTGCGCTGTGGAGATGATAAGACGTAGGAGCGTGTGCGTCATCGTGGACACGAAAGGAGAGAGACATCCGCAGACACGACGATGAGCTTGGGGATTACTCTTCAAATAACACGGAAGATCGGATGACAACCAGATGAGAAAGAGTGGCACAGGAAACTCGGAACGGTGTTGACACCGCGCGTAATCCGCAAAACGCATTGGCACAGGCAAGTACCCCTGAGCAGAAGTCTGAGTGCATCGAACGCGCCATTGAACAAGTAGTCATAAAAGCAGTTGCACTTCATCCATCTCGCTAATTGCTCAAATCATCACCGCGCTGGGCTTCTGGCCGTACGTTTGCTCGGCGAGACGGCAAAGTCGGCATTTGCTGTTTTCGTCGGGCTGCCCACTCGCCGTCCGTTCGGAGAGGCGCGAGGTAGGCTCGCCGACGCAACTTGGGTTCCAAGGTTGAGATTGCGCGCGGGTGATGTCAACGCAAAGTTTCCGATGGGTGGTAGATTGCTCCGGCCTCTTGTTTGATCCGGGGCGTTTGCTTCTGCCATCTCCTCGTCGTCGGTCGTCGGTCGGTTGTTCCTCCAGTCCTCGGTCTGCTCGAGTAGCATCTCCAGGACTATATCCTTATGCGCCGCGAGCATGCCGCTGATGTCCTCTTCGAAGCTTTTGAAAACGTGCCCGAAGCGTTTCTTGATTTTCCGGGCGTATTCGCTGTACCAGAAATTGTGGCGGGCCGAGACGAACACCATCGATGACTGATAGTACCATCCTGCGAGCGCATCATTGGTCGAAGACTTGCAGCTTTGGAGTGACACATCTTCAACGAACGAGATTGTTTTCGTCAGCGTTTCTTGGGCCCGCTGCTCGTTTGCTTTGATGAAGTTGATGATAGCGCCGTGGCCAGTGTTGGTGCCCATGAGGAAGACGTGTGTCGCGTCGTTGAGCTCGATGTAGTTGTCCCACAAGTATGTCAGCAGTTGTGTAGCCTCTTCCGTGCGACTTTCGGTTCTGTCGGCTGATTCGTGGCCCTGTAGCGCGGACTCGTCGTCGGTGATGTGCTTGGGTAGATTGACGTCAATGACAGAGAAGCCTTGCTTGGCCGCCCAGTCGACGTACGTCTTCACAATATCAGTCTTCGAACACGTCAGCGGTCTGTTCCGCAGTACAGTTCGTGCAGTGGAGACTTACCAGCCACGTGTTGTGTAACTCGATCTTGCCAGTCCGTGGATCTGGCGATGCGAGCACCTCGGGCGGATCATGTAGGACGACCAGGAGGGGTCGAGCTTTCATGTAGTCGGGCGTCGCTAGGACTTGGTTCTCGAAGGACTTCGACAACTTTTCCTTGTAGACGTGAAGTGGTGACATCTCATGCTCGTTCCACAGTGTCGAGGCCTGCCATTGTCGCACGATGTCGTGCATTCTCTCGCCTTGCAAGGGGCCGGCGAGTCGCGCCGAGAGGTCTTTAGGGTACAGGCAGGACCAGAACTTGCTTTGCTGTCGCACCACGAGCTTGACGTCGTCTACACCGGACTTCGTCGGGCTGAGACTCTCAAGGCGGTCCGGCGGCTCTCCCATCAATGTGCGACCGACGGCGCAAGCTGAACGAGCAATGGAGTCCAGGTTGTAGCCCCCTTCGAGGCAGACTGCGACTCTGCCTTGTGCCAGCGACATGAGCATGTGAGTCATATGCGCATAGCCGGCAGGAGTGACGTGGCATCCGCCCAGCATATCACCTTCCGCAGCGTCGAATCCTGCAGCAATTATGACCAGATCAGGGTCGAACTCGGTAGCGATCGGCATGACCACCTGCTGAAAGGCGTAAATGTAGTCTGCATCACCCATGCCCTGTTTCCGCCAGGGTATATTGACATTCTGTCCTACTGCGGTGCCTTCGCCGCAATGGAGGTGGTCTCCATACGGCTCTCGTCTGTCGCGGTATGAGCCTTCGGGGTAGAAAATTCCGTTCATGTGCACGTGTAACGAAATGTACAGCACGTTCGGATCACCGTAGTTCGCTTGCTGGATCCCGTTCCCGTGGTGCACATCCCAGTCGAGAATGAAGACTTTGCGGCATCGCTCTCCGAACTCCCGTTTGCAGACCTTGGCCGCGATGCTGACATTGTCGTAGAAGCAGAAGCCCTTCACATCTTCGCGCTCAGCATGGTGACCTGGGGGCCTGATGACTGCGAATACGTTCTTGATCTTGCCCAGCATGACCGCTCGACAAGCCTCGATTGCGCCTCCCGCCGACAAGGCAGCGCAGTATGGTGTGCTAGGCGACAGGTATACTGAATCCATCTGGCGCTGTCCAGGGTGCTGGAGCTCATCAACCAGTTCCTCTGCTGTCTTGTTGCTCAAAGACTGAACCCAGTCCCAATGCGTTTCGGTGTGGACAAGGCAGACCTCATTCTTGGTGACTTCTCGAGCATCTATGCGGCCCATGTAGTAATCTGACGAACCCTCCGCTGACTCACGCCAGGCCAGACCAGCATGAACTAAGGCCTCAAAGATGGCATGGATGCGGCGAGGATCTTCAGGGTGTACATCGCTCTCGCTCGGTAGCGCTTCGACGTGAAAGCGCATTCGTACATCGTACACCAGCCCTGTTTGTGCAGTCGCGTACGGCAAGTGACGGAACTTGGCAGGTCGCGGTACATCCGTGCGAGGATCGAGCTGAGAGTCTTCGAAGAACTTCACGTCGCGCCTGTGACCTGTACCCTTCAGTGCGGGCGTTGTTGAATTGATTGTAGAGACCGCGCGGGTGATTGACTTCGACTCAGCCTTGAACACCGGTTCCGAGGACGTCTCCGCAAGTTGAGTGAATGTTTCTGTTGAGTGCAAAACATCGCCATCGTGCATTAAGATATCATTGCTGTCGTTCAGATCCATGGCAATGGCGCAATAGCAGCCTGCTCATACCGCTCGTCCCAAGTGCATTGTCTAGCCAGGGATTTTGGCTTCTGACTGCAGGAAGGGCACTAAGAAGTAAGTGAAAGTCAGCCATCTGAGTTCAACAGAGAAGATATCGCTGAAGATTGAGAAGTATGTTTGATGTGTTCGACCAACACTCGCTCACATGAGCGTGCTTCATGCTTAAGGTTGTACCTTCGAGGTGTCCGCTTGCGCTCACTAAGTAACGCGCATCTGAACGCCAACAGCGAGCGGCGCGACAGCGTTCACTTACCGACTGCGGTCTGACGACTACGCACGATATGGCTATTACGAAGGCGCGTCGCGAAGACTAGGAGCGTAGTATATGACGAGGTCAGCCTTCTTAGAATGTCAAGGAAGTAGTGTAGTGTGTGTAGGTAAGTAAATAAGTAGAAGTAAAGTAAGTAAGAAGTAACTTATAAGTAAGTAAAATTAGTGATAATAGCGGCTAGTCCTAAACTAACACTAGTGTGATGATACCTGCTAGCATGACATGAATTACCTTTACTAGATTATGACTCACTAGAGTAGCTTAGTATATATAGCTAGAATAAATATATAATATAATTGTATCCTACTATAAGTAATTACAAACTTCTATATAATTAAGTATTTTTATACTTATTAGCTATTAACACTATATATATATATATTCTACTATATTATAGAACTAATAGATATATTATAGGAAAAGATAAAGATAAATATTAATTATACTAATCTATTTGTTACTAACTAGATTTGTTCTTATATATTTATCTAGTAATTCTTATATAGGGTTTTTTTCCTAATAATTAAAACTTTATACTAGTTGACTTTACTTTACTTATATTATTAGAGTCTCCTAGACTTTAGTAGTAAGATGGAATAAGCTAGCTTTTATCTAGTCTATCTCTAATAGTAGTAATAATATTAGATCCTATTTACTAAGAGTATATTAATAATAGTAATTAAGCTATTTTACTACTTATCTTAGATATATAAAGCAAGTTATAAATATACTACTAATTAGCTTATATATATATATACTTATATAAGTATTACCTAGTCTAGCTATCTTAGTACTATAATCTAGTAGTAATAGGTAAGGTATCTTTTAGAGTATTACTCCTTATTTTATATCTATATTTATAGAGATAGACATCCTAGGTATCCTTCTTTAGAGAGGGACTAGGGGTAAGTTATTAAGCGAAGGCTAATCTACTGAGTATAAGTGAAGCAAGGGAGCGAGGCAAGAACAAGTAACATTCTAAGAACAAAGACAACCTTAAGACAAGCAAGTAAGTAGACTCCATCTAGTCGCGCCTTATATGCCTCGCTACGGCGTGCCATAATGCACATGGGGTGCTTAATACCCTATACTATAGGTATGTACGTAACCGTCTAAAAACCACTTGATCAATTGGTGTCAATCCAACACGAAATACATGTACCTGCAGACGAGGCCTCATTATTAGCTTTGCATGTATTCCCCACAACTGCGTTTCATACCTTGCGCCTTCACCGTTCTGTGGACGTAGACCGCAAGATGTGTCGCCGTGACGGCAAGAGACGGAAGTTTCGCGTGTGTGCCCCCACCCGTACGTACAAACTGGTAGCGACGGTAGTTTGTCAATGATCATCAAAGCACAGTAAAAGCTTGATCCAGAATCACTCGCCATGATTTGGACAAATGGCAGACCTGACCTATTCACCCACCTGGTTGCACTTTCGTGCCCATTGACTTCCTTCTCCACTCACGGCCACCGCAGTCATACTCGTCATTCGTACCTGGCGCTGCTCGAAACTCCGGAAGGAGTTGTTCTAGTTTTCTCTCGTGGTCCAAGATCTCATTCGACGAGCATTCTTAATTCGCCCATCCACCATAACAACGGATGCACTGGTGGATCACCTGTGATCTTGTGTTGTAAGCCGTAAGTGCCTCTAGCTGTGCGCCAGTCATCTCGGGTTTCCGACGACCAATGTCTGGGTGACTGCCTGACGTCCAATGGAAAAGGCGCATTCGCCTGCCCAGTCGTTGGGAGAAGACTCGAAGCGGCATATCGCAATCCATCGTCATAAGGTGCGGTCCTGTTGTTTGTTCCGGAAAGGCTTCTTGACCGCTTCACCCACCATTGGTGTCAGCTGGCACGCCGGGAAGATGCGCGCTGCTTTGGCATCCCGGGCAGTTGTGCACGACCTCGTGGCAGAACACGTCACAGTCGATGCAGAAGTGGTTCTGGCACGTCTCACACTCGTACCTGCTCGACTCCGAAGCACCTTCTGCGCGCTTCGTCCGCGCACTGGCTCGATCGGCCTCGTGGCCATTTGCTGCTTCTTGCCGCGACGGTATGCGCGGGAATGATGAGAGGCATCCGTAGCACTGTGTGCTGCCCGTCTGCCGTGCGCGGGTCCAGGAGACTTCGGCCCAGTTGCGCAATGGGAAGAGATGATGGTAAGACCGCGCGAGATGAGTCGACAGGATCAGTGTCAGGTCGCAAGTCGGACACGTAGCGGGCATGCTGCAGACCTTTGCTTTACATCTACTGCACAAGTACCCGCCTCGGGTGAGGTTCCCATGGCAGGCGCAAAGCGTGGCGGTCTCTTCCACTATCCGTGACGGGAACCCCATCATCAACAAAGCCGCCTGGTTTCGCTTTTGTGCCTCGGTGTCGGTAGATCGTAGCACAGGGGGCGTGGTGATCTGCATGAGCTGCTGGCGATAGTCAACCTCGTCCACCGCCACATCGTAATAGTTGAGGTCGCCGCCATTCGTCTTGCTGCAAATCTCGGCGCAGATATGCATCTGCGCCGCGAGACCGATGATGCGGACACGAATGCGATCTCGAATGCAAGCTTTGATGGTGTCATGAATGTCTCCAGGATCTGAAGTGAGCAGCGCCCCCAGTACTATGACCACCTCTCGCGTTCCATGAGAAGGGGTGTGATGAAGAGCAGCTCGTGCCATGTCGAGAGCGTTCTGTAATGACGGGTTACCTTTTGGCTCGGTCCCTCGTAGGTTCTTGAGGGCAACGATGTGGTCATTCGGATTACCAGACATGTCGCTGACACGGATGGCCAGGCCTTCTCGCATGCCTAAGATGCCCAGCTGGGAAATCGGATTCTGCTCGAAGTACTCACGCACAAAAGCTATCGTGTACGTGAGGGTCAAGAGATGTCGTGTGGGTCTCAGGTCTTTCTCGTTCATGGCGGATGAGAGGTCCAGGACCAGGAGGGTGTGTCGGATGATACCGCGCTGAAGGGGTGTCGTATCCTTGAGCAACCTCTTCCGTTTCGAGGCTTCCTCCAGACCTCCGAGTACGCCTTCGATGCTGCCATCAGCATCTGCTTGGAGTTCCCAATTTCGGTTTGCCGCCGCCTCCCACTTTGCCTGCGCCCTCTGCTTCGGGCGAGAAACCATCGCCCGTCCTTTGCCCCCGCCACGAACGCTCACATGACCATCGTCGCCAGGGCCCTGGTCATCGTACTCAGGATCAGAGTCAGCCATGCTGGGCGCGCTGATACCGGAGCCAATGAGTGGTGGATCTGGGTAGGTGTTTTTTCTAGGCCAACGTGATCTCTTGTGAACACCTCAAAACACCGCCTGGTAGGCTCCGGGGAGACGTTCATTGAACTGCCCGACGTGCAGGTGCATGTGGTGAAGGAGAAACTTGCAGTTCGCGACATTTGAGAATACGGGGTCGGCGCCTCAGCACGTGAGGCGGGAACAATCAGTTCAGGGTCCACCGCGGCGCTAGCCGTTGTTTGACCACGACTCGCCTTTGAAGGTAGCAACAAACGCGGCTCACGCTACTACGTCTCCTTTACTGTCCACTCCCCTCTGACTGCAGTGGAAACATCCTCACACTGCCGGATCGCGAAGCTTAGCCAGCAACAAGCAGACAACCAGCTTCCCCCTTCTGAGCTCGCCGCACAGTCCAGGATGGCGAACGACGAATACGATGTGTGTTGAAGCCTAATCCTGTATGCCGAGGTCGCCCTAGGCTGACAAGATATTACAGTACCTGTTCAAGGTGGTCCTGATAGGCGACTCTGGCGTCGGCAAGTCCAACCTGCTCTCGCGATTCACGCGCAACGAGTTCAACCTAGACAGCAAGTCCACCATCGGCGTCGAGTTCGCAACCCGCAGCATCCAAGTCGATGCAAAGACCATTAAGGCCCAGATCTGGGATACCGCCGGTCAGGAGCGCTACCGCGCCATCACGTCTGCATATTACCGTGGCGCTGTCGGTGCGCTGCTCGTGTATGACATCTCGAAGCACCAGACCTACGAGAACGTCACACGATGGCTGAAGGAGCTGAGAGACCATGCGGACACGAACATAGTCATCATGCTGGTGGGCAACAAGAGCGATTTGAGGCACCTGCGCGCGGTTCCCACAGAAGAGGCGAAAGAGTTTGCGAGCCAGAACGGGCTGAGCTTCATTGAGACATCTGCGCTCGATGCAAGCAACGTCGAGCTCGCGTTCCAGAACGAGTTGACTGGTAAGTCGGCTAAGGAATGCAACCCGACGTCGACGAACGTCTGCTGATAATGGACCAGAGATCTACCGCATCGTTTCGTCAAAGGCACTCGACCAAGGCGAGCCTGCGCAAGGCCCGGGTCAAGGCACATCCATCCCCCTCTCTTCCTCTACACCACCCGGAGATGCCTCCAAGAAGGGTCAATGCTGTTGAGTGTGTTGGGTATGGCTTTTGTCGCTGCGAGCTTGATTCACTTGGGCTGGCACAAGGCAGGTCGGCGTGGTTTACTCCTTGCCTCCCGGGACATGGTCGCAAAGTGCGGCTGCGTGTCTAGCATGGAATATGCTGTAATGGTGTTTTAGGCGCACACAATTCACGATGCACTGAATGCTTTATGTTACGGATGGCTTTACAGAGCATGCAGCAACCTTGGGAAAGCCCAATGTTGTTGCTTGTCACATTTCCCATCGCAAGCACAAGTGGACCATGCATTCCTTACCGTGCAAGTCCGAAGGTCACAAACCCTCTCACCATGCATTTGCTGGCGAAACATCCTACGATACGCCGCTCATTCATCGCATGTCGGTGGTATTGGAAATCGTACAATTCACCCTCAATCTCCTGCAGCAGGGTATTCACACCTATCGTGGTACCAGAGGCCTCATGTACTCCGTACATAAATAGCGATTTTCGGCGTTGGGTATGCCAAATGGCGATATACATACCTCCCGTAAAGCAGATCGTGGTTGTAGACGCTCGCGGAGGAGCCTGAGGCTGCCTCGCTGTTTTGAGATCACATGTGACACGGCGCGAATTCGGCCTCCCGTTTCGGCAAGTACCGCTGCATCGTCATCAAGGTTTCTAGTCAAACAAAGCAACCAGGACAGCACACGATCACTTCGAATATGCACATCCAACGCATGGACGACTTCCTTGGATGACCCAGGCAATCATCCCACACAGCTGAATGCACACCCGGGCTACAGTGCCGCAACGATCAACCAGCGAACCTTGACTACATGTGGAGCGCCCCGACAACACCATGTTCTGTTTGCGCACATGGCTTGCCATTCTCGTCTTCCTGTACGTACCAGGTGGACTAGTATCACACAAAGCTCTACGGAGTACTGACGTCGACTATCAGGACAAATGCGTCGCCAATCTACGTCCTTCTCTTCTTGACGGCAACCTATGCGCTGCAAAGACCCTGCGTGTACTGCTCAATCCTGCTCTTCGTCCTGGTCTTCTCCCTCTTCGACTTCCGCGCGAACTGGTTTGAGCCCCGATGGCCCGCATCCACCACGACGGCTTCGGAGACACTATCTTCCTTCGTCAGCGGCAACGCCACGGTTAGCGATGCGATGCTGGAGACCGCAAGCTTAGCTTTGTCAGCGATCAACGGCACTGGAGGTTCGCTTGCCAGTGCTGCTTTGGAGGGCGTCAAGCGACGTATGGGCGGTGGGCACGCTACCACGCCCAGCAATAGCAACGGGTTCGAGTGGTTAAGGAGTCTCGTGGACAAAAAGCAGTTTCGGATACCTTGCGTGGATGTTATCGTACGGCTGTAACATATGGGGGGGTTCATTCTGCGAGTCTACCTGGGCATGGAATCGGATTGTGCATGATAGCATGGGTGGCGTCTGGAATGCGAGATGGGGCTACCTGCGGATAGGTGAGGCGGAAGTTACGGTGTTAACCGTATGATCATGTATCATGCAGCAGGTGTCAAAACTGGTTGACAGCACAGTTTCGATCCACATACAGTTCAAAGCCTTCAGTACAGTATTTGCATCACGTGCTCATCTGTTCTTGCGCGAAGCTTGGACCCGATCACCGTCCCGTGAACATCGCGTTGGAGCTTTGCTGGCGGTATCGTGTTCCTCATGATGACCGTTGAGACTGATTTCGTATACTCTGGGATATCCGCATGCTTGCTCTATGCGGCCGTGGCGGCTCTCGTCCCTCGCATAGGTGTACGCGCCCTGGAGCCCAAGGCTTCGAGTTGTTGGTGGGGCGTGATCGCGAAGCTACCTTCCGCATTCGACCAACATTGCGCTATCGTATTCATGCTGTTCAGTCATTGCATTCCTCACAGCAGAAAGCTCCACGTACAGTTTGTGACCGCTACCTACGAAGGTCGGCTCAACGCATTGGACAGAGGCATTGCTCCAGCACCGCCTCGAGTACGCTGGTAAGGATGGCGTCCGATCGTGAGACTCTCTCCGACAACGTCAAGCCCACGAGCTACGACATCTCCCTTTATGACCTCCAGTCTGGTGAGCCATGGACGTACCAAGGCACGGTGAAGATCGACCTCGACGTGAAAAGGCCCACGAAGTCCATCACCCTCAACACGCAAGAGCTCAAGGTTCACTCTGCAGAAGTCTCCTCTGAAGCGGGCAAGACTGCCTCCTCAAGCAAAGCATCCGACATCTCGTACGACACCAAGAACCAAAGATGTACGTTCAGTTTCGACCAGGAGCTCGCACAATCGCCCAAGGCACAGCTCTCCATCTCTTTCGAGGGCACCATGAACAGTCACATGGCAGGCTTCTATCGCTCCAAGTACAAGCCTGTCGCCGAACCAGCCAAGGGGGTAGCGAAGGACGCGGAGCACCACTATATGTTCAGTACCCAGTTCGAGTCTTCTGATGCTCGGAGAGCGTTCCCGTGTTTCGATGAGCCCAACCTCAAAGCCACCTTCGACTTCCAGATCGAGATCCCCGATGACCTGGTTGCATTGAGCAATATGCCGGAGAAAGGAGTCAAGAAGAGCAAGAAGGAGGGCTACAAGGTCGTGAGCTTCGATCGATCGCCGAAAATGAGCACGTATCTGCTCGCTTGGGCTTTCGGGGACTTTGAGTATGTGGAGGATTTCACGAGACGGAAGTACAACGGCAAGAATTTGCCTGTCAGGGTGTACACTACCAAAGGCCTCAAAGGTCAAGGCAAGCTGGCGCTGGAGAGTGCGCATCAGGTCGTTGACTACTTTTCGGAGGTATACTGCCAGAAGGTCATGTTCCGGCAGAGGCATGCTAACTTTCTCTGTTCTAGATCTTCCGCATTGACTACCCCCTACCAAAGGTTGATCTTCTAGCGGTCCATGAGTTTGTAAGTCCTTCCTATCTGCTTCCTTTGGCTTGACGCGTTCTTGTGTTTAGTATCATTGACCGGCTGCCTGGCAGGCCATCATAAGTCTTCCACCTTTTGCGCAATCATCACTATATGTGAGTATGCTTCCAAGAACTTACGCTGACCATCGTATCCCAGTCACACGGCGCCATGGAGAACTGTCAGTCGATCGGCGTTGACGCCTTCGTGAACACTTTTGAGACTCATGCTAACGGTACCGTCTGCACTTTGAAGGGGGCCTCATCACCTATCGTACCACCGCTGTGCTGTTTGACGAGTATGCTTCGGATCAGAAGTACCGCAATCGTGTGGTATATGTCGTCGCGCACGAGCTGGCTCATCAATGGTTCGGCAACCTTGTAACCATGGACTGGTGGTAAGTAGCTCATCCCCAGGGAGCATGGTGAGAGGAAGTCCGTTTTCTGACTGTTTCATTCAAACAGGAATGAACTATGGTTGAACGAGGGCTTTGCGACCTGGGTTGGGTGGTACGCCGTCGATCACCTACACCCAGACTGGAACGTTTGGGGCCAATTCGTCACCGAAGGCATGCAGACCGCTTTGCAGCTTGACAGTCTGCGGACGAGTCATCCCATCGAGGTCCCGGTCAAGAACGCTTTGGAGGTCGACCAGATATTCGACGCTATCTCGTATCTGAAAGGTAGCTCCGTTATTCGCATGCTGGCCGCTCATTTGGGTGTCGAGACCTTCTTGAAAGGCGTATCGGAATACCTCAAGGCACACACCTACGGCAACGCGACTACGAACGATTTGTGGAAGGCTCTGAGCAATGCTTCTGGACAGGACGTGACCACGTTCATGGACCCTTGGATCAGGAAGATTGGCTTTCCCGTTGTGACGGTGGCCGAGGAACCTGGTCAGATCAGTGTCAAGCAATCCCGCTTCTTGACAGCTGGCGAGGTAACGCCGGAGGAAGACCAGACGGTTTGGTGGATCCCACTCGGTCTCAAGACAGGACCAGAAGTGACAGATGCCAAGCGTGAGCCTTTGACGGAGAAGGAGGACACTTACCGTGACATCGATACTAGCTTCTACAAGCTCAACGCAGATCAGACCGGCTTCTACCGCACGAACTTACCACCACAGCGGCTGGTGCAGCTGAGCAGCGTACTCGACAAACTGTCAGTTCAGGACAAGATCGGCCTTGTAGGAGACGCTGCTGCTCTGGCGGTTGCGGGCGAAGGTACGACTCCGGCTGTGCTGTCATTCATGGAAGGCTTTACTGGTGAGGCCAACTACCTTGTCTGGTCTGAACTCCTCACCAGTCTTGGAAAGATCCGCTCGGTCTTCTCCGGTAATGAGGAGGTGTCTGAGGGGCTCCGCAACTTCGCACTCAAGCTCGTCACGGCCGCAACCGACAAGATCGGATGGGAGTTCGGCGTGGCGGATGACTATCTGACCGGCCAATTGCGTGCCTTGTTGCTCCAGAGTGCCGGTCTTGCTGGCCACCAGGGGGTCATTGCTGAGGCACAGAAACGGTTCAAGGCCTTCGTCGGTGGCAACAAGAATGCCATTCATCCTTCGCTTCGGGGAGCCGTCTTCCGCATCGCAATCAAGAATGGCGGAAAGGAAGCCTACGAAGCAGTGCAGCACGAGTACTTGAACACTACCTCCATCGACGGTAAGGAGATCTGCTTGCACTCTCTCGGCCAGGTGCAGTCTGCCGACTTGGCGAAGAGCTACCTGGCCTTCGGTTTCAGCAGTGCAGTCGCCACGCAGGACGTCCACTCCGTGGGCAGCTCGCTGGCGGCCAACAGCAAAGTCCGCCCTATCGTGTGGGCGTACATCAAAGAGAACTGGGTTGAGATCCGGGCGAAGTTGAGTGGCAACATGGTCGTGCTGGAGCGATTCCTCCGGATGTGTCTGCAGAGGTTTGCCTCTTTCGAGCTGCAGCACGATATTGAGGCCTTCTTTAAAGATAAGGATAACAACGGCTACGACCGAGGTCTTGCGGTGGTCGGCGACACCATCAAGGGTAATGCGCGCTACCGCGAAAGGGACCTGGAGCTGGTGAAGGAGTGGTTGAGCGCACATGGTTACATGAAGTAAAGGGGGGTTAGGAGATACTCGCATTGAAACCGTACTCATCTCATGACATGGCATAACGACATCTTTTCAAGGCCAGCAGCGGTGCATTATTGCCGCTTATAGTTAGGTCCACAGCGCGCGTCGGGCCGAGCCCCCGCGACGCGAACATCCACGTCTTCACATGCAATCAGCCTTAAGCTTCGTGAACATTCTATGTGATCTTAAGTGCATACGGACTTCACTGTGGCCTTTACAAGCGCCTTTGTAGTGAAGGCTAAACATGTTCGGCATGATTCGTCAAAGCTCGCGGAAAGTGACAAGGTGAACTCTGTTTACATCTCAGGCGCGAGGCAGTAGAAAGACCTCTTACGATGTGCTCGCAAGCGGATCTGTTCATCAGGCGTCGTACAATCGACCATGGCGCACAACTTCATCGACTTGACCTTGAGCCCCGAGCCAGAAGAGTCGCCGAGTAAAGTCGCGAGGAACGCGTTGTCCAGCTTGCAACCCCGAAAGCAGAGGATTGATCACAATTGTGATGCAGCCGTACCTAAGGCGAAGGAGCAAGAGCGCACTGGGACACCCATTGGCGACCGCAGACCCCAGACTGTTACAGGTACTAGAAGACCCAGCGATGGCAAAGACACTCATCGCGCGGAGGGTGTTGCACTGGCAAATGCGCCGGCACCAGAGCGACACGCTCGCGGGCAACAGCTGCCAAGTGCTGTTGCAGATAAGAGCAGATGGAATGCGCATAATGCAATAGCATTGAATACACGATCACAAGGAATCCAGCGTTTCCAGGACGAGGAAGCGTTCGACCGAGCGACTGTGTCAGGAGCATTATTCCCACCTGATGGAAGGCTAACGGCTTGCGGTGCGGCAGACGGATTCCGACATGATGACCCTACAACTTCATCTGGACCTCGGCGGTCTGACTTGAAAGGCGTGCCGCAAGCTCGTGTCTTAGCTGCTGCCGGTGTCCCAGTGACCCAGGACTCGTCGCGGGCAACGCACGACAGCTGGATTTTTGGACAGGCACCAAGACCACGGGCATCGTCCAACTACGACACACAGCCTTTCGAAGCGCCAAACAAGCGACGTCGCATAGATAGCAACGAGTATGGAGCTCATCGCCCCCTAGTCGCCACGGTCGATGCACAAAGCCAATTTCTGCAGAATACGCAAGTTGACAGGCATCGACAACTACCGAACCATGATCATGGGAGCACGAGCACAAGCACTCAGATCAAGGCCATGGCGAGCTCCGGCGCAGATAACATTAAGCCACGTGAACGCTACCCTCAGCAGAATGGTCAATCCAGGCGCGACCTTGCGCCAAAGCCAAGCCCGCCTAGTGGTACACGGGGTGCACGCTTCACTGCAGAAGAGAACAACCTACTCATCAAGCTCAAGAAGGTTGACCAGCTGCCCTGGAAGGACATCGCGCTACACTTTAATGGAAGGTCGCTTGGCTCGCTCCAGGTGCACTTCTCATGCAATCTCAAGAACCGACCCGTCGACGGAACCGTTGACGATAGTTCACATGTGAATAAGCCACGACCCGTCGACGACATCTCAAACGTGAGAAAGCCACTACCGCGTAAGCTGCGTCAGTCGCATGTGCCAGCTGATGGATCAACATGGCCACCGATCGTCCCAGAAGATCTCGTGGCTATACCGCGACGTAAGACCCAACGCAGGACCGGCGTATCGGTGGTTGATAGTTTTGTGCCATGGACACAAGTAAGCACAAGTTTGTTCGAAGACAGCGAACCCACAAACGTTCCCGAGGAAAGCAAACCAGTCGAGCCAACGACTGGCCCCTTATCACGTCAAGATCGCACGTTTCCACATCGGGTATCTCGTATACTGCGTCATCGTGAACTTGGCGGCATATGCGGACGTGCTTGGGCCTCTTCATCGAGGGGAATTTCGAACGAACTCAAGAACCACGCTTTCAGCGCTTTTCGGGCGCGCAGGATCTTCTCAAATACATGCGGCGACGTGAATTGCTTGGCTTGGGCGCCCAATGGCAAGCACTTCGCCGCAGGCTCTATCGCAATATCCGACGACCGCTCGATGCAGTACAATTCAAACCTCAATCTACTGCTTGGAGACACGGAAGCTGGTGCTGTACGAGAGTTGCCCGAGCACCACGTGCCTCGCCCGGTCATTGAACCCAGCACCGGAAATGTCAATGGTCTGCATGCTATGCGGGAGTCGCAAGATCCACGACTGTTCATGACGGTCGCCGCTATAGGCTTCTCACCTGACGGCAGATCGCTTTACAGTGCAGGCAGTGATAGAAAGGTCCGAATGTACCACGTCTCCCAGAAGGTAGAAGAATCAACTTGCCGCTGGGCGATTGAGCAACCGGCATCAGTTGATCTGCTGTCGGTGAGTACGGGAAGTGGTCTCGTCGCGACGGCATGCCATCAAAGCTCCAACGGCAGTGTTCAAGTCTTTGATTGCGACGATTGGTCATTTGAGCAGAAGCTCTCCTTATCACCAAGCCTGGTGGGCTCACATGCCGCGCTACCACTGTACCCTTCAGCGCTAAAATTCGGCACCGCAGCTCGACATAGCCAGTTCCTACTTGCTGGTTTCTCGGGCGACACCATCGAGGGAGAAATTGACACCATTGGAGAGACTGCTCTATGGAATGTAGAGACTGGGCAGCGTCTGCATATGAACACTGTAACTCGATACGTCTTCGATGTTGCCTGGAATCCTTCGCCGAGCTCGGGTTCGACTGCGTTTGCCGTTGCCAGTACACCCGGTCATAACAAAGCTTCAGCAACCACCCGAAGTGTTGTACAAGTCTACGCCCCCGGACAGGTTGGAGCGCGTCAGGTAATTTCTTGGGAGTGTCCAGCTTTCGACATCAACGATGTTCTTTACTGCCCGCATGACGAGAATCTCATAGCGGTTGGTGCCACAGACGGCAAAGTCTACATCTGGGACCAGCGGTTTGCCGAGAGGAGTCGCAAGCCTCTGCACATCCTCGAGCATGGTGCATCACTGAATGTCTTGGATCATGATCGTCATCGAGAGCAAGCCGACACCGGCCTTCGGTTCCTCTTGTGGAGTGCCACAGGCTCGCGGCTGTACTCCGGCTCCTCTGACGGCGTCGTCAAGGTTTGGAACCCTTACCGTGCCACGCAAAGTGCTCATGTCCAGGATGCTGCGACTTTCCAGACGGCCATCATGTCGGGCGCTTTCAGTCCGGACTGCCGAGAACTGCTTGTTGGTGAGGAATGCGGCCGCATCAATCATCTTAGCATTGGGTATACAGACGAGGACGGCGAGGACCAGAAGCGTACCGTGCAGAAGTTTAAACTCTTCGATGCGCCGAGAGCCGTGGAGTCCAAGGTTTCTGGCATCGAGGCTTCGCATGAGCTCCTAAGCACAAGACAGGTCGAGTTAAAGCCTATGGGTGATTTACCTATCCGTCAGGCCGTTCAGGGACCGAAGTACGCCGGACCTTATCTTATGCCGACAGTCGAGGAGTGGAGAAAGGCAAAGGAGGACTATGAGCGAGCGCTGGATACGCAAAACGACACACACGCTCACGGCCTTATACCCAGCTCGCAGTCGTCACAGCTGCAGACGGCAGTACGAGACGCCGACAGTACTGTGCAAAATGCCCAATTCGCTCCGGAGCAGCTACAAAAGAGACACGACGCGTCATTAGAGCAAGAGCTTGCAGCGATTAAGACGCAGCTCGCTTTCCATCGCAAAAAGAGGGCACGGCTGGAGCTGGAGAGATCGCTGTCCCGCCCATCGGAGCAGTGTACTCTCGACTGCAACCATTTACCCAAGGATATAGAAGGCAGCGCCGACGCTGTCGACTCGCATGCCTCTGAGCAACGCATTCCATCGGCCTTCCGGGCTCTCCCGCGGGGAGCGGTCGACGTGTCCGGGCTCGACTGCAAGGCATTATACGCTCTCGGTCTGGCAGCGAAGTGCATGTTTTGTTCGCAAGATGTGTCGAGTCCGGCGATGAGGACTCATCTCCAGATGCGGTGCAGGCAACGATGCGCCAGCATCAAGGCAAACTTGCGCGGCCGATGTGAGCAATGCTCGGCGGCGACACGTGGCAACGACGAGGAGATCCCCACGAAGCTGTGTCAGCGCTGCGACCCGGCGTGCTTCCGATGTGCGAGGTCACTGCGGTCCTCCTATGCAGACGTGTCGGGTGCAGACGTGTTCTACTGCGACACTTGCAGGCTGGGCTGGGAAGCCGGGATATTGGGTTACGAACTCATGGATAATCCTTGACCTACTTCCAGCCAATCCAGGTTCATAAAAACGTTACGAAGAAGTACGATATAGCGCTACCGTTTCGAGAAGTCCTCCGTCACAGGTGTAGCCCTCTTCTCCACGTCTCCGTCCACTTCCTGCGCGTCCAGCGCCAACTCCGCGTCTGGTATCACCGGCGGTCCTGTGAAGCTCTTCCGACCTCGGATGAAGTACCATCCAATACTGATGCAGGCGAAGCTAGAGACTTCAGATTAGCATGCATGGAAAGGTAAGGAGGGAACATGTCAAATTACCCGGAGAACACGACCGCCGCATAATTCATGCTTGATGCCGTGACGGGCAGACTGACAGGCATACAGAATAAGACGATGGCGAGGCAGATCCAGCAGAGACAGATGCCGTTGATGACATAGCCGAACTTGCCCAATGAGAACGTCGAGTGCTGCACCATTTGGCGGCCCCGTAGCACCGAGACGAGGATGGGAAGGCCGTAGCCACATGAGAGGCATATGGTCGCCACGCCGGTGAAGCTGTTGAAGGCGGCTGTGGAACCGAAGTAGATCAGGCCGAGCAAGCAGTCTACGACTGTGGATAGAACCAGGCCCCAGAGAGGAATCTGTAGACGCTCGTTGGTTGTTCCGAACCAGCGAGAGCCGGGCACGCCTCCCTGTCGATGACAAGTGATCAGCGGATGACCTACGTAATGCGGCAGATTTAGTACTTACATCACGCGCAAAAGCATACGCGCACCGACTCGAAGCCGTGAGGGCGCCGGTGCCGGCGAAAAGCATGATGCCTAGAATGAGGAAGAGAAGGCCGAAGCCGCCAGCAGCAGAGCCCGTGGCGGTTTTGAATACCAAGCCGATCGGCTGACTGTTCGCCGCGGTCAAGAGCAGCTTGACCTCGGGCAGCACGAAGAGGACGGGAAGTAAGTATACAATCCCAGTGATACCGGCTGCCGCGACGGAAAGCACCATGGCCTTGGGCACTTCTCGCGCCGGGTGCTGTACCTCTTCGCACAGGGAAGCAACCAAGCCGTAGCCGGTCAACGTGTAAGCAGCCTGCAGTAGCCCAACGAAGAACGCCCATCCGGCAGGCCAACCCGATTCACTGGCGTCGAAATGCCCGAAGACGAAAGCCCCGCTCCGTCTGCCCCCACGCGCCATGCTCAAGAGAGTGACGAGGAGGATGAGCACGCTCGCCGCCGTCCAGTAGATGCAGACTTTGTTGATCAAGTCGAGGTAGCGCGAGCCAAAGGCATTGATCAGAAAGCAAACGAGCATCACGGCCCAGAAAGTCAAGACCGTCTGCCACGCGTTCGGCACAAAATCCTCTCGCCATAGACTAATGGCGCTCAAGATGAGCTGCGCGCCTCCGAAGTTGATACTCAGCGTCACCGTCCAGTTCCCGACCAGATTCATCCAGCCCGTCACCCACGCCGCAATCCTCGACCACTCCTGGGTCGCCATCCTCGCGCTCCAGAAATACACGCCTCCCGCCGTAGGATAGACCGCGCAAATTTCCGCCAGCGAGGCGGCGATGCTCAGGGAAATCAACGATACCAGGATCCAGCCGTACAGCACCGTCACGCATTGTCCGTCGGTGAGGGAAATGTACATCGTCGTCGATAAGCCGTAGGGGACGGCCATGATGGCGAAGGACAGGCCGAGCACGCTCAGCATGCTGAGGCTTCGCGGCAGTTCGGCTTTGTAGCCCAGTCTCGCGAGGTCGGCGTCGGCGGCGTGGTTGGGTTTGGACGCTGGACGCCCGCCGAGGGGAGCAGTTGTGTCCATGCTTTTGATAAAGCTTGCTTAGGTATTGGTACTCAGGGTGAATGATAGAGATCGAATCGCATTGCAGCTCCGCGCAGGAGGAGTACTGGGTAGGTCTGGCGTGCGGTTATCCCCCGTATTCTTCTAGTAGAGGTGCTCCTGTGACGAGGGGTGCGGTCGCATAAATAGGCCTCGTCGGTACCTGTGATAAGCAGGCACGGCTCAGTGGTCAAGCGGCGAGGTGTACTGTACGTAGTAGAATATGTGAGAATAACGAGTTGCCTGTATGCTCTCGTGTTGCGCATTCTGTTCCATCGAGGTTTCGGGAGTGCCTCTGTATTTATTATATGTGATCCTAGAGTTCGTCCAGAGGTTTGGGTGGTCGCCCTCCTCGGCCGACCACTCTAGCGGGGCTGATAAGAGAAACGTGAAACGAATCACGTGCGGGCATGACAGTGACGGCGAGTCATGTGGCAGGACCGCCCATATTGTACACTCTACATGTATCTGCCGAGTATATCTACAGACACACAACCATGCACGCGACATCTGAGAAAGACAGAGCAACGACACATTGCCCCGATCACACCCAATCGACGGGCTTCTTCAGCACGCTCAGCAGCCTCTCCTCTCGACTGCCCTTCTCCGGTTCGTGCTGGTATTGCCAGCGCGCCGTCAACGGCAAGCTCATCAGGATACTCTCGATTCTGGCGCCCGGCGTGTTGAGGCCGAACGCCGTGCCCCTGTCGTGTACCAGGTTGAACTCCACATAGCGCCCTCGCCGCAGCTGCTGCCATTGCCTTTCCTTCTCCGTATACGGCATTTCCTTCCGTTTCTCGATGATCGGGAGATATGACGGGAGGAAAGCGGCCATGCACGACTTCACGAACGCGAACAGCGATTCCTGGTCCTTTTCGGACTCGTCGAGGTCGTCGAAGAAGATCCCGCCTACGCCGCGGGTCTCGCCGCGGTGCTTCACGTTGAAGTACTCGTCGCACCACTTCTTGAAGCGGGAGTAGTAATCTTTGTCGTGGGCGTCGCAGGCTTCTTTGATGTTGCGGTGGAAGTGGATGACGTCCTCGTCGAACAAGTACGAAGGCGTCAGGTCGGTGCCGCCGCCGAACCACCAAGCGTTCGTGCTGCCGTCCGAGTTCGCCGTCTCGAAGTATCGGTAGTTCAAGTGTACGGTCGGAGCCATCGGGTTATGCGGATGCAGCACCAAGCTCAACCCGGCCGCGAAGAAGTCCAAACTCTCCACATCCGGATCCAACGCCTTGTGATTCACCCGCATCTGACTGATGGCCGCTCGCGGTAGCGTTCCGTACACCACGCTCGTGTTCACCCCGGCCTTCTCGAAAACCTTGCCGTCCTGCAGCACACAGCTGATGCCCCCGCCGCCGTTCAGCCGATCCCACTTGTCGACCTGGAAGCGGCTCCCGTCGAGCGACTCAAGCGTGCGGACGATCTCCTGCTGGTTCTCCTTAATGAATGCCTCCATGCGCAGGCGCATCGGGGAGCTGGCAGTGACGCCGGACTCGCGCTTACTCAAGTTGTCCCGCTCTGCTATCGTCGGGCTGTCAAGCTGCAGTCCACTCCTCGGCCGGTCGGCATCGGGCTCGGGTTCGGAGGAAGGGGGTTTGTCGCCAGTGACCTGTGCAGAAGATGTTAGGGTGAGATTGCTACGACGGAGCGATTGGGGCGTACCATTGAATAGATCAGTGCACCGATGAAGACGACACCGACTGCCAATCTGGTCTTGGGCGCGGTCACCGTGCCCAATCCACGCTCGGTAGGCGGTGTGGGTGGTCTCGTCCCGTCAGAAATCCATCTTCTCTGCGCTCTCCGCGAGCGATTGTGCCGCTGCAGTGCGAGACGTGCTGTGGGTGACTGAGGCGTACGGCAGCATGTCCGTAGAGCTAATTCTAGCAGCGGGGGTCTGCACGTTGGCATGGTGTTGGTGGTTGAAGTATGAAGTGGTCGTAACATCTAGAAAGGCATCCTCCCGTTGTCACTTCATGTATTCGGTTATGTCATGAAGCCGAGAGACGATGTCTTTGCTTCTCATTGGCTGTCGGGTAATCTACGCTAGCGGCTGGCGACTTCTCTGTGCCACACCATGGAGATGTCACGTACAATGTAGGTACCCAGGTATGTACATGTATCGTGTATGTCACGAAGGACCATTGATCCAGCCCTCAAGGCTCATATTTCTCCATACATGTCCTCCCACGAACATACCGTACTAAAGAGCAGACGTGGCACAATCGTAAACATGTGCTTGAGAAAGCTGTAAAATGGCTGCGCTTCCACTCTGCGCTTGGCGAGATGCGTACCTATGTACGCGACCGGGTGGATTCAGTAGATTGAGGGGCGGCACTGTATCAGGAGATGAACGGAATCAACAGCGTGGAAGGAGCGATACTTCAGAGATCACTGCCAAGATGAGGACTCGATGCTGCACAACCGAAGAAAGATAGGTAGCTGAGGATCAAAGATTCTTCGCTTGCCAAGTCAAACGCAATGTTACAAACAATCTCATCTTGTCTGAACGACAATGAAGGCGATACGCGGCAGTGATGTCCGGACATGCGAGCGGCACGTTCGGAAATGTCAGTGGAATAGCACGCCATGTCGATGTAGGCGCGCCAGACAGGCTGTTGAGCCGCCGAGTCCATGCCCATGCCGGCTTGAGAGATGTAGACAGAGATAGAGGCGATAGAGGCGGGCCGAGCTTGACGGCCAGCTGCCGTACATTTGATCGGGGACTGAGGCGGCTGCAGTCCAATGCATATCTTGGCATACTTGAGCTACTTCGTGAGGGATGTCAAGATCGGCTGACAGCGCGAATGCGTCAGAAGTCCGTCAGACCGAGACGCGGGTTGCTAACAAGAACGAATAGACTTGACCAGGAGAGTTGACGGCCGCAAAGGTCATGTTGGGAGGCCCATGGCAAGGTCAAGGTTTGAACCTCCACCGTATGTGAGTCTTGGGTTTCTCGAGATGGGAAGACTGTTCTGAGTCGATCTGTTGTGACGAAGATACTTCATGCCACGACCTCGCCCAGCATTGCCGTCGTGAGGATCGCGATATGCATGACAGAGACAGATGCTGTGCTTTCTCACGGTACAAGCGTGATCTCTTTATCCCACCATCGTCGAAATTCCTCCAGCCTCTGCGTCCGTTCGCGGGCCATCCGCTTTCCAGTGTCGGTCTTCATCATCTCTTCGATGTTCTCCAGCTTATCAGTGAAATGATCAATGCAGCCTTGCAGACCTCGATCGGGTGTTTTGGCCGCGCCGTAAGCGAATGTCCTGCCAATGCCAACGGCGCCGATGGCATCCAGGCGGTCGGCATCTTGGACCATGGCTAACTCCGGGTGGGCACGTATGACTTGCTTCACGCGCTGTGGGTTCTTGATCTCATATTGATAGGACACATGCTCGACTATCTGAGCGACTTTTGCCACGACATGATGCGGACAGCCGTTCTTGACGAGAATGTTTTCGATCATGTGCTCTGCATTTTCGCCGGGTTGGATATACTTCCTGTCGCCGACATCATGTAACAAAGCTGCCAGGATGATTGCCTGCTCGTGGAAGTCCGTCCGCGGATCGACCTTGCGCTCCTCGGCTAGGATGTGTTTGGCCAAGGCCAGGACTCGCAGGACGTGGTTGAAATCATGAGACGCATCGTAGCGTGACATGTATCGCTTGACGTAGGTGTAAACATTCTGGTACAGATCTGAGCGCTCGAAATCCTGTATCGCGCTCTGAGTGTCGTCCAGCTTCTTCAAGTCACTCTCCCGTGAGTCAATTGCGACTCCAACAAGTCCTTTGGCGATTGTCATTCCTAGCCTGGCCCTGATGACTTCTACCAGACGGTGCCGGATGGATGAAGTCGAGCTCGGGACCCCGGAGTTTGCACCGCCACAGGAGGCTGAAGACCGAGCGCGGTCGGGCCCGTTTCACAAGCGCGCGTCGGCGGTTTGCCTGCACTTTCGCCGGCGCTCATACGAAGTGAAGTAACGGCATCACGAGAGCTCAAGCATCACCACCCTCCGCGCCTGTCGAAACGCTTCGTTCACCGCGTACCACAGCCCCGGAATACAGCACCACTACCATGCCTGCGACGACTGCCGAAACGCTCAGCATCGTCAACCGAACCGTCTCCGTCGCGCCTCTCGTCCTCCTCTCCGCCGCAGATCACTATGGCCGTTCAGCAAAGGGCACGCGGAAACGAGTAGTTGGTGTGTTGTTGGGACAGAACGATGGCAAAAGTGTGCGGGTGTCGAATAGCTTCGCCGGTAGGTGTATCGTCTGCGCGGAGGCCAGCGGCATGCGGTCGCTGATGGCGCAAACACAGTCCCTTTCGAGGAGGATGACAAGGACCCATCGGTGTGGTTTCTGGACCACAACTATGTCGAGTCGATGAACGACATGTTCAAGAAGGTCAACGCGAGGGAAAAGCTGATAGGGTGGTACCACTCGGGCCCGAAGCTACGAGCGAGCGACCTGGAGATCAACGAGCTGTTCAAACGATACACACCCAATCCTTTACTCGTCATTATCGATGTGCAGCCGAAGGATGTGGGTGTGCCGACGGATGCTTACTTTGCGGTCGAAGAGATCAAGGATGTACGTGATGAAACGGGCACTTTCAAGATTTACGAAGCTGACGTGACATTAGGACGGCACAAGCACATCGAAGACCTTCGTCCACACACCCAGCACGATCGAAGCCGAGGAGGCGGAAGAAATCGGCGTCGAGCACCTCCTGCGCGACATCCGCGACGTCGC
>Ga0058704_10000111_pt1 | contig 43737 bp, 51 predicted proteins | sample AgamicMgSfe_FD_71363 | JGI IMG/M metagenome (GOLD analysis project Ga0058704, IMG submission 71363) | Agave microbial communities from Guanajuato, Mexico - Mg.Sf.e | ecosystem: Host-associated > Plants > Phyllosphere > Phylloplane/Leaf | place: Guanajuato, Mexico | collected 2012-05-30
CCCCCAACTTCGATCCCTTTTCCTCTTCCTCCCTCCTTTCCTCCTTACCCCAGTGTTACCTCCCCTGACCCCAGCCACTCCTTACATCCCCACCACGGTCCTTCTCGTGCTGTTGTTCTTCACGCGACCTCCCACATAGCAGCAGCATCAACGCGAATATTCTGTACAACCAAGCAACCACGCGACCATTCACTGCACAGCAACTGCGCCTTCGCCAAAACCCCTGGCTTCGCGACACGTTTCAACGTACCTCCGGAAGGCCTGCGAAACACCCAGCTCAACATGAAATACCTCTTCACCGCCGCGGCGCTGCTCGCAGCGACCGTGGTCGCGGACAAGCGCGACCTCTGCTCGGATGGCTCGACCGACGACAACGGCAACTGGTATTGCCAGGCTGTCGAGGCCGTCACGTACACCGGAGTCGGGGGCTCCGGCAGCTACAACCGGGTCACGAGCATGAACGGCGACGGCTCGTGCTCGAGCGAACCGAAAGGTTACTCGGGCAGCATGTCGCCTTTGGATGAGGAGGTAATGCACTTTGGCCGCCAATCGCCAAGCGCGTCTGACGTTGTTGTCGCAGGTCTCGATGCACTTCCGTGGCCCATTGCAACTTAAGCAGTTCGCGGTCTACACTCCCAGCACTTCCTCCAGCAAGGCCAAGCGCGATGCGCACGTCCGCCGACATGCTCACGCTCACGGCCACGCCCACCAGCACCACGTACGCGCCGCGGAAGCGAATGCCGAGGCTCAGGTCGGCGCTGTCGTCACGGCTACGATCGACGGTCAGGTCGTCTCCTGGACAAATGAGTACACTGGCCAGTCCTCCACCGCCACTCCAGCGGCTGCCAAATCCAGCGCTCCGGCCGTGAACGTGGACTATGCCGCGCCAGCGTCCTCTTCAGCCGCCGCTTCTGCAGCTGCCGCATCCTCGGCCGAGCATTCCTCGACTCCCAGCTCCTCCGACACTTCTGCGCCATCGCCTTCCGCCAGCTCTGCCAGCGGTAGCATTTCCTCTTCCTCCGGCGGCTGGGGTCGTCAGGCCTACTACAACTCTGCTGGCACCTCGAATGGCGTCGTCTTCCTCAATCACCAGGGTGGATCCGGCTCGGGAACCTTCGACTATGCCTTTGGCAACTCCTTGTCATACTCCAATGCCAATGGTACCGGGTGCGCAAGTAACCCCACGGCCCTCGGGGATGTTACCTTGCCGTCCGATGCCGAGGTCGTCATCATGACTGACAAGAAATGCTCGGGAGACGACTGCGGCTACTCTCGCGACGGGACGGAGGCTTACCACGTATGTTGACCCGGACTCTCTGTGAATATTGGAGTGAAAACTGATATATTGCTCAGGGATTCGACGGCGCGCAAAAAGCCTTTTTCTTCGAGTTCCAGATGCCAGACTCCGGCGAGACCGGCACCAACGAGTACGTTCCGGTGAACCGACCCGCCATCTGGATGCTCAACGCCCAGATCCCGCGCACGCTGCAATACGGCAACGCCGACTGCTCGTGCTGGGCCAGCGGCTGCGGCGAGTTCGACATCTTCGAAGTCCTCGCCGATGGCGACAAGCGCATGAAGAGCACGCTGCACGGCAACATCGCCGGTGCGTCAAACCCACTTCCAACCAATCCACCTTCACGTAACCCAGTGAACTGACCCTTGTTCTCTTCGTAGGTGGCGACTCGGACTACTTCACCCGCCCGGAGACGTCGACCATGAAGGCCGCCCTCGTCTTCTACAACGACAACATCCACATCAAGGTCCTCGACGCCGACACCGACTTCGGCGCGAACATGGACACGGCCACCCTCAACGACATCTGTGGCAGCACGCTCACGCAGACCAAGACCGTGTCGCTCTTCAACCTCGTCGGCGCCGCGGGCGATTCCTCTTCGTAGTTCTTTCTTTCTTACGCAATGGATTTGCGCCAGAAACAAAGTCATCCCCTTTTCACTGGTGTCGGGCGTTGGCGGTGATTCGAACGAATTGATTGGGTTATGTGGATCTACAGTATGAGGGGGTCGGGATGGCGGATCTGGATACATACAAATCGAAAAACGAGGAAGGGGGGGTTTTCGTCCGTTGTTGGCAAATCTGATTCATGGGACCGTCTGATTTCTACTTGTGCTTAGAAGGGAAGGGCTTTTAGATCACTTTCGATGGGATGGATTGTATGTTGCTGCTGCTGCTGCTGCTGCCCGCGTGTGCGCATTATCCATTTGCAAAGAATACACGGCCTGATGTAGTATTGCCCGGGTCTATATGATACAGCCCTAGCGGTAGGAGACAGTGAGGCAGCCTTCAGGCTCCCGACGGCCCGCAACTTTTCGTCTCCACGACGACCTTCACCTCACGAGTCACGCCCACGAACATTCATGTACGACGACTTCTACCTTACCTAGTATTCGGCTAAACCCTAGTGACACTCAAACCTGTGAACTGCCTCTTCTGTCTCTAGGTATACGGAGATGTTTCTTTCCCTGCTGAGGCATACCGCATCGGTCACCTCGTATTTTCCGCATGACGGCATGGCCGATCCAGCTAGCTATGCAGTATCCATCCTCCAAGGAAAAAAGAAACCCCTCTGCTTTCTTTCCCTATTCGCGCATCGCTGATGAGCTGGACACGACTTGGTTTCACGATGGACAGCGCTGAGGTTCTGGCTGATGAATCTATCCCGTGATGGTTGGACGGTAGGCGTTTTGGGCGTGCAGATGCCAAAAGCCATCCGGCGCTTAGGAGCGCAGAGGGGTGCGTTTCGCAGGTCGCATCTCATGTGACTTGGGTATGTATATGGGAGATATAACTTCCTTTCTATGCTCCATCTCCACACCTAGTGACAGAAGGACCTTTGCTCCGTCCGTCGACGAGATGCTTTTGCTTCCGTGGGGTGGTTTACTGCTTTTCTTGAGCGTTTCTTGTTATGCTTTTCCTTCGGCTTTCAGCGCTGGGTTTCGGACCGCGATGGTCTCATCAGAAGTACAATCTGGATTGCCTACGACGGTGTCTGGACTTACGCATAACACGACGACGAACAGCGGTTCGACTGTTAGGACGTTTCCTACGTCCAAGGCTTTGCCTCATTCTTCCCCGCTGGGAGGCTCGAGCAAGGATGCACTATCCAACCTGAGCTCCATCGAACCTTCTGGATGGACTCTCCCACAAATTGGAGACTGCTATCATCAGTGGATGCAGTACTGGAATGCCACTGCGGGTGAATCTGTGACTGATGAAGACCCGGAACAGATTACGACAATCCTTTCTAGTACAGAGTCGGCAAAGACTTACTACTCCACAGTCAGCGTGCCCGTCAGCGAGATAGCATTTACTCGCACGAAGACTCTAATCAACAAGGGGCCGGGATATGTATTTCCTATCGCAACATCTACCTCAACCGCGATCGATACCCAGACGGTCGGCGGTGACTCCTCGTTTGAAGTGTCCACAGGACCCACGGTCACCTACGTGACCACGATCGTCACAACCGTAGAAGTCTCGACATCGACCACCACCGCGATGATCACCACTCCAGGATGCACGTTGCCTTCGATCGTGCCACAGTGTCAATCGGCATGGAACACCTTCTTGCGCTCCGGCGGAGATCGACCTATCTGCGAGGCAGCTTCAATAGCGAGTAGTGCCTGTCAATCTTCCATCGAAGCGCGCTTCTCGGGTGGGCGTATTTTCGGCGCATCTGGCATCCACGCATGGGTTACGGATGGCAACACGACCTTCTGGCCAACGAGGACGTCTTACGCGCCTGGATGTACGCTCGGCTGCCAGTCCTGCGCTATCACTGGAGATACCGTCCGAGTTCTCTATTGGCCTCCATCCACCGCGAGCATCGACAAACCTGGGATGAATGAGCGTGCCGTGCCCGTGTCAACCCGGTCTGATACAAAGCTTGTCACTGCGCTGGTGGGCAATACGACTCTTACGTCTCCGACCGTCTACGTCTCGTACAGAACCCTCTACGCCTCCAACTCTTGTGGTCGCGTGGGCCGGGCATTCACCGACATCATTGTTCCGCTTGCACAGCACCAGGAGCTCTCAAGTCTCGCTTATACGCAGCTGGATGACTGGGCGTTTGGTCCCGGCCGATGGGGGCTTGGTGTGTACACCCTTCATAAGCACCCAGACGGATCGCCGCAACAAACACCGCTAATGCGTAAATCGTGTAGGAGATTCGTGGAAGTATATCACAAAGTCATTCGACTTCAACGATCTGATCGAGCCTGTTCCGAACAGCATCTACAACCAACTTCCATGGTGCGCATCCTACCTCGCCGATCTCTCATACCAAGCCTCCCTCGTTGGCATCCGCCTCGACCCAGCGACCTACGTTTGCAACCCTCATCCATCGTACGCTCCACTCATAGCCGTTCCTATCGGGGTATCCTCACTGGAGCCGGCGTGGGCGTCGTGCTCGGCTTGGTATGGAGGGCTGTACGATCCTCCTAAGGCTCTGACTGGCGTTAGGGCAGAAGCTACCCTCACAACGCCTTCGCCTTTGCGGGGCAGTCAAGCTTCTCCGAGCTCGGCGGTAGCAGCTGGTTTGCCCAACGACACTGGGACTGCCGCGTCCAGTCCCCTCGAGACCATGGGATCGAACGGTGCTGTGCCCCTGAGCTCGGCTTCGGCGGCTGATGGTGGTGACCTGCAAGACCCCACGGGAGCCGGTGTGAGCACGTTGCAAGTCCAAACCTCAGCACAGCAGATGAGCTCATCCACTCAAGATACAGGCCATGCGGACTTTAATGTGACGAGAACTCAGAACGCCGGCGGCGCCGTCGCATCTCTTCTTGTGTTCGATGATCCCACGCTTACTCCATCCCCGAGCGGTTCCAACAGCGAATCAGTCACCCCACTACCTGTTGCTGATGGTCCACTGGTGATTTCGGGTGACCCGGCCCAAACGCATTCAACCGTACAGAATGCTTTGAGTGTTCTGAATCTCGCCCTGGACTCCGGTAAAGACGCGGCAAGTCCGCAGGGACAACAGTCCCTACACAGCGCGATCATGCGCGCCTCGGATGCTCGGGGAGCAGATGTCTTGCTCACCGTCGACAGCTCCTTGGTGACAGTGTTAAGGGTACCCGATGGTCAACCAGGAGCGCTCGCACTGGGCGGAACAACTATATCAATCGGCGGGCCAGCTGTGACGGTCGGGAGTGAGGTCTTGAGCGAAGGATCCGGTGGGGTTTTACTTGCTGGCGGGAGTACCGCCGCGATCTTGCCCCCACTGTCTTCAGCGGGTGTCGCCTCGCCGCCAGCAGCGCCATCTACACCATTGTTCGCTCCGTCACCACCTGCGCTGCACAACGAGAGCGGAGGGCATGCGGTGAGGGTAGACTTTCTGCCGACTGCGTTCGCAACGGTCGTTGCAGTGATAGCGTACATGTACATCTGATCTATGTCTAATCTACAGACTAATAATCCTAAGCCATCGCTTCCTTCGGTCGTGCACATCATCCTTAAGTCGTGATTCATTCATTTCGCGGGAGTGGCTCGTAGGCTGGTGTTCGGGGACTTGGGCGAAACCTGATGCCTCGGTAGATAACAGTCGAAGCCAACCTGGACACGATCTCTACTTGGGAGCTACGTGGTCGCGCCCACGGATCTAAGGAGACCCGCCTTCTACGCTAGTACGAGGCGTGCCGAAGGCTTGGAGAAGCTGGAGGCTGTCCTCTGTGATCTCCGGAACCACCGGTTTCTCCACTCCGACACCATTAGCTCCATCCTCCTCGCCGTCATCTTCAGTCCGCTCAGCATCCCTTTTCTCTCTTGCTCCTCTCTCCTGAGCGGCGACGTCCCCCGGTCTCTTCTCAGCCTGGAACGGCGATCTCCATTCCCCCGGGAGCGTCGGCTCGCCGGCCGGGTGAGGGGCCCTGGCAAAAGGGTGCTCGAAAGCGAGGAGTAAGGGATTGAGAGCAAGCCGCCGCATTGGCGCCCACGTTTGAGCGCACCGCCGACAGAGCCCGCGCCCATCCTCGGAGCAGCTGGCACGCTCAAGGAAAGCGTCGATGCCGTCCCAGAGGTGCTGCATGGCTTGGTGTAGCTTTTGAGCTAAGCCTGGGCCGATACACTGCCCGGCCTGACCAGGAATATTCCTGACCCATTCGGCCGCTTGCTCCGGCGAAATACAGGGCTCGGGAAAGAGGAACGGCAAGGGAGAGCGGGCCCGTGGGCGCTTGGGGTGTCTTGGCTCCGGCTCCGCTTGCGGTTGCGGTTCTGGCACTGACTGCCTCCTGCGCTTCTTTCGGCCCGTCTCGTGCCGAACGCCCTCCGTGCCGTTGATGCCATCCCCGAGCGCCGGCTGCCGCAACGGAGGGATTTCCTGATTAACCTCCTCGCCGCGAGCGGGTTCGTCGTCGTCGGCAGCGGCGGCTCCCACCTCCCTGCCTGGCTCCTGCTGAGTGCGGAGGGCCCGCTCGGGCTGTTGGATGCTCTGGTCGAGAACGCATTCGTCGACCTTGCCCTTCAAGACCTCATCGACATTGCCTTTCTTGTACGCTTCGAGGAAGTCTCGAATGTCCTGTGGCAGTATCATGGGGTCCCGCGGGGCACGAATCCTGGATAGAATCCGGTGAAGTGCGTTCTACCGACGGTCGATAACCGCACGCAATCCGTTCACCGCCCCTTCAAGTGTAAGGCCCCTCTCCTTCTCTTTCGCAAGTCTAGCAAACCCCTGGAGGAGCCGCTTCGAGAGGAGGATCGGCTCCGCCCCAGCGACTTGGTCGCGGAAGGCGATGGGGAATGCAGCGTCTCCATTCTTCAAACCAGTCGGGGCCCCAGTGCTTTGAGATCGTCCGCAAAGCCGACCGCCGGGCATGAAGGGTCGAGGTGCCATCCTTGATACACTTTTGGATGTCGGAGTCTAGTTCCCGGAACAGGTCGTCGGGCCTATTGATCTTGCTGCGCAAAAAATTCCAAAAGATGCTGGCGTGCATCTGCGACTGAATAGCATCGTCGGCGAGTGCCCTCAAAGCGGGCTTGGCGGCAGCGATGAGCTCAGCCTGCGTACGCGCGTTTCGAAGATTGTTTGCGAGGTCGGGCCACCGACCTGCCAAGCACTCGATTACCGCGTCCCAGCTTGTTCCAGTATCATCCAGCTCGGCAATGTTTAGCTAAGGGATAGGGATGTTGACTTCGCTGTGGTTCGGATCGTCAGGCGCCGACTCACTAGCCTCACCCTGAACAGACCGAGAAAGGTGCGCTGAGCGACTGGAATAGGACCGAGTTGATATGGTAATGGGAGCCATTGCGATATGGAACAATGATCTATGTATGATGTGTAGACGTAGTGAGTTGTATGTCCTTCGGTTGCCCAGGGTCCGGCTAGTATGACCATACTTTTGATGCTAAGGTGACGAGCGAGGACTTGAGCGGCTTGTTATACTGTCGTTATACTGTCGTTATAGTATCGCGCATGTCAGTGTTTGGTGGATTAGACGCGTCGCGTGTTGGATGGGATGCGGTGAGGTTGGTGGCCCTTCTTCGGGACTTGCCGAACTGCCGATGCCTCGGTTCAGATGTGCGATCAGGACAACCACCCGTCGTCAATCCGATGTGAAGGCTGAGCATGTGCTCGGTTTGCCTTCTCTATTCTTATACTGACGCCTTCGCATCTCCATACACTTCCTTCGCCAGGCCAGGCAAAGGTCCCCTTTGCCAGAGAAGCTTCGCCATCTCGATTCCCGAGCGCTGGCATAGCGTACGCCCTACGCCGAGTGAGGATTCCGCAGCCATTCCATCCAGCAGATACTGTCCGCTATACCACCGAGCTCCTGTAGTGCCGAGAAGACCGCCGGAAGGGCAGTGGTGAGGAGCGAACAACGAGCGCAGGCAGCATGTCAGCGGCAAGCCCACCGAAGCCATGGGAGCGGGTTGGCGCTGTAGGCTCATCAGGTGCGAATCGTAGAAGCAAGCTCGATCATCGTACGGACTGACATGGTGATAGCCGCTGTTCCGACTTCCACGACGACTGCGACACCCACCTCCATCGATAGCACAACGCCTGCCTTGCCATCACGACCCGACTCACTCAACGCCGTCGCCACGCGCACAGCATCCAACTACTCCTCACCAATGAACCGGACATCACCCTACTCCTCACCCTATGGCTACGGCAGCGGTTACGGCAACAACTACAGCTCGCCCTACAGTCGTTTCGGCGGCGGCGGCATGGGCGGGATGTACGGCAACAGCATGTACGGCTCACCTTACGGCATGGGTGGCGGGTACGGTGGAGGAATGTACGGGCAACAGGGCATGTACGGACCGGGTCAGGAGCAACAGAGCCTGACGCAAACCATGAACAATAGCACACAGGCGACGTTTCAGATGATCGAGAGCATCGTGGGCGCGTTCGGGGGCTTTTCACAGATGCTGGAGAGCACGTACATGGCCACGCACTCGAGCTTCTTCGCTATGGTCAGCGTAGCAGAGCAGTTCGGCAATCTACGACAGACACTCGGTTCGGTCTTGGGAATCTACACGGTCATGCGCTGGGTCCGAACGGCGATCGCGAAACTCACTGGCCGGCCACCTCCGGCGTCTAGCAAGGAGCTCACCCCAGCCAATTTCGCCGCTTTCAGCGGCGGTACGCCACCCGAAGGGACGCAGCCGAAACCAAGCCGCAAACCCTTCATCTTCTTCATCATCGCTGTCTTCGGCCTGCCATACCTAATGGGCAAGCTCATCCGCACTCTAGCCGCTTCTCAAGAAGCCGAACAACAGCGACAACTCCCCGACCAACAACCCCTCGACCCAAGCAAACTCGACTTCTGCCGCGTCCTCTACGACTACACCCCTCAAATGCAACCCGGCCAGCAACAGTCCGAAGGCGTCGACCTCGCCGTCAAGAAAGGCGACCTCGTCGCCGTCCTCTCCAAAACCGACCCGATGGGCCAACCGAGCGAATGGTGGCGTTGTCGTGCCCGAGACGGCCGCATGGGTTATCTCCCATCACCGTACCTCGAAGCGATCCAACGAAGACCACAGCAAGCACAGATTGCCGCCGCCGGGAAAAGTGATCCGACTTCCCCCACGCATTCGCGAGTGAACACCATGACGGCAAGTGCGACGAGTCCCGAGACACGCGCGAATAGTATGGCGATTACGAACAAGGAAAAGGCGGAGGTGCACAGGGCGGAGAAGGGCGCGCTTCCGAAGGTCAGTGGGAAGCCGAGTGATGTTTCCGTCGAGAATTTCCAGCGCGGTGGCTTTTATTCTTGAATGGGCTGGGCTGGACTGCATGGGTATGTACAAATGGGGGATAAGCGCATGGTGTTTTGCGGAGTCTGAAAGTTCATGTATCCAGCCGACGACGTCTCGCGAAAAGTATGAAAAGTCTTGAGTGGTGACGTAATATCATCGTTCGTGATCTCGTTATGAAGTCTGCTGTCTTAACCATCGTCTGTTCACGTTCTGTGGGCAGCCCTAAACCGCAATCCCCCCGCTACTGTTACGCCACCAGCCCCTTTCGTCACGCGTCCACGTCCACTTCTGCATCTCCGACGCGCAAATGTGGTGTTTGGGCGCGGAGCCGCAGATGCAGGTCCAGTAACTGAAGGCGGGCAGCGTGCTGGCACTGAGAGATAGAAGAAGATCAGACACATGTTTCTCGGTGAATGTGGTCAAGAATTGTGAAGTGCTCCATGTGATGGAAGGTTTTCGATGAGACTTGAGACATTCAAGTGTCCCTGGTGTTACGAGATCAGCCACCACATAAGGCTGGAAGAAGATAGGAGGAAGAAAGCCAAGGACTCACTTGAGCTTTGCGCGGAGCTTGTTCTTGAACTCCTCGACTTCTGCTGGCGGCCAGTTCTTCGTGACCTTCTTGTCGTCCTTGTACGTAAGAGCCGCAGGACCGAACTCCAGCACATCGACGCCAGCGTCAGCCGAGCCCTTGGCGGAGCCCATGGCCAGGAGGAATTTGCGGGCTTCGGTGTCGAAAAACTTGGCCGCTTTGATCGTGTCGCGTTCGCCGAAGACGCCCGTTTCGAACGTAAGCCTCTGGAGGTTGCACGCTTCGGACAGGAATTGCATGGTGAGCCTAGATGTGGTTTTGGTGAAGGACTTGATGGAGAGGTGGGTCAGGCGCGGGCGCACGCTCGGTGGGGCTTGGGAGAGGAAGTCGAGGAGGGTGGTGGTGCTCTCCAGCTTGATGGTGTTGGCGTAGAAGATCTGGATGGCTTCTGCGTGGATCTGGTGATGGTGTCAGCGTGGATTCTGAAAGTGACGGTTGGGAGGATTGCTTCTCGCCTCCTTGTTCACGGCGAGTAATGCGACTCGGTTCTTGCTGCCGTCGGCGTACCCTTTAGCGTACACGTCTTTGTTCGCGCGCTTGCCTTCGACGGGGATTCCACCGCCGGAGACGCCCTTCGGAGCGAAGAACCAGCGGTACACACGTGCGCGGACATCTTTCGGCAGATTGAGGAAAGGGAATGCCTTTTCAGGTCTGATGATGATGGCTTGAAATCCCTCAAGCGGGCCTTCGGTAAACACGCGCTATGGGACTCAATGTTAGTGTAGACAACGACGGTAATAATGTGCGAGTAGTGAACGTACGGTTTCGACGAGCATGAAAGAAGCTGCGGCGTCAAGCTTGACCACGTGTGTGAAGCCGCCATTCTTCTTGACACTGGCGAGCTTGGAGTCCCCCGTAAAGCTAACGTCTACTGGAACTGCAGCATTGGAGCCTTTGGCTAGCGGCGTGAAGACGGTTGGTGCCTTCGGTTTCTTTGGAGACGCTTGCTTCGGTGGCTGCTTTGGCTTTGGTTGGTCTGACTTCTGTGGCTCCGCGTTTGACTTCGGCTGGGGTGTCACTCTGGCCTCCTTGGCCGGCTCAGCTTTTGTTTTCTACCCAAGGTAAGCACTGCTACGCGTCTGAGCCCGATCGAGCATACCTGAGCGCTTTTGGGAGGCATGGTGATGGTTGAGCGTGCGTGGTCCGGTGATCCGGTCCTGCAGCCTTTTGTCCAGGCTGGAAGCTCGAGGTATGAATGTGGGGAGGGGGAGGTTCACTTAGTCCGCAGATGGTGAACGAACCTCACGCCGCAGCGGGTGGGTCCGAGGTATGCTCGTGACTGCCTGATTAGCCAGTGACGTTTCGTTTGCCACCGAGTGAGTTGCGATATTGATGTGGAGGGAGGGGGGCTCTCCGGCAGCGGGGCATGTAATGAGTCCATAGAAAGCAACGTCACTCACGACAATCTCCGGGCTTGGATGTAGTGATCGTAGTGGTTGTTTGCACATGTTCAAGACATCATGTGTGGTTCGAGCGAAACCCCGTTTCTTGCTGGATATGGCCGCAAAGGCACCACGTTGTCAATCTTTTTGAAGAAGAGAGAAAATTCATTGAGCCGTGGACTGCGTCTCTGCACTCCTACTTTCGACAAGATGCGTGTAATGCTGCTGATGGACAGAAGCCTTCTCACAGGCAGTAAGACAGTCTCAATCTTGTCCGAGAGATGTGTTTGCAAGGTACGAACATACGTATAAGCTATCTTGCAGCATGATAGCACACACCTTTTTATACTCCCCGTAAGCAACGAGGCATGCATGATAGAGATCGTGCGAGATCGATTTTCGCAAGGCATGAGACTCTGTCAGGTACACTTAATCAGCGATAAGCTACGAGAGCCAATCGTGAGCTGGCATGTTGCCGAAGTAGTATGTTGAAGGTACTGTGAGCGCAACCGAGAGAATTCATTGAAATGTCCCGACGTGTCGTTGGAAGTACATGTAGAAGATGAAGTCGAGGTGAAGTCAAAGTCTGAACGTTGGATTTCTTGGCGGACCTTCGGACGCGTGCACTTGCTAGGCACATGCGACTCACGATACAGTGATATGTACTCTGCCCCAGTCACAATCTCTTGAAACCCACTCGCCACCGAACGCGATAATTATGGCCGAATCGATGACGAACGGGGTGTCTGCGATCGACGGCGACGTTGAGATGAAGGAAGGGACAGTGGTGGAGGTTCGTCCCTTTCGTGCATCACCTGGTTACGCGACCGGAGCTGATGGGTCCTGAGGACAGAAAGATACTACAAACCCCGCAGCGCATACCGACCTGACCGATCCTCAGCCAGCACCCATACCTTCAGTCCAAACCCAACCCGAGCGCCTATCCACCATCCAGCCAGTCGCGGCCGTAACCCCACCCGCGACCGGCGGAGCCAACGCTCGTCCGGGCTCTATGCCGCCGCAACCTGCTGCGCGTCCAGAGAAGCCAGTCGCGCATGGTGGACCCACGCGGCAGTACCTCAACTCGAACATCACGCCGCATCTGCTGGAAGGCATGAAATACCTCGCGGTCTACGAGCCGGAAAAGCCGTTGCAGTGGCTGGCGGACTTTCTACGGGACAGGAGCAGAGAGGTGGAAGGGTAGGCCCGTCGTCAGGAAATATTGCTTTGGCTGTTGGGGGTATGGCTGCTGCGACGCAGTGCGAGGCAGGCTGTGATTTGCAAGCGTAACAGCGTTGGCGTCAAGGTTCGGGAAGTTCTGGCAGGACGAAGGGAATTTCCTTTGCACGATATCCAACACCACATAGGTATGTGGCTCACGTTACTATGACAATGTTTTGCAACCGAGGCTATCTCATGCTCCGGTGAACTTGCAAGTGCCAGCCTGCCTTCGAGACTCTGTGCGCAAGCGCGTGATGTGCTCATCAAGATACGGGGTCCACGCTGAGCTTTTCCTACATGCAGATGCAGATACATCACGCTTGTTTTGATGGCGTCGAAATGGCCACATCATCATTAAACAGGCGTCGGGAAAAAACAAGGCAGCATGACAATGGAGCTTCAGCCTGACACGTTCGAACGCCGCGGTTGACAAGGATATCGCTTCTATGCCCTGACCTGGTCACCTGACGAATGCTATGATTTTCCGCGTATGAGAAGTCGAATATATGGCAAAGCCGGCAACGGCAGCATACAGTATTACAGGCGAACTGGTTAGATTGAGGGAATGCAGGCCAAAACCAAGTTGCGAACTGGGCTGAAACTAGGATCCGTTGCGCTAATAAGCGCAGGCTGAGTTCAGGAGTCAGGACCGATATCAATGCGCGTCCGTGCTTGGGACCTGCAATCACCGACATATATCTACGCGAGGCCATGACGATATGATATAAGGAGACGTAGTCGTCCATCACACTCGCCCTCCGCCAGACAATCAGCTTGCGACTCACCAAATTCCGACATGTTGCACACCAGTTCGCAATTCGGTCTCCGCCGAGATGGAAGTCACGTGAGGCTGCTGTCGAGGCGGCCAGTGAATATAATCAAGGGGATCAGGCTCTCTAGATTTCACGTCAATTGCACTTGCGACCATGACGTTCCCGTCAGGCCCTGCCTTTGGTACCACATGTCGGAGTGGCGTTGAAGATCCTCTTCACCGATCCCGGAAAAGACCACAAACTGCTTGAATTATCCATCTGCAAAGATTGCTGCAAGACGAAATCTTCGTGATCCATACCCGGGGCTACACCGGACAGCATGATCGTCGAATATTAGCCCGACGACTGCGACCAGTTACGAAACCATGCCGACGGCGCTCGAAGTTCTACAACCCTGAGCGATGCTACTCAAAAGCGCCGATCCCACACAACGCTCATGTCATGGCTTCGCAAGGGTATTCTGATCCGCGGGAAGGACGATCAAGCCGCCCTCGCGCTCCAGGGATCTCCAGGCATTGCTTAATCACTTGGAGTTGTCAACGCACACTCCTCGACGTGCTCAGACGTTACGACAGTGCTTTGTGGTGTCGCTGGATGATACATTTCCAGAGGCGACGAAGGATCCGTGGTCCTGTCAGCGACATCCACTGGTTCGAACAGGCCGTTGTTCTCGCAAACGAGCACGATTCGACGTCCAGGGAGAGATTGGAATCTTGCCACCAAGTCCGGGCGCCTACGACCGGCCTTGCTGCTTCCAGGCATTCCACACTCTGGTCGCCTCGAACCTGGAGGTCAACTCGTCCGCTTGTACCGCTGCACATGAGAACGTCCCGGATAGCAGTCATTTGCATTGTCATATAGTGTGAGGGTAACGAGCGTCGACCAATGGACGCTATTTTGATATGGTGCTGGACGTGAGTGGACACTGGGTCCCTATGAGAAGTCAGGCCAGCTTATGCTCGGTGGAAGGGATCGTACGTCGTGGGAGGACATTGTTGCCATGGCCATGCTAGATTGGGAGAGTCAGATTTGGACAGGTCCACGGGTATAGTGAAAGCGGAGAGTCACAGACTCTGGCTGCGAACAAGTCGGTGTCGCTCACGTTCGGTCTGCCCGCCACGATCCATATCGAAGCCATTGAAACATAGAATATGTCGGTGATTGAGGCTGTGTCTCGAGCTCCGCTTGCGTTTCTTGTCCACACATGTGGTCGATGAGGTTGATGTTATTAAATATTGTAACGTGTGAATGCCTCGTGGATGCCTCAGGGTCCAAGCTCAACCGGTACGCTAACGGGAGCTAGTGTTCGCTTGATTGTCCTCTTCCGTCACTGGTACATGTACCTCTTGTCAATCTCACACTTGGTACTTCGCTCTTCCTCTCAGATCCTCTTCATCATCACCGCCATCACTACCGCTGTACTTCAACCTTCGCGTTCATGCGCTCACTGGACTGTGTCTCTCAACATTACCGTGTTTGAGATTTACGCTCTCTTGCAGCAGCCTCAAAACATCCTCTTCCCCCAAGACATCCGTTACCGCAGTGACTCAGACACGCGCTGGGCCTGCATGCAGCAACCATAACCCACTGGAACACGCTCTTTGTTGAAAAGCCGCCGACATGGTAGCTCGCAATGTCACCCCGAGAGCGGCTCCGCGCGGCCCAGCAGCACAGCGTCGCGCGGCGAAAGCGGATCGCGATGGAGACGTCTCCATGGGCGTGTCCGTCAAGGGCCAAGGCAGAGTGGGCAAGGGCACAGCACCGCCAAGTGGGCCTCGGAAAGATCTCATGTCACAGACTGCTCGAGGCGGCATCCTCAGCGCAACGGCGCAGCGCGCAATTCTGAGGCAAGCTGGCACAAATGACCCCTTGATGAAGCATGCACGGACTGTAGGGGGCAGAACTGGTCCAGTGGATCTTAAGGTCACGGGATGGCAGAAAAGCAAAATATCCGACGCCGCCGATGGAGGGGTCAGTTCGTTGATCCGATGGTTGGAGAAAAAGGCCAGCACGAAGCTGGGGTCAAAAGCGAGGAGCGTCAAGATCAGGAAGGTACGTCGCCGCCAAACCGCCGATCACCGCAACACGTTCGACTAGTGCGCCACCACATCCGGCCTGCCTTCGAATGCAGCCATCTCTCGAACGGCGACCGCGACTTTGGATTTGGACAGCGCTTTGCCTGCCGTCGATTAGGTAGTGTTCGTTTCCAGTAATACTGACGTGCATTTAGTCACATGTCGAAAAGACGGATTTGATCATCAGAGTGGCGTCCGAGGATGTGGGCCCATTAGTACGGATGAACAATTACAGCTGGGCTGGCGCAAACATCGGTATTGAGCGTCTTGGCGGGCCGGTGCAGGACGCAGCGCAGCCATCGTCGGAAGCCGAGAAGACAAAAGCCATGCTTCGAGGTGTGCTAGAGCGCCGCTACAATGCCGACACGAAATTTCTGGACCTGAGCGCGCTAGGCCAGGACGAGGAGCTGAAGACGCAAAAGATCTTTGACGCCAAATCAACCGCCAGCAAGTTCTTCCCAGCAATGATGAGAGTACTGGAGCTCTCGTTCGATAAGCCGGAGGAGAGGGATACCGCGATCACCAGCGTCTCGCTTGCAAACAACGACCTGCAAGACTTGTCGGCAGTCAGCACCCTTTCACAAACCCTGACAAAGCTGCATAACTTGGACCTCTCGAACAACAAGTATGAGAAGCTCTCGGCGCTCCATCTGTGGCGTAGGCGCTTCTACCACCTGCAGCACTTGATCTTGACGGGTAATCCGCTCGAGCAAAATGAGCCCAACTACGTTGCAGAGGTTGTCGAGTGGTATCCGAATTTGCGGATGCTCAACGGTATCCAGGTTCGCACCGAGGAGGACATCGCGAACAAGACCAAGCCGGCCGTAATCCCGTTTCCAATCCGAAGCCCGATCTTTCAAGACGAAGGTGGCATTGCCGAAAGTTTCGTCCGGACCTTCTTCGCCGGGTTCGACAGCGACCGCGCAGCACTCGTGGCGCATTACTACGACGATCAATCCGATTTCTCGGTTTCTGTCAACACACAAGCACCGCGCGATCCGGCGCACACCGCCACGACAGAGAAGCAGGAGTGGGATCAGTACATCAAGCTGAGCCGGAATCTTAAGAAGATCCAGCAGCTACCTGCCCGGCAGACGAGACATTTCCGCGGCACGAAAGCCGTCTCAGATACGTTCGCAACGCTCCCGAAAACCAGACATCCCGATTTGGTATCTGAAGCCAGAAAGTGGATGGTCGAGGCAAAGATGGTGCCGGGCGTCCCGGATCCGAACGGCCAGTCTGCGACTGGCGTGGACGGCTTTCACATCGTGATCAGCGGGGAGTTCGGGGAGGTCGAGGGCGCACAGAAGAAACGCTCCTTCGATCGAACTTTCATCGTCGGTCCCGGCGGGCCGTCGGGTGTGCGCGTCGTCAATGACATGCTCACCATCCGTGCCTACGGCGGTGCGCAAGCCTTCGAGCCGGAGAACTTCGAAGGCTGGAACGGAGAGGTTCCCGCAGGCTCCGCCCCAGCGCCGGAAGCAATCCTTCAACTACCAGCCGGCGTCAACGTTCAGATCGCCGAACAGATGGTCGCCGAGCTCTCCAAGCAGACGAACATGACGGTGCCATATTCGAAGGACTGTCTCGACCAAGTCGGCTGGGAATTCCCAAAGGCGCTCGAGGCCTTCGCCAGCGTGCGCGCGAGTCTGCCGTCTGATGCCTTCATGCAGCCGGCGTAGGAGCCGGTGAGCGGGATGAAGAGGCCGAGCTGGTTTTGCGGGATGGAGGAAGATGGATGTGTGCGAAAGGAGGGCAAGGGGATGATTAGGGTGTGAATGAGTTTTGAGGAATTGATTTTAGCATTGGCGCTGGTGGGATCGGATGTGCTCGATCGTTGGTTCGGGGAACATCGGCATGGCTTCAAGATTGTCATCGTAGCCGCGGGTTGAGCAGTTGTTTGAGCTTGCTTCTATGTGTCAGACTATAGTACATGGCTGACCACAATGCTACTCATGCTATTCGAGGTGTGCTGGTGATTCCATGGCTTGCTTTAACCTTCATCGTCGAGATCCATCATATCATCATTCGAGGAACGCCACCTGAATGTTTGCCGGCTGCATACGCGATGCTTAGCGGACGCCGAGTGGGCGTGGTCAACATACCTTAATGTTGATATCGGAACCTATTATATTCTCATTCACTGTCCCGACAGGCCGTACATTCAAGTCGTGTAGACGGGGTTGTCGTACTGGTCGAGGGCACTGCGAGGGCATTGGCATCTGAACCGACGAGTGTGCCGTTTGCTCATGGTCGGGAAATTTGAGCAGAACACAGATTGATTAGACAACTACTGCGAAGGATCGACGTCGCTTTGTCTCAGCATTGTGCCTCACGATGTTCATTCGCACGAGTACGACGAGACCGTCCAAGCCAGCATCTCGTAAGTACGAATTATCGAGCCAGGGCTGCTTTCGTTGCTCATCACTTATTCATCTTGTTGATCACGTCCCGATGCGCCGCCCGGTCCCTCTCCGCCTCGCTGAGCGGCTGTATACTCCTCAAATCACCCACGACATCCTTGGCCTTGCCGAAGTAAACCTCCTGCAACAGGTTCCGCATCCTCGTCTCCATGTCCTCGACCATCCGGCCAATGTTGACAATGTGCCCTTGCTCCACTTCCGAGTCTCTCAGCCCGTTCAGCGGCAGGTCTTGCTGCGTCTGTCGGGTCAGGTTGCCGGCAAGTTCTAGACTGTCCACAGCGCTCGATTGCAGTCCGAGGTCCAGGATGACGGTCGACGTGAGCTTGTACCGCGCGTTCCGCTTCGTGGCCGCCTCGTTCACCTCCAGCACGTGGATGCTGTCCCAGCCTCCTTTGCCCGCACTCCCGCTCCCGCTCGTGCCTTTCTTGAACAACACCACACCCGCGAACCCCTCATCCAGTGCCCAGAGGTACGCACTGCTGACCCCGCCCTCGTAGTACAGCTCTCGGTAGACGTCCACCGCCGTGTTGAGCGTTTCCTCCATCCTCCGCACCCGTCCGCCGGGGATCAGATCGGCGGCATCGTCGGGCTCTATCGGAGGCTCGAACTCGTTGCTCCACGGACTCCGGTAGCTGTTGCCGTCTCGGTTGTAGTCACAGCACAGGTAGTCTCTGCCCGAGCGGGTGCAGCGGCGGGCCGTGAGGGCTACGTCGACGGAGGAGAGGAGGTCTTCTTCCAGGTCGGGGCGGAGGGAGATGATGCCATCGAGGTTCTGCTGGGTGCGGGAGGGTGGGAGCCGGCGGAGGAGGTCGCTGGTGAGGGAGGGTCAGTAGGTGCTTTCCTCGCAACAACGTCCCGATCGTTCCGACACTTACAGAGCTGCGTCGAACGGGTCTCCCATATCTCCGAGGGGAGGTGTTTGGCTCGTTCTGGTACAGTCACTGTACGTTCATGTACAATGCTTCCAGGTGTGGGGTGCAACTGGAAGTTGATGCCTTGGTGCCTTACGAACGCGCAGAGGGTTCGCTCGGATTGCAGCAAGGGCAGCTTCAGCCGTCTACCGGAACTCCGAGCCTCCACGAAGGGCTGTACATGACATGACAGAATAACGCACGATCAGTGCGGCAGAGAACTTCAAGTCTGATTTGATATGACTTGACCTTGTGGTTTGCGGTCTTGGGCGCTCCAACTCACTCTGCCCTTGACCGGACCGTACTCGATATCTGCAGCATGTCCCTCACCTTCAAGCTCCTGTCGTTAGCTATTCGGACCGCGGCCAAACCGATAGGTGTATGTGCCTTGCACCCAAAGTCCATACATATTGTAGGCTGATCTGTAGAACCTCAGAACTACATCAAACGTCAAACCAAAGAGCATGAAGGCTTCCGCCGTTTCGCCGTGCGTCAGGCGCAAAGGGTTCACCAAATCGACATGCGCATGCGACTTGGAATACTCCACGATGCGGAAGCTCAACAGCGCATGCACGACCGAGAACAAAAGGCTATAGAGCAAAAGAAGCAGAAGGCGGAGACGCCTACTGTGAGGACGGAGGTGGAGCAAAGAAAGCACGAGGAGGAGCAGGCCGATAGTGAGAAGAAAGGGGTGGAGAAGAAGAAGGAAGAGAAAGCGCCTAAAGTCAAGATCAGGCCGCTGAGTGAAGCGAAGGCGATTGAGCTCGGAGCCAATTTTTTCTCGGAGGCCTTCATCTTTGCGGTTGCGGCCGGGTTGCTGGTGTGGGACAGCTGGCGGAGCAGGAGGAAGGAGAGTGCGAGACGGGACGATGTCGCGGACCGTTTAGCAGACCTCGAGACGGAGGTAACACGGCTAAGAAGCAAGTACGAGCCGGGACTCGAGATGTTGCAGGAAAAGGTAGTATCAGAACCGAAGGCCAGTTGGTGGAATCCGGCGGGCTGGTGGGCAAGAACGGAGCCGCCTGAATCCCGCAGTGAAGAGGCCCAGGGGCATGCCATCCCCGGCAACGTGCCCGTACAGAACCCTGAGAAGGCCGTCAAGGCAACGCTTACGCCTGGGCCGAAGATTCCTGATCCTAAGCACGAACCCGTTTTGGCTGCCGAGGGAACCAAGAAGCCGACAGGACCTTCTTCGACAGAGACAATGGCAAAGCGCGTTGATCTCGCCTCTGCCGCGAAGAACGAACGATGATGTACAGTAATATTCCACTTTGCTTCCTAGATGTAGAGATGATACCCCACTTCTTGTATAGAGACAGAAACGAAGCATCGCGAGGGCGCATCACGTGACAACAGGGCGTTAATTGGGAGGGAAGGAGCATTCGGCGTTCATACGCCTTGTGTACGCCTTTCCCGCTCACTCATCACAGTCTCCTACTACGCTTGAGCTACCAACATGCCACGTTTACCACTCGTGCAACCTCACCATATTGAGACTTATCCTCCGTTTGCGTGGCACACGTCGACGACGACTTCAACACCACGAGACCAACCTTCACCTCACGCCGTCCACCGGAGAGCCTGACCGAGCGAACTGGAAACACCTCACGCGGAATGCCCACGGGCTGACGAAAACACGATCGTCCCGATGTTTTGCGCTTCACTGAGGAGAAGGCCATCATTCGCACCGATACTGCCGAGCCTGATATCGGACACGCGGCTCACCCTGCGAGGTACGTTTTAGTCCCCTTCATGTGCCGTGGGTTCCTTTTGAGTACTGATGGTCTTCAGAATCGATCCTTACCACACACGACCTCACGATCCCCCTGAAGCGGTATCACAATACCGGGATTGGCAGGGAAACGGTTACGCGTAATCAGCGCCTACTGCTTTTCTCAAGCTCCGCGGTCTTTGAAGATGACAAGATCAAAGCCACGGTCGAGCGAATACAGCGCTTCGCCTCCCTCACCGGTGGCCGGGATGTAGCAATCTTCTTCTTGACTTCCTCGACGCCACTTGCGACGAGCGTGGAGACAGCCATGCAAATCGCCGACGACGGACCTCTCTCTGCGCCAGGACTGCCCGAAGGCGAACTCGCGCTGCACAAGCTGCAAACCGTCATGGCGGCTCTCGACGACGTCCGCGGCATCAACATCTTGCCGGTGGCGAGGCTCGAGCAGCTGCCCGACCTCCTGGACAGGTACATCGTCAGCCTGACCCGTGGCCGCCCAACGCCGAACGTGGCGACTTCGACCACTGCATTCGATCTACTACAGCTCTGCACCACCAACCCCCCAATGCCGCGGCAGACGGCGTACGTGATTTCCGACGTGATTCCAGATCTGCCGTCGCTGGCTGCAGAGTGTATCAGCCGAGCACCAGCAATGCACTCAAGTTCACCGCTGGAGCGCGCGCTTGTCGGGTCCTCCTCGATAGCAGGTTATGAGAGTGGGTCTCTGGGTTTCAGCGAAACGGAGGTAGAGGAGTACAGTATGCTTGACTACGCACAGAACCTGATTGGTACGGAGGAGTGTAGCTTGCTCGTCGGTTTCTGGAAGAGCAATCGCACGGCCGACTGACGTGTCATATGTGTGCACAAAGCCCGGAAAGTAAGAGGGGACAGGAACGGCTTAGACTTGCTGAGCCAGCCCGGCCGTGAGACGTTTGCTATTATTACAGAAACCTGACCAACAAATGTCTATCTACCTAGGTGGCTGGTTGGCCGTTCGTTTCTGCTGCCCGGTAGCACCGCCTCGCTGCGGAGCAGTCTGCATCGCTGGCAACATGCTCTGCACCTTCCTCAAGAGCCTACCCCCATCGCTGCTCAAATATGTTCCATTCTTCATCGTCATCTTCGCGATCTCGTTCAAAACCGGCTGCTTGTACTTCGACGCACCGCTCAAGACACCCTCGCTATCGTACACGCCAGTGACCAACGTCTCGATCAAGCGCGCTCGCGTGTTTTTCTGAAGCCGTGCAAAGTACGGGTCGGTGTCTAGTTTTTTGTCTGCGTTTTCTTGCTCCCTCTTATTAAGTGCTTCGCTACCGCGTTCGTACCGACGGAGATGGTTTTCTACGGCCTTCTTCTCGTCCTTGCTGCTATAACGAACGAGCTTCTTTCGTCTCAGTCTATGGGCCAACTCGGACACGCTCCGTTGGCCAGGCGGCTGAGCGGGGTCGGCAGCGACTCTGATTCGATCGTTTATGACGCCTTGAAAGTTTCCAGATGCAATGGTGGATGTGTTGGACCCGGAATGCAGAAGTTGATCTGCTGAAGTGGCCGTAGGCTGGTACGGCGTGCTAGGTGGTGGGATCCGAGGTCCGGCTGGTACGATTGAATCCGTTGTGGGATCCATCGTAGACGGTGCACGCGTGACGATATCAGATGACTGGCCAACGTGCTTGCCCGCGTCCACCTTGTTCCCTCCTGCTCGACCTTGCGCCTTCTCCGTCTCTGCGCCCGCGACGTGAGGCTCCGGTTCCATGACACTCGCACCACCCTGCGTCGGTTCCTCAACCGCTCCGTTTGGTGTTCTCGTGCCCCTAATCTGGATGGAACCATCGGCCTCATCGTCGATGGACCTTACAGGCCTGCCAAGTCCCTGTGCTAACGGTCCCTCTCGCTCTGGTGGCATGTTCTCTCCCATCGTGCTTGAGGGCGAACCCCTTCCAGTCGACTGAGCATCCACAGCGAAATCTGCACGATCGTTGGAGGGTTGCGATGGGCCGAGGGAGGGCGTATCGCGGTTCAGCAGGCGAACCTCATCAGAGACCATCGCGGCATGTTGATGGCGGCTGGGGCCAAGATTGGGCTCTGTCGATTGTGTCAGCCTTTGATTATGTAGACCGACACATGACGCATGCACTTACTATTGTAGGGAGAGCCGCTGTCATTGCCCTGCTCTGGGCCGCTGTTGCGACTCCCGGAGCCAGCTTCTTCTGCTCGTATGCGGATCGCAGCGTGGAAGGAGCGGGCACATTGCCCATTCCGAAGCCATCGGTGCCGCAGAAACTGGCGTTCGGCTTTGCTCAAAGTTGCCAAAGGCCCATTGGACAACATGCTGAGGTTGGTGATTTCTTGGGATTGAGGTCGCGTAGATGAGAAGTGAGATGATGGATCCTTCTATTGGACAAGGCGGCGCCGAGAATAAGCCGAACTTCGGCCGAACAGCTTCTCCAATGAAACTGCAAACACCACAAACATTCGCCAGTCGAAGTAGACATGAATGTTTTCTAGGAGCGCTACGCATCTACAAAATCGCAGTTACTACATAGCCATATCGGACAAGCAGTCCGGTCGCGATCATGCTCTCGCGACCAGCTACTACGATCAACCTTGCCACTGAGGACATCATCGCCTACGAACAGCGCAAGATGGCGCGTGATGCGATAAAGGCACGAGCTGAACACGAGCAACACCTTCTCAACAGCTCGCAAGGTACTAGTAACAGTACCGTCGAAGACGACTCGAACTTGGATGCGACGCCGGCACAGCAGACGAGGGCGGCGAAGGCCAAGGCAGCGCGTGACCAACGAATCGGTGTTGGCAGCGCGAGAGAGCGATGAGCAATGAACTGCCCGGGCCTGGGCTTTCCCATTCGCACTCCAAGGCCTCGTCCCGGATTGAATCCTTCGTGTATCCCTTGCTCGGCCTTGACGGCTTGGCTGTTGCTACGAGCCGCATTCCATGCGGATATTATCACACAACACCAAGCCTGTACGCGCTTCGGATGGCACCTGTTGGTCGTCGAGTGCTGTAACTACAACGTCGACATTGTGTCAATAGCTGCTCTTCACACTCGTTTTACAAAGCCGCGGCGTTTTCGCCAATCGCTCGTTCCCAGTCGCTGTTTTCTCATCATGGCGCAAGTACGGACAGCACCCGTCTGCTTCGGTCTGCTTCTTCTGTTCCTGTGCTCAGTCTTTTCCACGGTCAACGCTATTCACGACCTACCAGCGCTATCGCCACAGGAGCTCAATCTCGAGCCAAGCAATCTCAACGAACCACATTTGGGTCCGGCCATACAGCGTTATCACGGCCTTGATGAGAACTCTGCGCCTCCGGGCACGCACAAGCACGAAAAGCGCTACGGTTCTGGTGGGTCATACTGGTTTTCGGAGATCAAGCGGCAGGGCAGGGTTGCTTACGGAGCGAATGCTTCGTTCGTGATCTGGAGGAATGTCCGAGACTACGGCGCGAAAGGGGATGGCGTGACTGATGACACATACGCCATCAACAACGCAACGGCGGATGGCAATCGCTGTGGTTTTGGATGCGATAGTCAAACTACAACACCTGCAATCGTCTATTTCCCTCCTGGAACGTACCTTATTTCCAGGCCACTTATCCAATACTACTACACGCAGTTTGTCGGCGATGCCAACAATCTGCCCACGATTCTGGCGACGCCTGATTTCTTTGGCATCGGTCTCTTCGACAGCAACGTATACTTACCCTTCGGCGCCAACTGGTGGACGAATCAAAACAACTTCTACCGACAGATCCGCAACTTCGTACTGGACATTACACAAACCCCACCGAAAGCAGGTATACACTGTTTGCATTGGCAGGTGGCACAGGCGACGAGTCTTCAGAACATAGTTTTCAACATGCAGCAAGGCACGTCGGGCGATGGCAACAAGCAGATCGGCATTTTCATGGACAATGGCTCCGCCAACCTCCTTGAGGACTTGATCTTCAACGGCGGCGGAGTAGGCTTTTTTGCGGGCAACCAGCAATTCACGTGCCGCAACCTGACCTTCAACAATTGCGAAACCGCAATCTTCCAAAACTGGAACTGGGTTTTCACCTACAAAGGGATCACGGTCAATGGCGGCGGCATCGGTCTGGACATGTCTCAAGGCCAAGATGTTCCTGCGACGGGGTCAATCATCGTTCAAGATTCCACTTTCAACAATGTGGAAGTTGGCGTTGTTACATCCTTCAGCACCAACAGTACACCTACCTCCGCTGGTACGCTTGTGCTGGACAACGTCAACTTCCCCAATACCGACCCAGCCATACAGTTTCCCAACGAGACAGTCATTCTCCCGGGAAACCAGAGGATTGGCAGCTTCCTCCAAGGCAGGGTCTACTCTGTCTATGAGGCAGAAGAGGACATCAACGGCCTGATGTGTTACCAGCCTACCGCGAATTTCTCCAGAGTCCAGCAGCTTGCGGGTGTACCACCGAAGAGTGCGAGCTTGCTCAGATCCGATGGCTCCATCTGGGATCGCAGTCGCCCGCAATACAAGGGCGTCCCGGTCGCCAATTTCAAATCTGCGATCGATTATGGTTGCAAGGGCGATGGGTATACTGACGATACCGCGTGCGTGCAGAGCTTCCTGAACTCCATCGACGGAACCAACAACATTGCCTACTTTGACCATGGCGCCTATCTGATCCGAAATACTGTCCAGGTCCCGAACAATATCAGGATACAGGGTGAGATCTGGCCACTGTTCATGATCGACGGAAGCAGCCCGGTCTTTCAAGATCCGAATGCGCCCATACCAGCTTTCAGAGTTGGCAATCCAGGCGATGTGGGTACGACCGAGATGGTTGAAATGGTCTTTGAGACACGAGGCCCTGCTCCCGGTGCCATTATGATGGAGTGGAATCTGGCCGGTACAAGTCCAACCGCCTCCGGTATGTGGGACGTTCACTGGCGTGTCGGTGGGAGCAATGGGACGTTACTGCAATCAGACAAGTGCACGAAAGCGCCAAACCGTGCGCATGCGGCCAATCATACGTGCATCGGTGCCTTCATGCTTCTGCACATCACCCACTCGGCGTCGTTGATTATGTCGAACAACTGGGGTTGGGTCTCCGATCACGAGCTCGACCTTGCCGATCACAACCAGATCGACATCTACAACGGCCGCGGCGTCTTGATCGAGAGTCAAGGTCCTGTCTGGATGTATGGTACGGCGTTTGAGCACAGTACGCTGTACAACTACAACGTCGCCAACGCCAAAGAGATCTACATGGGGACTATCCAAAGTGAAACAGCGTAAGTGCAATGACAAAGGGTACTGTCAACAAGCGCGGTATGTGACTGACATTTGGACAACAGCTACATGCAAAACAACCCGAACGCGCTGAATCCGTTCCTGCCTAACACAGCATATTCCGACCCGACGTTCGAGGAGTGCTACCTTCCAACCTGCTACAAGACGATCGGGCTACGCATCTTCAACAGCACCTACGTCTTCCTGTACGGTGGCGGCCTGTACTCGTTCTTCAACAACTACGATCAAGGCTGTCTGCTCACCGAGAACTGTCAGCAGCAGATGGTGTCTCTGGACCAGAGCGAAGCCATCTACCTGTATGCCTTGAGCACCAAAGCGTCACAGAACATGGTGGAGGTGGATCAGGTTTCCGTCATCCCACAAGGGGCGAACGGGAATGGCTTTTGTCAGACGGTCGCTTGCGTAGAGTACCCTTAAGAGATTGTGTTGAGGAGGGGTGGTGGATGTTGTTTGATAGGGCAACTTGCGTGGTCATAGTTAGTTGGGATGTTTGAAGGTGTTTTACTGATTTGATCTAGCACGTGACAATGAAATTTCTTCAGAGCATCTCTCAGCTGAGCTCGACCAACCTCAAGCCTTACCTGCCGTGCCGTTGTTCAGGCAGCAGCCCGCAGTTGATTCCCACTACGTTGTGCTAGTTGCGAGGTTTCTGTATTACCCGTGAGTACTATGTATGTACCTAGGTACCTAGGTATATGTAGGTACGTTGAATGTGTGTATGTATGTAAGCAGACGAGGCCTTTTTACGTAATATAGCGTTACGTAAATAATGGAACCATTTCGCTGAACTCCGCCACATCAACCTCACCTTTTGCTTCCCACCAAACTACCTGCGAGTTAAGACTGCAACTTTTTCTCCACTGATCCGACATGCGCACGTCGCCTCTAGGATCTCGAAACAGCATATCACAATGTATCTATCGAGGCACGTTCCCTGTGCTATTCGAGGTGCACCGTCATGTAAATGCAGCTCCGAGATACCGGCGACAGCCACCATGCGTAAGTAGCCTCCATGGCATTCGAGATGAACATGGCTAGGTAGAGCGGGAAAGGGAATGCTCGGCGTGAATAAGGATGTTGTGCGGCCGGCCCGGTCGTGGAATGTGAGGTAAGTCTGCACTGTCAACATCCCGTTTCGCGTGAAGGACACCATCGCTCTGCACCCAAACAAGACCACGAGCGTCGCGATCTTCTTTTTCCAATACCCGTCGTCCATCATGATGCGGTTCTCGCCATTCATCTCGAGTATCAGCGTTATCAGCTTCTTTTCCTTCCTCTCGTTCGTCTACGCGCAGAGCATACCCGGCGGAACGTTCTTCAACGGCCCTGGAGCTCCTGCTGCAGGCCCATACCAGCTAGTGGACGATTACGAACCATCGACCTTCTTTAACAAGTTCAACTTCTACAGTGTATGTATGGGGGGAACTTTCCATTGGAGAAGACCGCGCTGACTGGATCGAAGTCTTATGACCCAACTTACGGCCACGTCCAGTATGTATCGCACTCCATCAAGTCATTGAGCAGCGGCTGATTGCACTCAGATATGTGACCGCAGATGTCGCTGTACACAATGGCTATGCGAGCACTTCGAACCACAACACGGCGCTCATCAGCGTCGATACGACGAGGAAGTGGCCCAACGGCGGACCTGGTCGACCAGCTGTACGCTTGATCAGTGACAACACCTACACTCATGGTCTCTTCATTTTCGACCTCGTCCACATGCCGTTTGGCTGTGGTACATGGCCCGCATACTGGCTGCTTGGTCCCAATTGGCCATCCCATGGCGAAATTGACATCATCGAGGGTGTCAACTACATCTCCCACAACAGCATAACGATGCACACAACCGCCAACTGTTCCATTTCCGGTAGTGGCCAAACCGCCACCTTCACCAATGCAGACTGCCGGTCCGACAACGGTGCCAATGGCTGTGGATCCGAACTCAGCAACACACTGACTCCCAAAAACTATGGCGACGCCCTGAACAACATCGGTGGCGGGGTGTATGCCACAGAATGGACTTCCAACTATGTCAAGACGTGGTTCTTCCCTCGCGGCAAGATTCCGGCGAGCATCACGAACGGTGCTCCGGACGTTACGCAGTTCGGTACACCTGCTGTGAACGCTCAAGGGAGCTGCGTGATTGATGATCACTTTGGCAACATGAGCATCATCATAAATACGGATTTTTGCGGAGCTTGGGCAGGTGAGGCGTACCAGTATGGTTACCCAAACTGCCCTCAGAATACCAGCTACAATCCTCCCAGCAGCCTGAACTCGTGCGTTGACTTTGTTGGCAACAATCCGTCCAACTTCACCAATGCTTATTGGGAGATCAACTCCATCAAAGTCTACCAGATGCCACCTGGCGCTCAGCCCAGTGCTTCATACAGCACGAGTCTTTCTTCCGTATCAGCATCTGCAGCAACAGACACAGTCAGGAAGGGAATGGGGGCCACAACTACCGGTATCGCATCATCCGCATACACCGGACCAGTTTCGTCCGTCACCACGAGTGCTGGCTCCTCGGCGACACCAGCCATCTGCCCAGGATACAACAACACCGTCTGGACCGACTTCAATGGCCAGCAGTACAACATTGATTGTGGCTTTGACTACAACGGTGTTAGTATCGTTTCTCAGACGCAAAGCTTCGAAGCCTGTCTTGAGCAATGCGATGCTACTAATGGCTGCACAGCCGTATCGTTCACGGGCGGTAATTTTGCCGGCAACTGCTACGTCAAGACTTCGCAAGGCAAGATGCAGTACGACGGAGCGACAAACGCTGCTGTGAGGGTTGCTGGTGCGGGTTCACTGTCTAGTAGCTCGGTCACGTCCACTACTTCAAGCAAGGCGTCCAGCTCCGTGGGTTTCGCGTCCTCCGCTGGTATGATGGGCACGACCTCCAGCTCTACATCGACAGCAACACCTTCGAGCACTGCTTCACTGTGCCCGGCATTTAATGGCACCACCTACACCGACTCCAGCGGCGCCCAGTATAAGATTCTCTGCGATACCGACACAAATCCGGCTTCATACGGCTCTTCCAGCCAGCCGGATCTCAGATCTTGTATCAGCGCCTGTTCCGCCCAGACGAATCCCTCGTGCGTCGCGGCGTCCTGGCTTGACGGAACTTGCTACTACAAGAGCTCCTTTTCATATGCTGTTTCGGACGCGAACACCAAGGGGCATAGTTCAGCAGTGCTAGCTTCGGCGTTGATGTCTGCCGTCTCCTCTTCATCTAGCGCCAGTCCCACTGCATCGCCTTCAGCCAGCAACATGCCAGCTGCGCAGAGCACAACCCCGGTAAGCAGCACCGCGTCCTCGTCAGCTGCCGCCACCGTGCAATGTCCGGCTCAGAATGGGACGACCTACACAGACCCGAGCGGCAAACAGTACATGATCCTTTGCGACACGGATACCAACCCCGGTGCATACGGCTCATCTATGCAGAGGGATCTTGCGTCTTGTATTGCGGCATGCTCGTCCCAAACCTCCCCACCTTGCGTTGGAGTGACTTATGTCGAAGAAGACTGCTACTACAAGAAGTCATACTATAATTCGATTGCTGAATCGAATGGCTCTGGGCCCGATTCGGCCGTCCTGCTATCGGCTTTGTTCTCTGCAAGTTCAGGGGCCACGACAGCTACGACTACCACAACATCAGCCACCAGCTCGCTTGCTTCATCCAGCAGTACACCTGCTTCTAGCGTCCAACCGTTGATGAGTACGACTTCTAGCAGCAGAAGCTCCAACACCGCAGGGTCATCCAGTTCGACAGTTTCAGGCACAATGTCAGCATCTGTCTCAATGAGCGGCAGCGTGAAGGGTGGTACTAGTAGTACCACGAGCAGCGCAGTTACAGCACAGACAGCCTCCTTGAGCCCTTCATCCTCCATGGCTTCACGCAGCATGAGCAGCAGCGGTGCTCTTTCAACACAGACAGATTCCTCAAGCCCTTCGTCCTCAGTGGCTTCACGGAGCGTGAGCAACAGCGTCACTGGCTCCGCAACTTCCAGCCTGGCACAGACCGTCTCGACCTCCTCCTCAGTCATGTCCTCACGACCTACACAGGTGCCATCCGCCATGACCACCGCACCAAGCTCAATGTCTTCCTCGCATCCGGCCAGTATGTCAAGCGGATATGGCATCTCTACCTCATCTGCCGCACCTCCATGCCCAACAACCGTGGAATCACTGTGCGGAACAGATGGACAGCAGTCGACATGTGCGGATTCATACGGCGCGACATACGACGTCTCCTGTGGCATTGCATATGAAGGCACGATCATTAATCCTGCACTCGATATGGTCAAGCGACAGACGATGGAGCCAACCTTCCAAGACTGTCAGACGCTTTGTGACGACACGGAGAATTGTATCGCTCTGAACTACGTGGGAACAAACTGCACGATGTTCAGCTCCGTGACTGGTCAAAACTCTGTGCCTGGTGCAGTCGCAGCAACCCAATCGTCACCGCCACCCAGCTCCACCACTGCCTCTAACTCCCCGTCCTTGTCCATCTCTACGCCGTCCTCAACCCCACTGCAATGTCCGCAGTCCGCAGGTACATTCTATACTGACTCGTCAGGAACCCTTTACGGCATTGGGTGCTACACGGATTTCGCGGGATTTGTTATTGGCGCACCCGTCTCTGAGCCGTCGCTCGAAGCTTGCCTGCCATACTGCGACTCGATGAGCGGATGCATCGGCGTTGAATATAACTTTGCTTATGGCTTGTGCTATCTCAAATCGTCGTTCATTGGTCAAGAGACGTCGAACACCAGCGTCATTTACGCCATGAAGAACAGATCAGCACCAAAAGCATCAAGTGCCGTGACGGTAACACCTTCGACAACGTCCACCCTTTGTAAGTGGTGGTCTTGACAGTTGCTGCATCGTGTACTGACAAGCGGTAGCACTTGCTTCTGGAGGGACTGTCACCGTAGTGCCTATCCAGACGATAACCTCGACCGTGCCCCCAGGCGGTTACTACACGATGGGAGCCAGTGGTTCGTACTACGTCTACACCACCCTTCCGTCGTCCAGTGCGTCTGGAAACCAAAGCACCTATTCGGGATCGGCCTCGCTTTGCTATACCTGCGCTCTGACGCCAACGGTCGTGACGGGCGGTACTCCGCCGAGTCCGGCCACAGACAGCGGCTCTACTGTAGGCGGTACATCTGGCGGCACGTGCACTCCTCGGCGGGCGATAGGTACCACGACAGTATTCACGACACACACAATTACCAGCTGCGGCATGCCAGTAACTTGCCCAGCATCCGGCTACCTCCTTGGCGATGGAACACAGAGTGACGCGACCGTCGTGACGACGACGAACAAAGGTGGCCAGCTCATCACATATACTCAGATCCCGAACGGAACAGGCAATGGAGGCAATGGAGGCAACGGAGGCAACGGAGGAGGAGGAGGCAACGGAGGAGGAGGAGGCTCGGGCGGCGGGAGCAAAACCATCACGATCTCCGGCTCTACGATGACCAAGACCGGATCCACTACCCTCCCAACGTGCCCTTACACCCAGGGCGAACTATTCACTGGCATGATGGGTATGCAATACTACATCGAGTGCAACACTGTCTTCACAGACACCACGCTCGATACACAAACCCAGCCTTCGATGGCGTACTGCATCACGGCTTGTGACATGTACAACACCATGTCGTTCTACATGGCCAGTCCATGTCTGGGCATCAGCTGGTACAGCATGCAAACCACGAACAACTGCCTGCTGAAGACTGGCACGACGGGTGTGTACCAAGAGGGTGTCGATTCGGCCGTGCTGACGACACCGTATGGTGGTCCAGGGAGCAATGGCACCGGCGGCGGCGCCGGCGGCTATGGTGGTGGAGGTCCTGGAGCGACGACGGTCATTGGAACCATGACCTCCCCACCACGGGTGACCACGATTGTCAATGGTGGGTCTACTGTTGTTACGGGAGGCTCGACTGTCGTGGTTGGTGGGTCAACGGTCGTTTCCACCGTGTACGGCGGGTCTGGATCGGGTGGTTCAGGAAGCGGTGGTTCAGGAAGCGGTGGTTCAGGGAGCGGTGGTTCAGGAAGCGGAGGGTCAGGGAGCGGAGGACCGGGAAACGGAGGGTATGGTGGCGGTGGAGGAGGAGGAGTAGGCGTTACGACTGTCGTCGGAGGCTCAACCTATGTTACAGGCGGAACGACCATCGTCACGGGAGGTTCGACAGTTGTGAGCACCGCTTACGCGACGAACACTGCCGTCAGCCTTGTTCCGTCGACCGTCTACGGCACGGCGACCGAAGTCAGCACCTACGTCTCGAACGGCGTCACCGTCTACTCAACTTATGGTGTTTCGACCGCACTTACCGTCGTCTACCAACCGGCATCCACGCAAACGGTCACCACAACCACGGTCTCCGTCTCCGTCAGCATATCGAATCAAATCTCCACCGCGACCGCCACCGTGGCCGGACCTACCGTGACCGCATCCCCTCAGCTCGTCACCATCACGGCGGGAGGCGGCCAGCAAATCACCGTCACGGCTCCGCCGAGCGTCATCGTCAGCTACGTCTACTACCCCAGCTCGACGAGCAGCAGTTTCACATGTCGCACGTATGCGACCAACTACCTCAACGGACAACACGGCAAGGTGAAGAGGGAGCGGAAGAGGAGCATCTTCGACGTGGATCAGGTGCTGGGCGAGATGGAGAAGAGGGCCATGCCGGGCGGACGTCTAGATCCGTGGTTCCATGCGATGTGAGAGACTTGGATCGTCAGCGGGCGTTGTCGGCGGTTTGTGCTTCATTCCAGAATAAGCTTGATGTAACTACAGTGCTGAGTTTGCGTCAAGACGACGATACAGTCCGCTCGTGCTTTTCCTTGTCCGGACCGGCCCACTTGATCTTGTAGCTCTCGATATCGGGGTGAACACCTTGCCACGGGTGGCGGTGCAAACTGAAGCCTTCGACCTCGGGTTGCGGGATCCGCGGCATCATGCCCATCTTGACAACCGTCTTTCCCGGATACGCCTGAGTTTCCGACTTGACCGGGCTTTCGACGTGCAAGCCATTGTTAGTAGCGTTTACTCCCACGTGACCAAAACGCTAAGGTACATACTTTCCATCCGTGCTGCAAAAGGATCTGTACACCGGATTCCCGCTCGCCGACGCGCGGTCCTCGTACGTTTTCAACGTGCCATCGCGGTCGTCGATCCGGACTTTGTCCTGCTCGATCAGCAGGTTGGAGGAGACGTAGGAGCCGGCGACTTTGCGGCAGTTGGCGCAGTGGCAGAGATGGCCGCGGGGTTTGGTGAAGAGGTCTTTGTCGGTGATGGTCACGGTGATGGAGCCGCACAAGCAGGAGCCCGAGAGGGAATCGGAGAACTTGGAGATGTCGTGGGAGTTGGGGTCGCCGGTTAGTGCGTTGGGCATTTTGATCGAGTTGGGTAGGGGTGGTTGTATATATCGAGTGTATTGGAATGGGACCTTGCTGGCAGGTCGGATATTGTTATGGTGGAGAGCGAAGGGGGAGTAATGACCTCAAGCGATGTGCTCCTCTCGACATTACCGGCATCGCTCGAACGGAGCTCCCTACATATGTATGTGGAGCTGCTTACCTAAGTACATACATGACGGGATGATGTCGGGTCCAAGGTCAAACGCTGTTTATGTAGCAAGGATGATCACCGTGGAACGACTCCGATGAAGATGACCGACACGATATTGGACCCCATCTTCGACTCACGAACAGACTTGGTATGGACATATGTACAGTGAAGCTACAAGGTCCAAGAACACCTCTAGAGGCTTCTACCTATGCATTATTCGGATGTATACCTGTAATTATCAGAGGTCCGGGAGGGCAACATCTTGCTCCTTCAGACGGGACCTCACAAGCTTGCGAACCCACGAATATCCGCCCACAAGCCACATGGCGCTGTCTGTCTGCTTCAAGAGTTCGGTTCCAAGCATCGAACGGCGAAGATCGTGCTTCAGTTCGCCGAGCGAGAGATGGATCAGCCCCGAGGTAAAGCCTTCCTGCCATCCGAGCTCGTTGACCACTTGCTCCGTGTTGAGCCACTCCATCTCCGCAAGGTGCACGTCGTTCCGGCTATGGCGCGTCTTTGAGACGCCAATCATGGCCCGTACTCTTTGTATGTCGTTGTAGGCATGCTTGCGGGCGCTGCTGTAGGTGTCCAAGGCGTTTTCAAAGTCTCCTCGTTCGAATTGGCCATCCGCGCAACTTAGTAGAATCTGCGCATCTCTCCACGTCGTAGACTGTCCCGGCGGTAGGTCTCGAATTATGTTGGCATCGGCCGTCAACTCGGCAATGTGATTAAACACATCGACTTGAAAAGCCCTTTCCTTCACGAGGCTACTATCTTTCAGCCTCGCCAAGATCTGTAATGCCTTACTGTCTTGCCCTCTGTATCTCAAAATCTTGGCATTGACGAAATCTTTCCGACACAGGATCGTTCTTTCGAGTTCAGAGGGATGTGACGGACTCAACGGAGTCCACGTTGCTAGAAGCTTTTCAGCGGAGCTAATGGACTTGTAGCGACAAAGGTAGTCTGCATGGACGGCTACGAAGTGCCCCATCTGCGCATGGCCACGAACACTGGTACTTGTGGAACTCCGATGGTATTTCGCGGTCGTCTCGGCGAAGATAGCCTCCCATTCTTGCATAGAGCGACTGCGTCGGGTCTTATAAGTTCGGCGTGCTCTCCACACGTGCAAGTGAGAGTATTTAAGCGTTGATAGTACGGCATCAAGGTGCTTATCAAGCTCTGGCCCGCTTGACTTGGACATCGGTGCTGCAGACAGTAGTGTGGCCGCCATATCCGAAGAATCATGATACTTGAAACCTCGGTCACAGAGCGATAGCACCTGTGGTAGGAAGCATGGTGCTATTGTGTCGTACCTTTGCCAGGTTACTTATGATAACAAGGTTGAGCACTGCAAGCACTTACTCTGAGTCAAGCGTCGTACCTCGTGGAAAAGCATGGCAGACCATAGCACAGGCTTGTTCCTCCCAGAATATGGCCTTTTGCATAGTGGCTAGCGCTTGCAACGTTGCCATTCGAGCCGACGGTCTTACATCTATCGAAGCGTCAGAGACATCAAGGATTTGTGCCTGTTGTAGATTGATCAAGCGTGCTTCCAACAAGGAGCGGTCGGCCGCTCGCAGGATTTCGTCGCTCACCCCAGTCTGGGTGGGTGTGATGTTGACCCTTACGCCAAATTCGTCCCAACGCGACTGAGCAACGACACCACGATGCAGCATTGCGAGGGGGATGGAGTTGGTCTCGAGATGACAGAGCAACCTGAGCAGCGTAAGTTCATCAGTCGAGACATTTTGGCAGATGGACGGGCCGTCTATTGCACTTGAAGACGGCCCTGAGGAACCATCGCAATCGGCATCCGTGTGTGCCGAGTCTCGTCGAAGAGGCTCTCCAGTTGACAGAAGTATACCCAGGCGGGAGTCTGGGTCGATCTCGAGCTCAGACGAGCGCGCGTGGCCAAGCAATGCGGTTTTGACTTGTGTAGAGAGCTGATCCGCGCGACTCTCGAATCCGTCCAAGCTGCGCGCCAGGGTCTCGAAGTCTGACACGTTGCCACGATTCACCCCTCTACCAATCCTAAGAAGCACATGTCAGCGGAAACAGGTGGAATACCGATCTGTTGGAGCGGAGAAACCGACTTGTCGTGAACAGGGCCCAGGAGTGGTAAGACCCCTAGGCCGATTCGTTCTGCAAGATCCATATACCAGCTGCCTCTGAACTCGATGCGGCGCAATGTGATGTCCGCGACGCCCAGTTCTTCCGCAGTCCGGTTAATCGCCTCTGCTTTATTAGACTCGGGGTGTTTCTCTACGCATTGCTCGATGCTGTGGGCAATGAGAAGCGATAGCATTCTCATCTCGGCGTAGTGCTTCCGCGCCGACTCCCCGGCCTGATCATACATGCGCATGAGGACGTGTACAGCGTGGCTGGTGCCGTGGCCGCCGACGAAATCACCCGAAAAGCATGGACGACGGTCTTCGACCTCGCGCCAGCTTTGTGCCACCACCGTCAGCTGGCTTTTCAGGACGGAGGACCTTTGTTGAGTGATGTCTGATGACGACCGTCGTCGCCCTCCTTTGCGAGCCGTCGCAATCCGGTGAACACGATCCCGGATCTGCGGAGTCTTGTGTTCTTCGTCAGTCAATCGTTTCAAGGCATCTTCGTACGCAGCACCGGTCATCAAGGCGATGGCGACGTTCCCCATGGAAGACATCAATCATGAGATGAGAAACACCTCCACAGAATTCGAATGTTCCCCACGGGCAGTCGTCTCCACACTCAAGACTCCACGTGGAGACGTTGGACGTCGACCCAGCAGGCTCATGCACGGACATTTCCTGTGATCCCTGGGATTACTGCATTCGTCCGTGCGTCCAATCTGCCTCCTTCCCGTGCACAGGGCACATCACCCAACATGTGCGGCAGATGAGACTGTTTTTTCTTGAGCATTCGTCCATCCCCTTCTTCTGTTGCCCATCCCGTCCGCACGCCTCCCTCGTGACTCTGCCCGCAGCCATCATGTTGGCCAGCCCCGTGGTACGGGATTATGGCGCTGCTATCGCTGCGTTGAACTCGCTCCAGAGACGTGGCGTGGCCGGAGCAAAGCAGCAGGGCGGCAAACACATCACTCCCCGACAGAAGATGGCAGAGTGGCTCGATTACCTGCGGCTCGATGTAAGCTTGCATCTTCACTCCCCGCAACCGCGCGCGCGCAGACCTTGATCGTGGTTCGAAGATAGCGAAGACTCGATATATTCACGTGGCTGGTACCAAAGGCAAGGGCACCACCTGTCTCTACACCGAAGACATCCTCCGGACATACTATCGAAGATCTGGAATACCAGCGATCATTGGCTGCCTTACCTCCCCTCACGTCTCAACCGTGCGAGAGCGCATTCGACTGAACTCTCGGCCAGTCAGCGAGGACTGCTTCGCCGCGCACTTCTGGCCGTTGTGGGAGCGCGTGCGCAATGCCGCTTCTGGTCCGCCCATGCTCAGTTATCCTGGCTTCATCGTACTGCTGGCGTTGCGCATCTTCAATGAGGAACGCGTGAATGTCGCTGTACTGGAGACCGGCATGGGAGGCGAAACGGACTCCACCAATGTCATTGCCAACCCCGTCGTGACCGGTATCACTGAAATCGGCTTTGACCACGAGGACCGCCTGGGAAACACCATAGAGAGCATCGCTTGGTATAAATCTGGTATCATCAAGCAACGTGTGCCGGCCTTCAGTGTCGGCCAAGTCGTTGCCGCACAGCAAGTGCTGAAAGCCCGCGCAGCTGAGAAGTGCACCCAAGTGCAGTTTATAGACGACAACACACTGACGGAAAACAACATTATCGTGCAGCCAGACGTACCCTTCCAACGCTCCAATGCAGCACTCGCAATTGCTTTAGCAGGCACCTTCATCCGGCACACGTCCCCAGACCGGTGCCTTGACCTCGCTGATATGCAATGTGTTCAGTCTACTCCTCTTCCTGCGAAGTTCGAGATGATCACCAAGGATAAATTGTGCTGGGTCCTGAGTTCTGCCCACAACACTATGAGCGTTCAGGCTGCTTGCCACGCGTTCAGAGAGCTGCTCCATCAGTAATACGGACTCGTCCCACCTCCCGTCTGCTTAAGTCTAACTTTTGCATCAGGCAGCCTGATACTCCTGCGGTTTTACTGTTCAGCCACGACTCACGCCGCGATTCGCAGGCTCTCCTACAAGCAATCCACACCGAACTCAACCACGTCAGGCCGTTCCGCGCTGCGATTTTCTGTGCGGACGTGATGGATGAAAGTGAACAGCAAAACCTTGGTCAGTACCCGACGACGCCATGTGGTCCGGCATTGCCCTGACACTGTGTCTCGTCAGATCTCAAGGACTTCCGCAGGTCACCCGATACATTCCCTGCCGTCCTGTCTCAACACCGAGCTACATGGGAAGGGCTGCAAGCGAATGCGGACATACAGACGTTTGCCGAAGTGTGCAGCGCGGTCCGATACATCGAGAAACTCGACTTCGAAGCTCTCATATTTGTAGTCGGATCCTCATACCTTGGCGGGATGGCACGCTCTGTCATCTCGCCACGCGAGGAAGGCCTCGATTGAAACTGCCAGACTAGTCCACGCCTACAGCCATGTTGTCTTGCGACGCTTCTGGTTTCCTTACGACGATTCTCTCATACCACGCATTCTTCTGAGGAAACCCCTGGTGTGCCCCAATAAACCGGCTTCCACCGACGAGCGCTCCGGCGTACTGAGCCAAACTTCCAATGTCGAGGAACCGTGACGCTGTGTTCCGGAGCTTGCTGCAAGCCGCTGGTACCGTCAGCTCTTGCGCTACTCACAGGGACGGAGAACCTTACGGCAGAGCTCGCCCGCATCAATGAGGCACAAGGCGCGGGTGGCATTGTTATACGTACTCGCCAGCTCAGCAGGCGTCTTGATGTGATGTGAGGAGGTACACCGCTCGCTCGCGGTTCCAGGGCCAGACCTGGAATATTGGCATTGGTCAATGATCAGTGGACGGTGACCACAGTCGAAGTGGCCGATGTAGCTTTGGTTGCACATGCTGATGTTGTAGCTTGGAAACTTTGACGATGCCAGGCAACCAAGGCCGCGAAGAGGCAATGAAGGGACTTTATGTACGAGCGCTCAAGAGCCCGCACATGGCCCTTGTACAAGGAATTCGCTTACATCTTTGTGGCTTTCCGTCGCAATCCAACGCCGTAAAGATGCGTCTGACGGATCCGCGAGCGCAGCTGGAGAGTGGCTGCCTGGCGTGTCCCAAACTTGCAAATGGTGGCTTGCGCGACATGAGTGCCGCAAGACCACTCTGCCAATGCCCTGGATCCTTGCTGTACCACATCGATGTACATGTACCTCGTGTGAAGTCGAAGCAGCAATTGGTCCGCGGAGTGCTCCGGACGGTAGATCATTACAGTCTCCTTCGACAATGGATACATATGTTGCCTACATATGTACCTATAATGATGAATCTATGTGCTTTCAATGAAATCAGACACCTCGGTAGCATCCCTTGATATCACTAAGTGCAACGACACTTAGTCCTGCTACTAGGTAGATCACAGGTGCTGTTAGAAAACATGGTCCTACTCAGCATGACAACGTGTAGCCTACATGTACGTTAGCTACCTACATAGGTACTATGTACCTACCTAGCTACCTAGGTAGGTAGTAGGTACAGGAAGTCCCGGAAGACGTGTCACGTGACTGTTGACCCACAGCAAGCTGCAAATCACATGCACCTTTGACCGAAAGCGTTAGTCGACGTCATGTGGACTCGCGTGCGCGTCGCGTGTTGCAGCAACATCTTTGCAACGCCATGCACGCGTTATGGGATCAAATCCCCCCTACAGCTATGCAATGCCTCACAGTGACGACTTCAGCATCGACGACGACGACGCCGCGTTCCTAGCCGCCGCGACTCAAGTCGAAGCGTCGCAAAATGGAGGAGGCTTCGATCCTTCTCAACGACCAACAAAACGCCGCCGCATTGAACCCAAGCTGGGGCAGGTCGACGGCGCCGACGGCTCGGAATGCTCTGAACATGGTGACTGTGATGGTGGAACACACGGTCTGGCGACGACGTCAAATCACTTCCGGCTTGTGGACGAACCGACCCAGGCATCCACCACTGCAGGTGATGAAGACGATGAGCGAGGCGTGGATACCGAGTACTATTTCCCTGGAGAAATAGATGGAGAAGGCAAGAATACCAAGAACTCGAAGTACAGGATCCACATTCCCACGCATGGTGGTCAGCTGCCGGATATGCTGTTGACGCAAACACAAGTCGGCCTGGACCTCAGTCCCAGTAGGATTAGAGGTGCCGTGTGGAAGAAACCAAAACCGCCACCTCCGCCTCCACCGATGTTTAGCACCCCCCAAAGTCGAAGTATACTTGCTCAAGCAGCTCGCAATGGCGCAATACAGAGGCCGAACGGGAACCAAATGACACTTACTAGCTTCAGGAGTCTGGCGAGTCGTACCGCTAGAGCCAGCCAAGTCGAGAGCGACGAACAGATGGCAGCTCGTCTACAAGCTGCAGAGGATGCACTGTCGCAGCGGCGCGTCGCTGCAAGGCCAATAGCGGCATCAAAACCCAAGCCGGCGTACGATCAGGAACTGAAAGATCTGCCTTCAGATGCCTTTGCTTCTTCTTCATCGCCTGAAAAATCGCCTGACAAAGCTGCCATCATCATATCGTCTTCACCCGCGGACTCTCAGCTCAGACCCCCAGGTTTGCGGGGCCCACAAATTGGTCTCAAGCAAATGACCATCTTTGGCCAGCCCGCGACCCAACCTATCTCGGCTTCGCAAGCGGCGAAAAAGAAGCATGCATGGCCGCTCAAGTCTCGCGAAGAGCCACCGACGCACCACAAGCTGGATACGAGCGCCATGGAAACTTGGGTATACCCGACAAATCTCGGCACCATTCGAGACTACCAGTACAACATCGTTTCGCGAAGCCTTTACCACAACACGCTTGTGGCTCTACCGACTGGCTTGGGAAAGACTTTCATCGCTGCCACTGTCATGCTCAATTACTATCGTTGGACCACTGACGCTCAGATCGTCTTCATGGCCCCTACCAAGCCGCTCATTGCACAGCAGATGGATGCCTGCTACCACATTGTTGGCATATCGAGGCATGACACTGTGCTGATGACGGGCGAAACCACGCCAGCTGTACGTGGAGAAGAGTGGCTCGAGAAGCGAGTCTTCTTCATGACGCCACAGACAGTTATCAATGACCTGAAGACTGGAATCTGCGATCCCAAAAGAATCGTTTTGGTTGTGGTTGACGAGGCGCATAAAGCAACCGGAAGTTATGCGTACACCGAAGTCATCGCCTTCTTGAGACGCTTCAATGCCAGCTTCCGGGTCCTGGCGTTGACGGCCACGCCTGGCTCCTCGGTCGAGTCGGTGCAAGCCGTTATCGATCACTTGGGTATTGCACGTGTCGAGCTTCGGACGGAGCAGTCTCTCGATATCAGACAATACACGCACGAGAAGCACACCGAGACCGAAGTATTCGACTACAGCGATGAGCAAGCGCTGATCATGGAGCACCTGTCAAAGGCTCTGAAGCCGTCGTTGGAGAAGCTCAACACCCAGAATGCCTACTGGTCTCGAGATCCGATGCAGCTTACCGCTTATGGCCTGACAACCGCTCGGCAAAAGTGGGCTGCCTCTGATGCAGGCCGGAAGGCGCCGATGCCCGTCAAGGGTATGGTCAATGCGCTGTTCACGGTACTGTCACAACTAGGACACGGTATTGGTCTGCTGAAGAACCACGGCATCGGACCTTTCTACTCGAACGTGGTCGAGTTTCAGCGCAATGTCGAAAGCGGGAAAAGCAAAGGCAAGACAGCGCAGCAGGTCGTGCAGTCCGAAGACTTCACGAGGATGACGTCGCTAATTCGTGGATGGACGAATAATCCAGATTTCATTGGGCACCCGAAGCTGCAGTACCTACGCGAGGTCGTGATGGACCACTTCTTGACCGCCGGCGAGGGTAGGGAAAGCGGAGATGTACCCGCTCGCGCCACCAGAGTCATGGTATTTGCGTCCTATCGCGACAGCACCGAAGAGATCTGTCGAGTACTGAAGCGTAACGAACCCATTATCAGACCGCATGTGTTCGTTGGTCAAGCCGCTAGTTCGTCATCTGAAGGCATGAACCAAAAGAAGCAGAACGCCGTCATCCAGGACTTCAAAGCAGGCAAGTTCAATACGCTCGTTGCCACATCTATCGGTGAGGAAGGACTGGACATCGGCGACGTAGACTTGATTGTCTGCTACGACGCGTCATCTTCGCCGATCCGCATGCTGCAGCGTATAGGCCGCACAGGACGCAAGCGCATTGGCCGAGTTGTCCTGCTTCTGATGAGAGGGAAGGAGGAGAACGACTACGCAAAGGCCCAAGACAACTACGCGTACATCCAAAAGTCCATTGCAGATGCTAGTAAGTATGACTATCGAGATGATCAGAGTCCTCGTATTCTGCCAAAAGAAGCGCATCCTGTCGTTGATAAGCGGGTCATCGACATTCCGATTGAGAACAGCCAGCCGGTCGATGTGAATGAGAAGAGCCGTAGAGCGAAGGGTAAAGGCAAAGCCAAGAGGCCGCCGAAGAAGTTCCATATGCCTGATGGCGTGCGCACTGGGTTCGTCAAAGCATCCAATCTGGGCTCGGATGAAGAAGACGCAGACAGCGTTGAGCCTGCTCCGCGGAAGAGGAAGACTCCGGCCAAGAAGCAGAACGCCTCGACCAAAGCACAGAAAGCGGTACGGATCCCGGAACCAGAAGCGGTTCAGTTGCCATTCCTGGAGGATGTTGTTCTCAATGACAAGCAGCAAAAGCAACTCGAGCGCAGATATGCGCATACGGCGAATGCCGACACCGAGCTTTTCGTCAGAGCGCCAGATGCCGCGCGGCATCCCCAAGCGCTGCAAGTTTTGGGCAGCACAAAGTACATCCGTCACGGCAAAGCAGCAGAGACTGTGGCCCGGGCAATGAGAGCTGTGAGCGGAATGAACGACGATCGAGTACAGCGTATGCGAGACACACTCGACAAGAGTTTGATAACAGACGCCGGCCATGCTCGCTACCGACTCGTGAGTCCTGAGGCTGTGAAGTCGGACTCAGAGCATGATCTCCCCGTGGCGCCTGCACGCGCTGTGAAGTCCAAGCCAAAATCACGCGGACGTCCTCGGAAGAAGCGGGAAATCCAGCGCACCACATCGTATGGCTCAGCGGCAATGGAAGGCGATGAGTCCGAGCCCGAGCCGACTCCGGCGAATATGCGTATCGGCACGCAAGGGATCGATCTCGGCTCCAGGGACACAAGTGGCGAGGACGACGACGAGGAGCCGAATAGTGAGCTTGAGAACTTTATCGCGAAGAGCGATGAGGTTGTTGAGACCGTCTCCTCTTCACTGCCGGCTATTGAGGAGATGTTTTCGGAGACTGGTGTCGGAGGACGCCGGGCACGTGGTTCGATAAAGGACGCGAATCGCAGCGATCAGCGGGTGGTCGCTGTTGACTCGGATGATGATGATATTGGTGCGGGCGAGGACAGTGCAGGGGAAAGTGAGGTGACTGTCACCAATGTTTCGACGAAAGTCGGACGAAAGAGGAGAGTCGTTGCGGACAGCGATAGCGAGTAGCCTACACACCATGACCACAGAACATCATAGGAGTGAAGGCTTTGTTCCATTCATTTTGCCCCATGTTGTGTGCATGACCATCCGGTCAGCACGTCCGGATGCTAATCCAATTGTGCTTAAAATACCTTGTTATAGCTCCAGGACTTTGCGTACATGGACATTCTCATATCCTTCCCTTCAGCGATCCAATCAGTGGGCGACTCCCTCGACTTACCGCGCTGTACGTAACCATGTCCATAGAAGTTACTGCACCTTCTGCTCGTCCCGCATACAAATCCGATAGATATGCGCAGGCTCAATCTAACGGTAACATGAACTCGGCCTCATGCTTTGGCCCTCATGCTCTTTACTCAAGTATGTACATTGTGAGTACTGTAGCTCATTTCCATCTCTCTGCATCACCGAAAAAGTCATCCCCACAAACGCCATCTAGCATAGTCACAAAACCAATAACACCACCCTCTTTTCAACGGCCAGGACTCCGCGCCTCCAAACATTGTGCGTGCGCCGAAACAGCCAGAGTCGAAGGGTGGAAAGGAAAGCTCCACGTCCCAGCTCACCAATCCCCATCCGCATCATCACGTTGATGCATAGCTTTTTGTCTGGCCCTGAGCGCCTCGGCGAGCCCGCCCGCAAGCCCACCGCCACCACCACCGCTTTGGCCACCAGCAGGAGTCGTCGCGCCACTACCTTCTGCGCTCCCGCCGTTCGAGTACCCACTATCCCTCGGGGTCCCCGGCGCAGCAGGTTTCCTCCCCGCGGGCCGCTTCGCCGGTGGTGCGGGAGGGGTCGGCTTACCCTTGACGCCGTTTGCGAGTCCGTTGGCCTGTCCTCTTGCCGCTGCCGCGGGCGCGGGAGGAGGTG
>Ga0058704_10000113_pt1 | contig 43439 bp, 16 predicted proteins | sample AgamicMgSfe_FD_71363 | JGI IMG/M metagenome (GOLD analysis project Ga0058704, IMG submission 71363) | Agave microbial communities from Guanajuato, Mexico - Mg.Sf.e | ecosystem: Host-associated > Plants > Phyllosphere > Phylloplane/Leaf | place: Guanajuato, Mexico | collected 2012-05-30
TTGCTTTGGATGTTGTTCCCCCGGTGTGAAAGCAGTTGGTTTCGTAGTTTGAAAATTCTGCTGATCCCAAGTACTCCATCTCTATCATTGCATATTAAAATATAGAAAGTAAAGAATATAAGGCATGACCAGAAGAATTGTGTAAAATACGTAAATTTATCTAGTTGAGGCATGATTCATTTTGACTTCTTAATTCCCGCCATACAGATAGCTTAACTCCGAAAGTCAAGCCCCGAGGAGTAGTGAAGAATATTACTTTCACTTTGCCTGGTTGTTGACCAATGTAAAGCATGGGACTGAATGAGGCACTGACTGAAGTAGTCTGAAGACAGCGTTCTACTTGCATGTCTTAAGCATCACGCAGAACTTCGTTAACTCTTATTTCGCTCCTTGCTCGCGGAGCGGCATACCGAAAAAAAAGAGATGAAAGGAGGGATTGGACCTCTCTCTTTCTGTCGTTCCCGAAGTGGTTTTTCAAAGTGAACCGGGCGTAGACGAAAGAAACCTTTCTTCTCTTATTCAATTAAGTATGGATTTAGTTTAGTGATTGATAAAGAACTTCGACGCCGATCCCATAATAGCTTCTTTTCATTTTCACTCCCAATGTACATATGGCACAATATTACAGGAAGCTTGAAGTGCAGCATTCCATTCTCGCATGTCTATTCTCTCTTTCGTTTGGTCGCACTTTCCGTGCGTTCTTCCTCTTCCTTTCTGGATCAGCTTGGTCAGTTAGTCATTGCTAGTATTAGATCAGCTGCGGGCAATGCTTGCTACCGGGAACAGATGGAATTTTTTGTTGATTTCGTCGTAGCAAGAACAGTAGCCTGCCCGGCTCTACTAGTCAAGTCGTCATTCTTTTGGATCAGGAAATTGGTTGGTTAGTTATCCTGGCTTGGGGCAAAGGCTCTCGTCCATTTCAAAAGTGGAAATGAAAAAGAAAACAGACTTTTTTCTATTACCCGATCGGAGAATAGATATGAAGTTAGTTAGAAACCTCTCCTGTTAGCTTCAGGCCTTTTTCCCGTGTCCGGTTGGAACCGACTGCCGAAAAGAAAGCTTGGAACCTTTCCTCCTTCAAGCCGTGCCCCTATTGAGTAAAGGCTTGACGTAACGTAAGAGGACATGAAATACGAATCATGTTTGTGAGAACCCTATCTATAAAGTTCAATCCCAGAGCCTATGTAAAGAGACTAGACAATCATCTCTGTCGTGGGTCCTCGGAAGATTCTATATATAGAAAATAGAAAGATTTTCAGGAGGTGACACAGATAATGATCTTTCTTTGTTTGCAGCAGACTGACCTGCCCACAGAGCGGTAAAGAGCCAGCCTAAGCCAAAGAGTCAGTGCAACTTTCCGTATTTCTTCTCAGAATATGTAGTGTGGTTGAAGAGAGGGCTGCTTCCCCATAACTAGTTGATAGTTGAGTGAGGCCAACAAAGAGCAAGGCCCGGCCGTCATAAGAAAGACTCTTTTTTATAATTTTCAGTGGGTTTGCCCACTTTCTTCCGTTCATAATTCATAAACAAAATTTCGGGTTATTTGCCAATGAATTACAAGAAGAATGGGGTTCGGGTCAAATCAAATCTCCTTACTAAACGGCTGATCCGGCGACATTGAAAAACTCTACAAAGGGAAAGACACAGAAATGAATTTAATAACTCTTTCTTTTTCTTTCCTACAGTAGAGGAAAGATACTTAACTCAACTAAAAGGAGGAAGGGACCATGCGGAGTAATACGGAAGGGGAGGCTTCTTCTGAGGTAGTGATACCCTTTATTTCAGCAAGGCAAGAGAGGAAATGAGAATTGTTTTAGGACCACATACCCTAAAAGATTGAGACCCCGAGGGAGAAGCGAAAGCTGGATCGACTCTAAAGTAGAGTAGCTGTACTTTCCTTTTTCGTTTAGTGGATTGAGGAAGAAGTGGAACTCCGATGAGAACGTAGTCTTGCTGCATCCCCTGAAGGAGAGGAGGCTAATCTATTCTTAAAAGAAGCTGGATCATCTGGAGTTAGATCCGCTGGAGTAGCTACTTACCTTACGGGTGTCCGAATCAGTCTGTTGGTACAGATGTCATATGAGATGTGAAAGCGATTTCCGACTGAAAGACTACTAGTTGACTAAGAAGTAGAGCCGACTGTAACATCCGACCAGAGAGTTCCATCATGTAGCTGGGAAAGCAAAGAATGGAATGTCTGTTCGCTTGATTTGATTATTCTTTTTCAAGAGCAAGCCATTTTGACTCTGTAGATCGCGAGAATGCATGTTCTGATGCTTGCATGGGTGAGAATCTGCTTCCTTAAAAGTCAGTTTCACAGAAGGGAGGTTAGCGAGATCCCTTATCTGAGGAAATAAAAGAAGCTCGACCATGAAAAGGAGTAGAACCCTAGCAATTTTGATGACTCTCGAAAGCTTGCCACCCTTAAACCATTAGTGGGACTACGGCTGGCTCTTTCTCCTGGAATGCCATTCTTAACATCTTTCGCTACCTTTCTTTCACAGGTGGCAGAATTCGTTACCATATAACCTTGCCAACTAAACCACTCTATCGCAGTAAGGGCTTAAGCGATCGAAGTGACCTAACCTGGCTCCATCTAGAAGGGCCTCGGTCATCTATTTCGTCTTTGGAACTCCTAAAAGAGTTTACGGGCCTAGCTCAACGAAAAGGCAAGTCCTTCGGTTCCAGGTTCGAGTGATGGTTCACCAGTAAGAGATCAACGAAAAGCAAGCCTTGAATTTAAGCCAGAAGTGCCGCTGTGCCAGTGGAAATCTACCAGTACCCGCTTCAGCATCATCGAAGAAATGGACAAAATGGTTATTTGTGGACTCGCCTCAGGATGGAGAGGAAGCTACTGTGGAAGAAGGCAGTTAGTTGTTGAGCAAGTGACATTGGTTTCAGTTCAATATGAATATGCATCATCAACTGGAGAAGAAAGATGAAGATTCCGAAAAAAAGCTAGTTGCTATAAAACCAATGGCGGTTTATGGTTACACTTTCAAAGCCGACTCAAAGCAAAGCACGAAGATTAAGATCGCTAAGCCGACTTTCTTTCTCGATACCGGAAGAGAAGGCGTGGACTGAAATGAAAAGCTTATTCTCTTGTTAGAGGTGGAAAAATTACTCACTTCAAAGACGAGTAGAATAAAGCATCGTAAACTCCGATCGGATAAGAAGATGTCAACTTCGACGAAAAAGAAAAAAAAGAAAATAAAACGCGATAAGTAAAGGTTATTTATTATTATTTTTTGATGATTTAAGACTCAAAATCCAAGAAGATAATCGAAACGGGAAGGGAAAGATAACCCACCAGGTGGACTGCCGAGCTACAAGTCCCACGACACAGGAGCGATATTTTGATTTTCTACAAAGCCAAGGTCGCGGGTGGCCTAAAAGGGCCCATTTTGATACTGTTGATCTCAACAGAACGAACGTCCGATGAGCGGCGACTTTCTTTTTTACGTAGGGAAGACTCTAACCCTGGGGACCCAGGGCCAGGTCACCCTTTTTTGTTTGCGTTATCTGTCGACAACAGAATGTTTCGATCTTCTTTCGGGTTTCATCTGAAATAAGACAATGTTTTACCGTGGGCCGACACTCCCCAGTTCTGACACAGACATTATTTATATCACTTAAGAATTAAGACTAATTAGAGATTCGCTAAGCGAACGAACCTGAAAGCGCTTCCCCTAGCTTGATCTAAGTCTTTTCGATTTGCCTGACTTATATGCTCCTCGTCCCTTGCTTTCTTATTCTTACACCGATTACTGCCGATGAAGCTTTGGACATCGATTCTATTCTGACGAACGAAAAACGAAGATTCAAAGTTTCCGGAGAGGCCTTTATACTGCGCCATCTCTTTCCCTACCCCTATCTTTCTTTCCAGTAAACATGGAGACTAGGCTTTCATTTAGACTGGACTAGATCCGACGGAGCCTGCCGATGTACAAGAAGATTATGATCAGATCATAAAATCGGTTCAAGCGAACTGGCCTATCCTCTGTATAGGGCTTAGGAGAACAAAGACAGATTAAATTGTGAATTCCAATGTGGCAGGCATACAGATATATCAATAGACAAGGTTTGAAAATCTTTCAGTCTCTTGCCAGTCGCAGCCCTTCTCTCAAAGATTTGATTTCTGCGAGGTTCTTGCTTATTCTCTCATTCTCCTCCGTACCTTCTGATGTTAAGATAAACCTCCTCTTTCTTTTGGCGAATCATGTGCAGGCTGCATGAACAGTTGCATTTCTCTCTCACGGACTTATTAGAAATAAGAAAAATAAGCAGGGCTGTTTGAGGACCTCTGTTCTGTAGTAACCTTTCTTAATTTAGAAAGAGGCAATGCTTTTTCTCGACCCTTTCTCAATAATCCATCTTGCCTCCCTTCGGCTCCTCCGCGTGTAACTCGGACAGAACATGACGACAATGACCTCTGGGGAAATACCGAGCTTTGAACATTTTTGGTACAAAAGACTCAGGATTATGAACTTAATCTCCAGCCCAGGATTGAAATGAAACAAGAAAACTTCCTGAAGCCGAGACCTCCACCAAAACTGGCTAATCAATGACTCTATCTGCTCACATATCGTTTAAGTTTGAGGAATTTGATATACACTCATAATCTGGGTAGGGATAGCCTTACCACAGCTTTGATCAGAACCTCCCTGCCAGCCTTTGACAGAGGCTACGCTCCTTCCACCCTTTAAGCTTCTTACATACCCGATCTTTAACAATACTTAATACCAGCTTCTTTGATCTCCCTATAAAACAAAGTGGGAAGTCCCCGGTACTTGTCATCTTGATCCACTGCCTCTAAATTCTTGATTTTGATTTGAATCGGCCTATGTTAAGTTAAGTAAGGGAGGAAGTTACTATTCGAAAGGTGACAGGGAAAGCACAGCGAGCATTGGTTTAGGCCCAAAAGGTTGAAACCAAAGAAGCTAGCAATTACCTTTTGAATTAGAAAGGGAATATATGATATGTATGAGAGCGAGACAAGCAAGCCTGAACCCATCCACATCAAAATCCAATGACGCTTGCCTTGCTACGCGAACAACAAACAACACCTTGACTTTGAAGATTCTTCAGGCAATTAGATCTCTCCCCCATTTGCCGACCTTCCACCCAGTTCGATCTCTTTCTCCAATTGTCGATGATCCTTCCTCCTGCAGGCAAATCATCGAAGTCAAGAAGAAGTGATGGGCCTGATCTTCCAATATCGATATCTGATCCATAAGCTAGCTCTTGGTTAAGAAATAAGATGCAGACGCAGGTAAACGAACTGAGATTCTCCTTCCTCCCCTTACATCAAAGGTGAGTAAGAAAGCGTCTACCGGGACGCCGTGCGATCATACAACTACTCTACGTGGGCCTTAATCTGCGCATACGAAAAAATAAGAACATGTTTTCAAAGACCTCTGGAAATGCCTGTTTTGTCTACTTAACATAAGGGACGACTGCTTATCCATCATCTTTTATGAGTGAAAGAACGAGCTTTATGACTAGAAAGATTTGAGTCGAAGGCCTTTTTTTTTACTCTTCTAGTCTCTCGCTTTAGAGTTCTAGCTTTCACTTTAGCCTGAAATTATGCTTGAAGTGGGAAAAGAGCTACTCTGTTAGGAGTTGGGATTCGAGCTAAAGGGAATAGACCAAGGTAGGGTAGGGGAAGAGAGCATCAAGTAGGAATATAGCTTCAAGCTAGTCCGATACCTGATAGTAGTCTGATAATCCCGCTATGATCAATAGTATACGTAGGAATCAACCTTGACTTCTGAGATTGAAACTGGAAAGACGAAGGCAAGAGTTCAATCATTCAATAAGTGTTCAGTATGGCAGTTTCAGGCAGGGGAGTTCCAGTCCTACGTTCAATCATTCAAGAAAAGGAAGAATGTCAAAACTTGCGCTGTGCTGTCCCCTCTTCCTCCTCTAGGATTCCCCTTGCTGGGAGAACTGTTCTGGGCAACCCTATGTTAAGATTTTTTTATTAAAGAAGACTCGGTTCCCCGGGCATTCTCTTCTCTTGTCTTCCCATTCCTCTTTGATGTTGTTAAGCCAAGGGTACCGCTAATAAGGATAAGGTAAAGGCCGTATTTCCTTATTCGGTAATTTAGGGGCGGTAGCAGGAGCAGCGGATTCTCCGACTTCAAAGTCTTAAGTAAATCCCCGGCTTGCTTGCGCAGTAAAAAGAAAGCGTCTATGGCAGATGGAATACGAGATCTAGGCAAGCCCTTCTTCCCTTCAGAATGGATCGGTCAAGCTCTTCTTATCTTTCCAACTCGAAAGACAGCCACTATTCTGATAGTCTTTGGATGAATGAATTTAGGTATCGAAGTTTGACTGTTTGACACTCTCTCTTTCGATGGCGCTATCACTTTAGAGCGATAGCCGGAACTAATGACTGGTATTAGAAAGATAAACCTAGGATTCTACATAGCCTTGAAGTTAGAAACTAAACTCAGTCAGGATCCTGCGGAGGGTAAATTAGGCATTTATTCGAACTGCCAATGGGAATTCTTTAAGTCTAACTGCTAAACTAAAGAAAGTCCTTGCTTGATTCTCAAGCTGTAAGTCCGGCCTTGCATCTAAGTCAGAAGAGAAAGCAGCATAATCAACCTTTCCTCAATCTATGGGACTAATAACTGATTCAACGGGCAATTGAATAGATTCACAGGGATATGGCCCAGGGTTCTTAGTAGTTTTGGGAGTTAAGGCTTTCCTAACTACTTGACTTCCCACGGGCAGATCATCCCTCTTCATATCCTACACCGAGGGATGAACTCTTCCTAAACCCTGGGATTAAATTCAAATACTTCAAATACCCTGATCTTCCACCCACCGGTATGTTACTGAGACAGAGGAACTGAAAGCAACCTCTTTATATATTGAGTTAGGAACGTATTACGACCGAAGACTAGAGCATTAAGAACTAGCTTCAAGCCACTTTTTATCCAAGTCCCGTCTGTCTCCTCACCCTGCTCACCGTGGGAAGTATAAAGGAAAGCTACAAACATCTCTTCTAACCTGCGTGCCCTAATGGGATGGCTGACTAAACACCTAGATAAGAACCAGAACTAGTCATTCTATTTACAACTTTGGAAGGTTCTAACTGAGTTCTCATTAGTCGAAAAACAGCCTTTCCAAAGATCAGGAAATCGCTAGATTTGAGTCAGCCCATATCTTGACTCTGAAGTCTGACTAAAGCCTTAAAGAAGCAGCTACTTCTGAGTAAAGGCAGAGAGAACTCACTAAGTCTTTTTACGTACATCTAAAAAGGAAGAAAGCCAAGTCTAAAACCCTGGAAGGAAGGTAATTAGTAGGAAATTTTCTTTCTAAGTTCCTAGGTAAATCATTCAAATAGAATGGATTTAGCTGTAGAATTAGAATTGGTATCAATTAGACAGGTAAACCAGTAAGATGAAATTCCAATCTTTGCTGAAATTTATATTGAGATTTTGGTGCATTAAAGTCCGTAGAAGTCTAAAACAAGAAAAGGCAATTACTATTCCATTATCCATTAAGCGAGAAAACCCTAACTCTAAAGTAAGAGTCAGTCCTTTTTGTACCAAATCAAAACATCAATTAGTTGGGAGCGCAGAAAGACTTGACCGCTTTTCTTCTCTTACCCAAATCAAAATGCATTGGAATCAAGGCCTGTAAGTCTAAAATTAGGCGCTTAACTGTCAGTTTGAAAAAAGCAATTCCAATCCCCATCGGTCTCATCAGTCCTAGAAATAGAGACAATAGCATTTAGAAGGCCTAGAGAAGCCTGAGATTCCGAGTTCGATTGATATTGCATTCCAGTCTTTTGAAGGAGGCAGACCGGGGAATAGCTCAAAATAGCTATTAGTAGTTATGATAGGTCCTTCACGGTTATAATTCGAAATAGGAAGAAAGCACAGCTTTGTATTCTTTTATTCAAAATAGAAAGAAGATGACTGGCTTACTGGCCTAATTTTTTTTTCCAAGGAGAATGAAAGAGTAAAGATTAGCTACTCAAGGAAGGAAATCTCAACATATGTCATTAAATTCTTCCTTACCCGAGTTGGAATTGATTTACTGACCTTTTAGCCTAAGGGCTTTCTGCCTGCCTTGCTGCCTACCTTATCTGATGAAGGACGGGAAAGAGGCTGATTAGAAAGCTTTCGTAGGACCAGTCTAAAGCACATGAATTAGATCCGGGGATAAGGATATCCGCAACTCATTGTTTCGAACTTGCTTGCACCTAAGATCAGATGAATGAGTTGAAATGGACTTATTTTGGTCTTTAGCCTTTGTCTGAAATAGGCGGAGAAGATACGGAAATAATAAGTTCAGATTTCAGTAGGGAATTGTAATATCATTTTAGGGTGTGGGAATGGAATCCCTTGCTTTCTAACAAAGTGAGCCCTTCGAGCTCTTATTCCTTTGTTTTAAATAGTCAGAGAAGCCAGGGGGAAGAGGAAAGCTAAAGTAGTTTCATCTATTCTAGTGTAACTTCGTCAGTCAGACTTCAGGTTTAAAGAGATTTAGAGCCAGGAAGTAAGATATTAAACTGGATAAGGGGTTCTTTGCGCCCCAAGGTTATTAGGAGTTCCGGTTGTCCGATAGTAACTATCTATCTTTCCTTTGTGAGCTAGAGGCCTTTAGACGGCCGAATCTTTTAAAAAAACGTAAAAACTTTTATAAGACTTTTTTATAAGACTTATAGACAATTCTTTCTGAATGGTGACCAACTAACGGATTGATCTTATAAAAATCTTTCTTCATATGGGAAATTGCATATGATGACAGAAAAGTAGTTTAAAGACTCAATCTGACAATCTACTTTTGAAACTGGTGAAGATCAGGGATGAAAATTCCCATGCTTTAGCCCTCAAATTTCAATCGAAAGGGGAAACAGGTATTCTCACTTTACTTGCCGGGATTGTATCAATATCTTCCTTTCTTCTTTCTCGCCTACTATATCTGTGATGAAGTAGACTAAAGTAGAGACCTTCGAATCTCTTGAGTCCCGGTGTAAAGACTCAATCAGAATCTCTCAGTCCTGAAGCTGTTCTCTTTTTTATCACGAAGGCTATAATCTTCCTTTCGAACCTAACTAGCTCCTGTGTAAGTCAATCTAACTACCTTAAGGTATAGGACTTTCAAAACTAGCCCATTTACCTGGGTCGGTATGGCTTGTAACAAAAGAATCTTACTTATCCCCACCTGCAAGCGCATCCTCTGGGAATAAAGTTCTATAACTATCATTTCCGTTTCAGTCTCGGGTTACGTTATACCCCTTCACTTCAAGTAGAGGTCTTAGGGCGCTTTATTAATCTTAGAGCTCTCTATCTATGCTATTGAGCTAGTCTTGTCTCTAAAGTTCTCTGCAAAGGAAGAAAGGCAAAAGAAGAAAGCCCGTCCGAAGCTAAGAGATCAATTCATCCCGCCGTCTTCTCCATATTTTGAAAGAAAATGCCTTAGAATAGCCTGCGGCGGACATCCGACTTTTTCTTCTTCTATTCCCAAGACCTAGTGAATCAGTTCCTTAGACAGAAAAGACCTTAAAAAAGCCTAAGGCGCACAACAGCAATAAAGAAAGCAACTAGAAAAACGAAGGGTGGCCTTACTGATGTAATTCAGTAGACTATTCCTACCTCCTCACCTTCAGGATGACTGACGAAGTAGCCCTATTTGATGAAGTTAGAGGGGACTGATGAAAGCACTACGACAGGAGCTTAAGGATAAGCCTGAGCTTAAACTTTCAACTTCAAAGTCAGACTCTTTCTTTGTATGCATTCTCGTCCGATGAATGAGTTTAAAGAAAAAATGACTAATCCCTTACTGAACTGAGGAGCAATGCCTTTTGATCTGAAACCGTCTTCTTCACTTACGTCAAGCCCTATGACGCTTCGTTGGGAAGAGACTGATGACTAAAAGCTGCCATCATTTAAGGCAACTTCATCCCCAGATGTCCCCAATTCTCCTTTACTCAACAGGAACATACTAAAGATGAAGCTACTTCCCTTGAAATGCCCTAAGTCGCCCTTCCTTCAGAAAGAAAGGACTCTCTCGTTGTCGATTTGAAGTCTCTTTAATTCCCGGGTAAGAATTTCTTAAAGCCAGAGATTCTATTTAAATTCCTGGGGATGAGATTCTTCTTCCTTAGCAGGTCTTCACCTCAGGGAAGGTCCGGCTCCATTGCAGACTGAGGAAAAGTCTTAGAATTCAGTCCTGGAAAGACTTTGTCTCGTCGTCATAGGCTTCTTAAGTTACACGGCTTGAGTCTAAAGATCGGACTTAACTCGTTTTTTTAATCAAAGTCTAACTTCCCATAATGAAAATATCCCAGAGATTTTCTTCCTACAGATCATACTCTTCCTCCTAACTATTAACTATGGATCTTTGTCACTCTTAGGACTGACTGGTAGTCTCAAGTCTTGAAGTCAGATCCCTATTCTCTTCAACAAGAAAGGGAAGCACTTTCTAGTCCCCCAGATTCAGTTATTACACCTATGGATTCTTCAATCTATTTAGTCTCAATCACATCCTGATTATAAGTTAGCCCAGGGGCATAAAAAACTACGAAGTCTTCAAGCCCAACCGGTGAATGAAAAGAATGCATCAAAAACTAGATAATATGACTGATTGAACTTCCTACACCTGTGAAAGAAGTCTACCTTAAGTAGATATTGACAAACCTTTGTTTAAAACATCCTGTGACTGATTACACCTAAAACAGATGAGTGCCAATAAGAGAGATTTTAGAGGCCTTAGAGAGAATGTCTCATTTTTTAGCCTAAAATCTCCTTTTTTCAGCCTCTTTCCCTTCCCCTGTTAATCCGTTACTAGTCCATTCTCTGCCAATTCTTCATATCTGCCTATTCTAGCCTTGAAGCAGACTAGTCCTGTCTCTGGCTACGGAGGATTTTTAGTAAAGCAGATCATCTCAACTCCACTCCGGAACAACTGAGAGAATGGTAACTGCCTATTGAATCAAATCCTTTATTGGCTAACTGATCCCAAATAGATCTGAAAGCCTCGCAGCATACTCTGACTCTTTTGAATTCTATAATTCTTCTTCAACTGCTAAATCAACAGATTCTGCTACTGCTATCTCCTCTGAGTCTTCAAACTATTTGATGCTACTGCAACTCCTACCTGATCTCTGAACCCCTAAGTCCGACTGAGGATATGACGTATGTTTGCTGAGCTTCCTTAGATTGAGCAGCCTCTTTACCGGAACACAGACTATTGAAAATTCTCCTTGATTCGAGAACTCACTATATAAGAATAATAAGATTCTAACGCCGGAAGTCAGACCTGCAGTTTCCGATTCCTATGGATATTTTGTTAGACGAGAAAGAAATAGAAATAGGTAGTTACGAAAGCTACAACTCCATTTTTGTTTGTGTCTTCCCCCCAGAACTTAAGGAAAAAGGGAAAATTACTGCTTGAGGATCAAGTTAGAAGCATCTTTCTTTCTATTCTAATACATGGCCCTACTTTCTTGTTTCTTGAGAAGAGCAACCGGAGCTTCCTCGATCTATTGTTGCGCATTCCCGGGCACTTCACTCTCCTCTAGGGCAAGTGAAGTAGTTACAGCTTCTTGAGTTAAGTCAGTATTGAGATTCTTCTTTTGTAACAGGGCTGTACTAAAAATTAAGAAAAGCCGTAAAGAAGTCTAACTAACTCGTCTCAATACCTTACAGCATCTGATCTGGGAGAAAAGTAATAAGTAGTTTACTTTGATACCAGCCGTACTAATGATTTGATTGAGCATAACAGGCAGTTGAAAGCCTGGGATGAAATTCTACTACTAATAAGGCTAATAATAAGGGGCTAATAATAAGGCTAAGGCTTAAGGTAGGCGTTACTGACTGAGTAGCAGCTTCAGGAGATTGAGAAGGGCTTAACGCCCCCAATGTAAGGAAATCGCTTCCTGTCTCTTAACCGTGAACTAACTGAAGATCTTGTTACAAGTCCTTCTGGACTTGATCTTTCCTACTTCGAGATAATTGGCTGAGCCTGCAAGTCATTCGATTTTTTTGTTGCAAAGCCAGTGATTCTATTCCATCCTCTGCCCCTGGGTAATCTATTCCAAAAGCAAAGGAATCAATTACTAAACCCAGTGAATCCAACTCTTGACTTTGTGGGAACATAAAGAGTCAATGCAGTAGGCTCGAACCTCTCATCCTAGTCCCTCCCGGCACTGAAAGAAGAAAGTCTGACCAGCAAGCATTTGTTTTTGCATGTGTTAGGAAAACCGTAACTAATAAGAACACCAAGAGAAGCCCAAGCTTCAAATTTCTCTTTTGTTGCATGCAAGCTCATACTATAGATTGAGAAGCGTCAAGTCTCAGTGGGAAAGCTCCCTATTCACTGCCAAAAGCAAATAACAACCAGGAAGCCTTAGCCAAAAGATTTGAAGATACTATAAGCATTAATCAGTCTGAAGCCGGACTTTCTGTTTTCTATTTAGAATCGTAACTCCCAACTACCAATAACCAATTGCTTCCCATCCAACTTCCATTGATTCACCATTAGCTGCCTAACGAATCAGCTATAGTAAGAGCTTACTTTCGAGCGCTATTCATCCTTCTCTTTAGTTATTATTCCGACCTGTGATTGAGAAGGAAGGCAGGAGAGAGCTAGGAATTTCTTGTAGTTGAAAGCATCAATTCATATTTCCTTCTTGACCAATACCCATAATCTCAATCCATTTGCAGCTAACATCTCTGTTTCCTCCACTCATCCAACACCTGTATGACGCTAAGTGGTAGGGGACGAAGTTCCAGTCTTTGAGGATGTAACCCTCTTTCTCTTGTTAAAGTTAGAGGGCCAAAGCCTTAATCAAATATCATAAGACTGAGTTCAGCTTTAGGAAATTCATATTATGTGTTACGAAAGCATTTCGAACTCGAACGAGCAGAGTTCTAAGGCTAGAGCACAACGACCGGAGAAGCTGGAGAGAATTATATCTATTTGCAATCCTGGGATCTAATGAATGTCTTTCTTGATTTCCTCAATGTCCAGCAGTATATGAAGTAAGGGACTGAATTGCTATTGAGATTGCTGTTGTTACAAGTCAGAAGGATGAGCCTGCAAGCAACCTAACCTAAAATATTGATGCTGCTAACTCTCACTTTGGTCTGACTTCTTCTTTATTTTCTTACAGGAGGAGTCACCGCTAAGCTTCAGCAGCTTTCGGTGAATGTTATAATTTTGTTGTTACCAGACCCCCGACCAGAAATGAGATTGAGAAGACGGAGAGAAGGAAAGTCAGATTAGAAATGACAGGGGATCTACTGATATAGATATAGCTTCCTATCATTTTTCGTTTGTGTCCGATCTCTAGAATCTCTATTCTTTATAAGCTATAGGCAAAGTCTTAACATCTGTTTATCAGGGCTGACCTCTTCCCGAGTGAGAATAAAGCAGCAAGTAAGCAGCCATTGAAGGATAATCATCTCCTTGATCCGGGAAGTGAGACGTAGGCTTGAAGAGCCTGTCTCTTCACTGATAAGTCTGACTGAGTCAAAGCAGCAGTTTCATTCCCATTGGTAGAAAAGGCAGGAAGTTTCAATATAAAGCCAGAGAATAAATCAATTAATATTGAGTATTTAGTTACCAAAGCCCTCTGCTATCTCGCTTTATAAGGCATAGGAGGAAGATCGAGAGGAAGGAATCTCTTTTAGCAATCCCGACCTTGGAATTATAAGCAAGTAAAGTCATAATAGAAGGATAAGGCTAGAGCCATTAATCAGTCAGCAGCTGTTGAAAGGCATTCTATTTAGTAGTTAGAATCCCATCCTGAGAAAAAAGATCAGGCAGAGCCTGCTAGCTTCATTTTTCTATTTAGATATAAGGCAGTCCGGAGAAGTTAGTAGAAAACATCTTTTTTATAGCCTTACTGTCTTCTCCCTTAGCTTCTAAAGGATCATTACTTTCTTACAGCCTAATCAATTCCTAGTCCCTGCGGAAGACTTCCAAAACCCTTAGATGAAATTACGAAAGCCATTGAATCTATTCCGAGAATAAAGACGAATGTTTTCTGAGCTTTCTATTGATTAAGATTTTAGTACAATCCAGTCCGGAATAGATCTTTCTCTTGTTCATGAAAGATTATTATCAGTCAGAATTGAACTTTCAGTTTCCGATTATGAGTTATAGATAGAGTTATGAGCTTAGCTTGAGGAGATTGAGGTGAATGCTAGAAGTTTAATTTCTTGTTACCCTGCAGTCTTTCATGAAGTATAATGCATTGGCATAAATGCAACAACAAGGAAAGATTAGCTTCCAGCGTCAGATGGTTAGGAAGTTAGATGCTTTCTTTCCTCTTCCCCATAAGACTGAGTGAAAGAAGTAAGGATTTATTCAAAGTAGAAATTACGTAAATTAGAATTATCTCAATCTTTAACTGGGCTACTAAGATTTAAAGTTTCATTAGTCGATTGAGAAAAGGCACAAGATCACGATACCTAGCTATTGAGCTATTCCTGTCTCTGATCCGGGATTCAATTCCCGGCTATTCCCTCCTATTCCATTCAAGCAGGGATCAAAGCCTAACAACAAAGAAAAAGACATATAATCGAAGATGAGACTTGATCAGCTAACTAATCTGTAGGCTCTGCAATCTCCTCTTTGCTAGATTGAGTAAGATTGACTTACGAAAGGAAGAGAAAGTCAGAAGTTTACTTTTAAGACAAGACCGACCAGATTACACATTCATCTTTCTTTCTAAAGCCAAAAGCCTGGCTTCAGCAGAGAAGTCAAGTCAGGTTTTTCTGAACAATATGAACTGAAAAGGTAGGAAAGATAGACATTTATCTAAGGTAGTGTAGTGAAAGCAAGATCTGGCCTAAACCCTTCTCTGCCAACTCCCCAGATAATCAATTACTAATTTAGCGGAGGTAAGTCATTCCCATCACCATCAGTCCTCGATATGAAATGGAAGACTTAGACTTTCTTTCGTCAAGTCAAGATGAAAGAAAGAAGTGCTTAAAGTTCAGACATCGATGTCTTTACTGCAAAAGTGCTTTTTCGAAGGCCTCAACATTAAAGATGCGAATAAAAGGCTTTTTTCTTGAATCTAGGGCAAAAGAGAACTAAATCTAGCAATTTCAGTCTCCTTTTCTCTTTCGTCTAATGCTGAGGACATGCAGACTTAGATCAAGGAATCTCTAAAGGACAGGCTAAAGTGATCTTACTTCTGGCGCGTTAAGCTCTGCAACTCACTTCCAAGGGCTTAGGAAGAGCTGACCTAGATCAGAGGCTTTAACGTCACTCTTTCCTCTGTCTAGATCTATCTTTTCAGTCTAAAAAAAAAATGGGATTTGAACTAGGCGACTTCCCTTTCTTCTCATCTCCGGTAGGGATAAAGTCTAAGTCTAAATTGAAGATGGAAAGTCTGCGCATAACTAGGAAGCTTGCTGCTCTTTATCCTCCTCTAAAAACGACTAAGTCTTCTCTGTCTTATCATTCTATAAGGGCGTGTAAAAGACTTCGGAAAGAGAGAAGTCAAGACTGACTTTCATTCAATCCGGGACTTCTTTTTACGGCTTTCGTCCTCAACGGCTTTCCTCTTGGAGCTCATTCTACTAATACTGACTCCTCATCAGCAACTCAGTCAAAGACTGCAAGAGAATCCAATACAGAGTTAAAGACTATAACTTCAAATTCAACTTATCATAAAAAAGGTTTCGACTTCTCAGTCCCGCTCTCTTGACTAAGATTGACTGAAGACATGAAATGAAGTAAGCAAGAGGCAAAGAAAGAATGTTCACAATGCTTCATCTTCTCTTTCGACAAAGCGGAAGAAAAGAAGTGAGAAATCAAAGACTTGCTTTTACCTCATCCCTAAGAAGCCTCGGGCTCAGATTAGCACTAATAAAGAAGAAAGAGCTAGTTTGACAACTTCAGATCTAGTCTTCCCCTAAATTCTTGGATTCTAGTGTGATGGAAGCCTTTAGGCCTTAGTCCAACATCTTATCTTCTCGCCAAATCAAATCCCCTACCGGCTATTCAACCGTCCTTCCTCTGAAAATATGGCAGCAAGAGAAAACAGAGCAGCCCCACACTCTTTCTTTGAAAGAAATTCCTTAGTTAGGGGAGCCTAAAAAAGCACACTAAGAAAAAGAGCTTGTCCCAGTTCTTACTATTTCTTGAGTAAAAGGTCCCGTTGAGGAGAAAGATAAGGTTGAGGTGAGATGTTGCGTAGTTGAGTTAGAGTTAAGCGTTCTTCGATTCTGACTTCGAGATAGACTGATTAGACGTCCGGACCGGAGGAGATTAATTCGATAGTATGTTCCCTGATCTTCTAACTCCACTCTCAGGCTACGGATAAAGTTACATAAAGAAAATAAGATCAAGACCAATTGATTCCATGCAAAATCCGAATCAACTTAAACTGACTCCACTGATCTGATCTCACCCTAATCTGCTACTAAGCCTTAAACTCACTCTTGAGATTGTACTTATTGATCATCCCTTCTTTCTTCTTAACTTCTTAAGCAGCTACTGACTTTGACTCTGCTACTTCAACAGACTACAAAACAGACTATTCCACTCCCATTGACTCAACTTGATCTAAGACTGACTCAGATTCTGAAACTTCATCAAATACTGCAACTGATTCTGTCCATAAAACGGATTCCTATTCAACAGAGTCTGAAACTTAAACTTAATCCTTGACTTCTTCTTCTTTTTCTTACTATGAAACAGCTAAATCTACTGAGTCTAGAAGTCTATAACTGCAACATAGTCTTAAACACTTCTTCTTGATCCTCATCCCCAACTCCCTTTTAATCTTTGCCAATGACCTTTGAATATCCCTTATCCCTGAGGAGTTAGCAGTCTTTACTTAGAGGGCCTAATACCCTCAATCCAATCTCATTTTATTGGATTGGGAAATAAGAAATAAAAGAAGTAGAAAGCAAGAATTCATTTTTCGTTTGTGACCGATCTCAAGAATCTTCTCAATTAGCAGCTAACATCTCTTTTGTCTCTTCAAAAAGCCTATTCACGTCAGGCCTGGAAGTCTTCTTTCTACAGTTAGCGGGGAGATAGTGAAACAAGGAAATTGAACTCTTCGTGAAAGACCATCAGGAGAGAAGGACAGAAAGAAGAAGAGGAAGTTTACTTGGTTTAATCCATTCCTAAACCCATATCTTCCCTTCACGGGTAACATACTAAAGATAAGCAGTAGCCTTAGAAAGAAGAGAATCGAATCCGAAACCTGGGTAAGAAGGCTAAAGCAGGCCTGAGTAAGTAAGCTGCTAACTTAGAGTATAAAATAATCGTCTCTTATTCCGGAGAAATGGGAGTCTAAAACATGTGACGTATTGCAGTTGAAGTTGAAAGCAACCTATCTTCGTTCGTTCCATTAGAAGCGTCAGGCACAGCCTGATCATTGATAAAAAGACTAGTACCAGTGTGATTCTATGCCTTGCCTTAACACTAATCCGTGAACTCACTGATGAATTATCTCAATTAGCTGTCAAGAGCGGAATGTTACTGAAGGATATAGAAAAGCCATCTTTCAAGGTCAGATTTTCCGATTGATCTTCAAGCCATAGATTTGACTATGGAGTCTTAGTAGGTGGACTGAACTCATTTTCGGGAGCTAATTCATGTATTTTCCGGAGCCGGATAAAGCAGCTAAGGATGGAATGGAACTCTCTGTCTTTGATAAGGTTGCAGGAGAGTTTAGAGTGACTGCTTTCGGTTCAAATTGCCTAGTTTTGATTTACTTACACGTTCAGAGATCCGTCCTTCAATTTCTTTTCCATCCCGTCCTAATTAGAAAGAGCAGGAGAAGCTTCTTCCTATTGATCTGAAGGTACTAGACTGTCCTTATACAGCAGATAAGCGGGAAATCCTTTCCGATAGTAGCAACTACGAGATATGTAGGATCCGCAAGCCCAATTTCTTACTAAACTCGGGGAATCACCCATATTCACATCCCAATCCTAGAGTAAATAGAAGCAGCCGTTGAATCTCATCTTATCTTCTCCCCGGGAACATACTGAAGAAAGAAATGCAGTTTCAGATTCCTAGTTAATCTTTAAGCCCGATCTTCTTGATAGAAGCTAGCCCTGCCCGTCCTGTGAAAGAATTGAACTGAGATTCATCTTCTCTACCTTCACCTGTAAGTGTAATACAGAGGGAGAGATGAGATGAAGCGACTTCCGCTGCAAAAGATTATAGCAGCTAACCCGTCCTCAGATTGAGAAGTCGGACTTCTTTCTTTTGGTTTTGAAATAAAGTCATGTGATTGATGATTGAAAAGCAAGGAAGTCTAAAGCAAGCGGAGGCTCGAAGGCTTTATGGCGCGCTTTCCGTTTTCTCGCTTAGGTCTGCTCATCCTAAACCGCGGAAATAGTAAGCTAATTCATTGATTGAGCAGTTCTCCCATCAGTTTGATGCCTTGGGATGAAATAACATAGTACGCTATGAAAGCTCCTCTTAGTCCCCAGCTACCAGAACTACTGATAGCCATTTTGAGCTAAACTACTGGCATCCAGGTATGCAATCAAGAAAGAGCCTAGGCTAGGAAAGCTCGTCTGATCTTCCACCGGAAGTAAGTGCACCCGAGCAAGTCGTTTGATTTAGACCCGCCCGAGATCTTTCAATTTAGGATTATCACCGCCTGTAAACCTGTTAAGGGAATCAAGGCAGTGGGCACAAATAACAAGGTACGCTTATTGAAGGGAAAGTCGTCGTTGAAGTCACAAGGACATCAGAAAGAGCATATCATAGACTTTCAGATTCTCAGTCAGTATTTCACTCTTTTCTTATGCCCCACCACAAAGACTCAGTCTTAGATTCAGTAAGAGAGTCTATAGTGACTATTTTCCCTTCTTGAGACAGAGAAGAACACCCTGAGCAAGTAAGAAGATTGACTTAGAAGTCCGAATTGTGATTGAGTTGCAAGAAAGTTATGAAAGGCAAAAGTCCCTTATCTTCTCCGGCTCTTCACAGGAAGACTGAGTACTACAAGTAAGGTAGTTAGGAAAAGCCCAGCAGAGAGAAGTAAGAAAGAGCTCGCCTTCGCATTCCTCTCTTTCGTCTATTGAGATCGTTAGGATAACATTGGCAGGGAAGTTAGGAAAGCAACGTCTTTGCTGCTAAGGAAGAATCCTAAGCCGTCAATTTCATAGGAATAAGCAAGCATATGATTAGATTGGTTTGGATTCGTAAAAACCGCTTTATACTGAGCAGGATAACACACCCAAGATCAAAAAAATCTCCCTATTGTGAGCTCCTCCCCGTTGATGAACCCCGGTATAATCTTCTATCTTAAAGCCCGTAATGCAACTGTTGTTAAAGCTAGGAAAGAGGAATACCACCTTTGAACCGTAATCAGTATCAGAAGACTCCCTTAGGTCTAAAAAAAGCAGTCTGAAGCCCGAGATTCATCTTTATATCTAGTTACTCTGCCCTTACTTCAACTAAAAAAACGAAAAAGAACGTAAAGTAAGCAATTCAAGCAGTTTCCGATAGAGAGTTAAGACTTTCGGAGAAGCCGCGGATTCCTCGATCTTATAATTCTATTCTTCAATAGAATAAGATAAGATGCGGACATAGATCTAATTAAACCTACTTGGACTGTATTAGCCTTCTAAAGCCCTATTAAACCTAACATTAAGTTCAAAGCTTTGGAAGACAGCCCGGGCAGTAAGATTGAATAAAGTATAGACTAAAATTTCTCTGAGTCAGCGCACAACAGAACAAAATCTATCTCTTTCTTGGTCATCCCTATCTGCATAGGGCTTCTTATCCAATTTAGTATATGTTAGAGAGAGCCCATCCTTGACAGAGGATGTTAGAAGCTAGCCGGAGAATCAATACCACATTAAAGGCTTATGTTAAGCCAGAGCTAGCATCCTCTATCATATCCATATCAGAAAGATAAGACTTTGAGCCTGGGATTCATAGTGTTATTTCAATACGTAGCCATACTTGAGATGAGAACAAAGCATGGAAGGTTAGTGCCTGTCTGGTGTCCCCAATAAAAACTAAAAGACGAAATCAGACGTAGAAGTTCTTACCCGGGACGAGGCTTCACCGTCATTCTATTTCTATGCCAATTCCGCAAGAGTGGAGTGCAGTTCAAACATCGATCTCCTCAGATTACGAGTGCATTTGAGTTACCCGAAAGCAGCAAATCAGTCATTCTATGGCTTTGAAAGTCCTTGCTTAATAGAAAAAAAAAGGTAGGACAAGGAGGAAAGGAAGGATTAGTCTTGTGCTAACTTCTTACTTCTTAGAAGACCTTATAGCGCCCAAGAGAAAAATGAATTTATGAGTTAGATTTATTAGTTACACATCCGTCGGGAGAAGTAGAATGCATCAACTCTTAGTTTGCTCGTGTCTTACCAGAGCTAATTCATGTCAGCAGTATTTGACTGCTATAGGGCCCAGTCCGCTAATCAATTAGCAGCAAACTGACTATGGAATCTTATCCTTTCTCCCCGGTAGAAGAAATGGAATATAAGATTCTCGCTACTGACGGAGAAAAGAACTCATTCGAAATAGAGTTCCCGTGGGGAAATAGTTAACAAGGAAATCTCTGATAGCATCAAAGGCAGCAAGTTAAGTTATAAGTTACAAGCCAGGTTAGATGAAATTCAGATTCCTCAGATTCCATGGAATCTATTCCAATACCTATTGCTAATTTCACTCGCCTATAGAACAGTTAAGAGAAATCAGCTTACGTAGTTTAGTTTAATACCTGACGTGCAGGGACAGAGATGCTGCAAGCTGCTAGAGCAGCTTGAGATCAGCTAGCATCCTCTATTCTGTTAGGCATGGGAAGCTAGTTAGAAGTTTCAGTTTCAAGCCTAGGAAGGTAGGTAGTATGGTGAAGAAAGTATGAAAGTCTAAAGCCAAGGTCTGCGTCGGGTTAACTAGTTAGAGGGCCTCAGCCTGAAGTCAGTTCGAAATCAAAGACTTGATCTGCCTACGATCATACTCTTACCGCTAATTTCCCTCCGTGTCATCAATTAATATGCCCCCTGGGGCTATTCTCCGGAATAAAAAGGTAATAAAGGACCAACTCCCAGTTTCTTTACCAATTCCCGGTCCGCTAACATACTAAAGAATCAACTCCTCTGGGCATCCTAGTTATATTTAGTACTTAGTAGGGAGTTAAAGGGGAAGGCACGTACGTAGTGTTATTTAAACTGACAAAGCCATAAAGAGTTCTATATGGATATTTTTCCCCGCTGGGAAATGTTGTAAGAGAGATGATCCTTCTGAAGAAAGGCTTTAAATCGAAGAAGCAAGTACGAAGAAGACAGTAGAATTAGCATTGGAAGACTGGCCTGGACTAACGAGTTGCAAGTCTGTTTATTCTCTGCAAAGTCGTAAATCAAGCTCTTAAAGCAGTTCCTATAAGTACCCCTGCCTCAACGGAAGGAAGACTGATGAGGAAAGAAGTCTCAATTCTTCTTTCTAACTCTTCTTAATCGTACTCTGCCGAAAAGAAGAGAAGGAAGGGATTGATGTAGCAGTTAAAGAAGTTGGCAGATAAGCAGAGCCAAAGATTATCATCTTCTAACTCTATACACATACCTTAGTCTACTTTAGCTGCAGCTGCTAGAAGAGCCTGGTTCTTGATTCATGCTATTAGCCTTATAGGTAATCTTCTATCACGTTGGAAGTATTGACTCTGAGTCACGTCACTAGCGCTTCGAAAGCAAGCGATGGTTATGGCTTGCTATTTTTATGAGTCTTGCTACCTGTTCAAATTTGACTTTGTTTTCCTAGCTGGTTTCATTCTGAATTAGCTACTTATGGATTCTTACGTATACTAAATTCTTACCAGAAAGAACATCTTTCTTATCACCATTAGTACAAACTACTTATCTAAAGTTCACTACTACAAATAGAAAGTGATTAAAAAGTACTAGTTGATTACTCTTCTATTGCTCACATGTCAGTAGTACTTATTGGTATATGTGTTCAAGGAGGGTGCAATCCTATTAGGTATTATTAGGAATCGCTCACGGAATTGTATCACCTGCAATGTGCGTAGTAAGCATCCGTAGTTATCGTTTGCTTCTTCTAAGTTTCATTACGCTTTACGTGAAAGGCAGGCTTTCGAGCAGAAAGGAATCTTTGCTACATATGGAACTGTCAGCTATGCTTCTGTTTACTACTACTCTGATGCTTCCTTTGCTTCTCGAAAAGATCTACTTGAAGAGATGTTTCTTGACAAGGTGGTGCTAGTGAAAGATGAAAGACCTCCAACAAAGAGCCTAGTGGTGCATGAAGATTAAAGTGCTAAATTATGATATATTCCGTCCTTTTTGGTGATGCCTTAAAATAGACCTTATGATGGAAATGCAATAGGATCTAGGTGGATCGACTGCTTGAATTTGAAATTCGTATGGATATGCGAAAAAATAAAGAGGCTAACGAAACTTGCTTTCGGATCTCGATCTGACAACATATGCACCCGGATGGTGCACCGCCGGGTGACATTCTATTATTAGTAAGGGCCTATATCATCGTATAATGAGTATAATGATACAAAAGCTCCCAAAAGAGACAACGACTGCATGGCTTTATCAGTGGCTTAACCATAAAGAATCAAGAGCGGAATCAACGGCATAATCAAACTCGTAAGCAACATAATATAATGAACTGCGGAATAAACAGGATCCTATGCTTTTGTTGCCCCGCCACAAAAATGACTTTTTCAACGGGCAACGAGCTATCGAAATGCTGCTCCTGGAACAGCTCTCAAGCTCGCTTCGGTACTTGGATTATCTGGATCAGTCAGTTAAACAATCGCTGCTGCTGGATCTTTAACAGAATCTACAACACAACTTAATTAACAAACAGGAGAAAGTAATAGATATGCTACTGGCTCTGATCTGCTGGGTATCAAACTGCTTGCTAAGGTCGGGGATCCACGTTCGTGAGCCTGACTCATATCTTATTGATCCATATATGCCATAAGCTTGATCCATATATGCCATAAGCAAGCAGTAGACCTAACTTCAGATCCTGTTATAGATCAAGACCTTGATTCCACTGAAAAAGACTTGGTCGCCTAAGGGTTCGTGAGTCCGGCCGGAAACTGCTGACTACACGAAACTAATAATCTTTAAATAGTGCAATAGACTTCTTCATTTCCATTATTATTTTCAATTTTTCTTTTTTTTCCTAAAGGTTCACAAGTGTAAACCGACGCTATCTGAGCAGTTGGACTTAAAAGGGCCAGAAGAGAAAGAAAGACGACCGGGACTTGAAAACCCGACTAGCTGAGAGTCTTAACACCGATATCACTTTTATAGGGTTCCTAGGATGAGGACATCTTTTTCGTAACAGAAAGAGAATCTGGGGTGGACCTAAGTGGCCTTATTGCTACGACGGGTTTACTAAAGCCTCCGTAGAATATCAGAATCAGAAGGGGGTTCTTATGAAATATGAAAGGAGTGCCATCTTTCATATTACCGATTGAAGCCTTAAAGTACAGTACCGATTGCAGACTATAAAAGTACTTATGGATATGCTGATGGCGAATCTGTGGGGTAAGCCTTTGTTACTGTGAAGGAAAAGAGGTCCGGTCGGCTCTCTCACTCATCTCTCTCTATGAAAGAGTCTATCTTTTTCTATAAATGCACATTACGAAAAATGGAAAGCAAGAGAAGAGGGCAAGCAGTACGTACCGTATTCACATATGATGGTTGGTGTCTATTCGTTGTGAAAGACTAGTGATGGATTTCTACAACTAAGAAAGCAGCTTACAGCCAATAAAAAGCAACCTCCATCCCGAGCGATGGATGAGCCTGACTTTAGGCCGCTAGGGGCTCGATGCCTTCATTGAAGTACTTCCTTAGGAGAAGAAAGCCTATAGGAGGAAGCAAGAAAAGGTATTCAGCAAGAAGTGGAAGAGATCCTGCTGTTAACGAGAAAATTCATTGGCGAGACCATCACACCTTTTATTTTACAGTCAATTCAATAAAAGAAGTGTACTACGAAAGAGGAGTTCTTTGACTCGCGGTTGATCTTTATAAGATTAGGCACAAGTCTGAGACCAGAAAGGATAAATCGCAATTGAAGCAAGTAATGGACGCCCCATTTCCCCAGAAGCAAGGTGGTTATTCTTATTAGTGGAACTCTGACTCTTTATCCTCAATCGAAGGATCAGAAGGCACTCTACTAAACACGGGTCTCTCTTGCCCAAGCATTGCCGCCCACGACTCGGTTAACTACTTTTGTTCTTCCTTTGCAGCAAAGGGAGGTCTATTGATTGACGGGAGTAGTAGAGATTAAGGGATTTATGATCGAAAGATATTTATCGCTATAAAGGTTACAACCGGCGGCATTCAAAGGTTATTACAAAAAGTGATTAGAGCGAAGCCCCTTGCTTTGTAAGGAGTTGACTTCTTCCTCTTGAGCACAGGATAGCTACCGATTAATTAAGATATAGGACAAGCCAAAGTCAAGTCAGGTTCAGCAATCGACGTAACTGGTTCAAATACCAGAAGCTAGGTCATAGAAGGTAGATTCGATACGACCAGGCTATAAAATAGGCTGACCCCATCAAAAAAGGATAAGGAATGGGCCCTTACTTAGCACAATAAGTCTAATTTCCGCGCTATAGGTTCGACAAATGCGTCTTCTAGACAGAATGTGGATGACAAGACCAATGAATCCTTAAAGGTAGCTTTCTCAGTAATAATATAGCGGGATAAGGCTGTGATAGGCACGAAGTCAAGCAACCTATGAGTAAGTACTCCCGGTCTATACCTTGGCTAAAGTATCTTGCCAGGTATGCTAAGCTACATTGGTTTTCTATCCCTAAAGAGAATAGGCATCTTATTACTGATAAAACTACGTTTAAGAAATAATGATCATATGATGTCCAGAAAACGCATTAGAAAGCCGTTGCTTGTTCGGTCGAGTTAGCCCATGACCTCAAGATCAAGAAGAGCCAGCCATACATAGAAGACAAGGGAAGACCTTGCTCGACCAAATGAACGTAGCAGCAGCATCATGAGATAGAACCCGGTCCTGTCCCGGCTGTCCATCTGTGGAACATGGGGCTGAAGACCTAACGAGTACCTACTAGAAGAAAGACAGAACCAAAAGGCTAGGGGGACCAAACCGATCATAATACGGCCGCTCATCTAATATAAAAGAAATCGGTAGATCTCACTTCCCCCATACCATAGCCGGAAGGGATAGCGTATCTACAGAAGAGAGAGTATGGGCTCTGACCCTTAATTTAGTATGGAGCACCCCTTCAAGTTTCAGATCTCTATGGAGTTCCATATCCTGTTACAGATCTTCCAGATGTGGAGACAGATCCAAAGCCATTTGATCGAGATCGAGTAGCTATAGCAGATCTATTTAGAGATCGGAACCCCGTTCCGGGTACACCCATTTTAGTAGCAACTGCCCCTAAGCCGGTAGGTCTCGTTCAAAAGCCACTTTTTTTGATGTGTCCCAATCAATGTGCTCGGTGATGATGTTGTCATCGCTGATGCGCAAGTTGCCGAAGTTTATTTTCAGTGTCTTCAGCCAATTTCAACTCAAAAATCTCTGATTTCTGACAAAAGTGCATTTGAGTTTGCTAAGCGCTTTTGCGTCAAGGGTGGACGCGTGGATTTATCTGCCATGTCTGCTCGTTGTTTTGTTTGCTTGCTTACCATCATCCATATGGTCTGATGGCTATATGTAAAAAATATCCATTCATTACGAAGGTTCTCTACCAAGGATAGGTGGTGGAGGTTATAGGGTCCTTGCTTGCCAAACTCAGTCATACAAGATCTCGTCACTTTGAGCGGGTTCTTGCTATGTACACCAAGCCTCGGGGTCCCAATGACTATCCATTAGAATTGTGGCTTGGCAGAGTGAGCTTTCGCTTCCTTAAATTACTTAAATTAAAGGGATGAAACCTTCGGATTTAAAGGTGGCTCCTGATGAATTATTTCCAGCAGAAAGAGTCCGGGACTTCCTTGCTTGAGTGGTCTTTGCTCAGGAACTGGATGAAGAATTGGCTTCGGTACGTCCATTGGTACTGGAGTGTCGCGAATTCACCGGATGTTTCCTTAAGTTACTTCTTTTCTGCATCAGTCTATGAGAAAGAATGGAGGATCAGACGCGAATCGAGTGAGCTCATTCTCTTTGGTCTTCTCTGGAAGATCTATGATTTGGTAGCAGAGAAGGGTGTAGCTTGGAGCCCGCCAATGTCTTCAAGAACACCTCCCTGGATTTCGGGAATGGTTACTAGGAGGAGTCTCTGGCATGGATTTCTTAGTCGAGCCTGATGGTTTAACCGGCAAGGAATCATCATAAGACTTTAGGCACACCTGGGAGAAGGACTACCCTTTATATAATATACGCAATTAATAAACAATACCAAATTAACTGATAAAGAGACGAAACTAACAACTGCCGTAATGAACCTAAACTAAAGACGGAAAGAGTCACTCACTTCATACCTCTCCCAGCAATCAATAACACTCCTCTCCCTATCGGGAGAGAACTTTGTGCCTTTAGCTCAATCTCAAGTTCAGTGATTACGGATTCTTATTTCTCACTTCAATCCGGCTTTCCTCTATTGATTGACTTTATAAAGTCTTGAAGCATTCCTCTTCTTATGTTATGATCCACTGATCGAATCCGAATGAACTGGGACACCCAGACCGGAAGCAAACCCTGCGTTTCCATACGAAATTCCTTTAGTTGCATGCTCCGGTGGGTAGGTTGATTTGGGCAACCCAAACTTCTCACCCGCTTAAACAAGATGAAACTAACACTCCATCGAGTAAAAGACGAAGAACGCGGAGAGAGTGTTCGGGGAAAAGAGCCTGGAGCAATTTCACGATAACTGAAGAAAGAATGCGGCTTTACAAAGTAGAACAGTCAATGTATTAGTATCTGTCCTTGAGGATCTACGTCAACAAGCAAATAAAGAAGATCATCCTGGCAAACCACCTTCGTAAACAGAAAGTTGATATCATTGTCGAGTGACGTGAGCTTTACTGAAGTAAGACCGGTTGGAAAGAACAAAAAGGGCTATCTCCCATTTATTAAAGTCGTCCAATGGACAGGATCCCAGGCTGGTGAGAACATGATTGAATGCTTCATCACTCTCTAACTTGTCCAAGAGCAGGGTGCAATTAATACAGTTAGCTGGTAGTGGCTAGAGTTGAGGCAAGGCATTTTTTCTTGCTTTGGGACTCGCTCCCTAAACCAAGCTTCGACATATAACTTATCCAATTGCAAAAGGTAGATGTCGAAGCTAGGTTCAGGGAGCTGGTATGATATACGACGAAATGCCAGGCTATCGATGTTCTTACTAAATGTTGCTTAGGAAGAGTGGCATTGTAGCCCCACCCCATAGCTAAGCTAACGAACCGTGTTTGCGAGACTGGTCTTGCGAAGATGTAGTTGTTGAACCACGCCTATTTCTTGTTTGATCTCTTTGCTGAGTAAACACCTTCGATCCGCTTTCGACAGAGACTAAGACTCTGCCTATCCAACCGCTCTTTCACCTCTTTCATGGGACAGGTATACTAGTCCCCAGTTCTATTAGAAAGATATTCATTATTGATTTTCTTACCAACAGACAGTGTATTGCGGATTCGCTGGCTAACAATCCTGCAAGTTCTTTAAAAAACCTTTAAGTCCCTTCCCCCAACCCAAGGGAAGCCCCGCCAATAGAAGTCATAACAGGGGTAGCAGTCTGATCAGGTATACGAAGGGGTATATACCAAGACTATTAGAAGTAATGTATGCCTGTCAAACCTTTATCGTATCGCGTTAGACATCCACCTTTACATATGAGTTGTTTCCTGTTCCCATCATGGAAATAAGCTTATTTAGCCTGAAAGATTATTCTCTTATCCTTTCCTTCTCCATCCATACATAGGATCAAGAACAAGGCTTTCATCCTCAGTTGAATCTGGTAAACAATGTTCTTTTAGAGTCTATACCCAAACTCCTTTCCTGGTTTTGGTGGAAGAAAAGAAAGAACGCCCTTTCTTTCATTGCCTATCGGGAATAGAGGGTTTCATCTTCAACTAGAGTGGCTTTTCGCTCCTTCTCTAAGGTTGTTTATATGGCACTTGTTCTCCCCGCTTGGAGGCGGGGGGTATATGCCCGTAGCTACTCTTCTTCTTCTGTCACTTCTTCGTCTTACTCTGCTACTGATGAATCCTCTCACAAGGCAAGGAATGAACTACCCGACTCAGAAGTAGAGGATCGAAGGGACTTGGCCAACCTTTAGGGATAAGACTTAATCAGGATCAGAACCAGGATAAGGTTTGGCGGGAACTAAACTAGCTCTATTAAAGCTGCTGGAGATTCCACCTCCATCGGATAATCCAAAAAAGAGGTCATAAACAAAAGATAAGGCTCTGCAAGACCTTGAAGTAGAGGTTAGAAGGTACGATAGTAAATCGGCTTTTATGGATAGAGACGGGACTAACAACCTGGATCAAAGGGTGTAAACCAAAGCTCGAGGGATGACTCTATTGCAGCGGATTTTCCTGCAGCTGATGTTACAGAGGAAAGACTAGACGCTAGGAGAGTTGGAAACTAGCTCAAGTCTTAAGACAAGGTTCGAAGAAGCTCTTACAGTTAGGAACGAAAGGTTCCAGACAAACTAATAAGACTAGGAGTAAAGGGCATAAACCAAATAGGCATACCCGAGAGAGTAAAGACAAAATAGAATTGTTCCTAGTTTAAGAAGAAAGTGAAGAGCTCGAGACTTCGGCAAGTAACTAAGGTTTGGAAGACATGGCACGGAGTTTACGAGTGAAGCTAGGATAGGACTGAAAGGAGATAAACTGACTCGACCAATAGAAAGAGGTTTAGGGGTGGAGAGGCTCGACTAACAGGAGAGGGGTGGAGCCACTAGCTCGACTAAGAAAGAAGCTAACTCAACCGATAGGGAGAGGAACGAACCTGAGACAAGGCTCGAAAAAAGAAATTCAGATAGAGATAAGGAGTTTCCATGGGGTTACGAGACTCGATCGCCTTTACTGAGTAATGATCCTTTCAACTCCGAAAGAGATGCGACTTCCCATCCTGGGCTTTATCCCTTCGCTGAGAACAATAGAGAGGAATGCATTTCAATCATTTAAAGGCCTTTAAGTACAAACAAATTAGTAAAAATTCTTTTTTTCTTCCGCGAAAGCCAGGAGAGCGTCTAATGAAAGTAGAAAAATCGTCTGCTAAAGCGGATGTCCGCGAATCTTTTTCTCTTTAAGCTGGACGCGTACCCTTCCTACGAAAAAGAAAAAGGAGTTCGAATGCCTATTGACATTCTCAATTTTCCACGTGAAAGCTTTCAAGCGGAAGACAGTTATAAAGAGAGGTATTCCTTCAAAGAACCGTTATCCCACAGGGTTTCTCCCGCTAAACTACTTTTTTTCCGCACTTCTATCGTGCATTCTAAGACCGTGCCAGCCTAAAATAAGAGGAGACTCCTCCACCAAGAGGTAAAGGGCAAGCGCTCCGTCCCTGCTGCTCTCATTGCTGCGTCGAAAGGGGTAGGGAAGGTTGAAAGTTAAGCCGAAGGAAAGAATCCGAGGGGAAGAGCCAGTGATGGCCTACTGTCCTTTATCTCTACACCGAACCGAACCTTAGGCTTACTTCACTACCTTTCCATCCTCATTGACCGAGTAGTTGGACAAAGAACAAAGGAAGGGGACCAATCTCACCAATGGGGAGAAGACTTGCTGTCATCCCAGAAAGTGATCAAGGAGCGGAACAGAGCATTCAAGATCGAAAGCAGTTGATGATCGCTTCCCATGACGTGACAGGCTATCGAATTCAAAGATAGATTGATTGGAAGATCGAAACTTCCATAGCCTGAACTGATCAAGTCTGATCCTCTGGAATACAGTCCATCGCCCCTCAAGGCGGAATAAGCACTTTCGGAACCTATAAACAAGCATCCTATTTTGGCTTCTTTCAAAGGCCAATAGAAAAGCTATAGCGACTTCGTTCCTGAAGGAGCGGAGCCTTTAAATCAAGAACTCCTCATTAGGAATAAGAACTTAACTGCATATTTTCATAAGATAAGATGAAGAAGGAATCCGTCAATCACTTCATTCAAGCTTTGGAATTCCCCTATCACTCTAATGAGACATTAGGAAGATAGAAGGACCTTGGTCACGCTACCATAGGTGATGGTATTATGACTGTTAAGGGTCAATTTGGAGCTTTTTCCTGGTCGACCTGGTGGGTCTTCGAGTGGTGCAAAGAAAACTCCTCGATCGGGTGATCTTTCTGTTGCCACCCCTATTTGTTAACGAAATGGGCTATGTCACTCAATATGAATGATAACGAAATGGGGAGCCGGTGGAAGCCTTTGGGTTATTTATATCCACGGATTGATGTTTTTTCCGAGAGCTTGTCAACTGAATCCATGAGCAAGACCTCTGCTTTTATCTTAATAGGTTAGATAAGCTGCTCACTAAGGTTGGTCCTCCCCAGATAGCCTTAGCTTGGATCCGGACTCCACTCGTGGATTGGAAGAGGCTGCTACCTCCAAAGGACGAAATTAGTACACAAAGTTAAGTCACTTCGGCGTGTACATAACCCCTTCTTGCTGCTCTCGCAGCTCTTGCTCCAATTAGTCGAAGACTTTGGGCTCTTGGGAGACAGTCTCAGACTGGAATAGCTTTATATAAAGGAGAGGCTCGAATCAATAGTTTCCTATTTATCCATTGACGATTCAGTCCTTGATTCTTAGCAAAAAGGAAGAATCGAGGTGAATTGTTCATCGGAAAAGTCCGAAAGAAATAGAAAGCAATGGCTTAGCCAATGATGGATTGATTGACCAAAGATCGAAACCCGACTTACTTGGTCAGGCATCGTCGCCGATCTAATGAGAAAGATTCCGTCTTTGATCCATTACTTCTTTCTATCAAGTCAAGCCTTCTCGCGGGCCTCTAGTCTTCGATCCCTTCTTCTTTTCTTTAGGAGTTTCTCAGGGCATTTATGGGTGAGCCGCGATAGCGGCGAATGGTCCGGACTCGAGCTGCGTAGCAGCGAAGGGCAATAAAGACCAGGCCTCAAGGCGATGAATATACAGAAAGCAATTGCAAAAATCCACCTTTCGATAGGCTTCCTCTTTAACCTTTTTCCGGGGGAAGGACAGGCGTATTCGTGTTTATGGGCACCTCGCTTAATGGTTCCGATCTACCCAGTGCTTAAAGAAAGCGGGATCCTATTTAAAGGAACATCAACAGAAAATTAGCTTTGGAAACTCAAAAGGAAGTGTCGGGACCCTATCTTTAGGTTCCGGCCCTCAACTAACCTGATCGGAGAAAACGCTGATAAGGGATTATAGGAAGTGATGTTCCCTAAGAGACCAAAGGGAAAGAGAAAGCTGAAAGGTAAAAAGCAGCCAGGGTTTCCTGCCGTCGGTATCGATGTTTTGAATTTCTTGATCAATTTGAGAAAGTCTTTCAGCGGTAGCTGGATCCATCTCCCTTTGCTTTGCCAAATAGAGAAAGAAGCGTCCTATTTATAGGCGCGGGGGTCCAGAAAGAAAAAAAAATCCTTAGCTTAGTTTTTGCTTTTCTCTTTCTTTTAACTTAATATGTTGTTTGTTTGTTTGTTTACTTTGTTGTAATGTTGTGTTTAGTTGTTTGGCTGGTCTATGTGTGTGTAAGTTTCCCATTGGATGTACTTCCATTGCTAGAATGAATAAAATCTGCTTTGTTTTCGTTCGTTATTTTCCTTGTAGTCCAGTCCACGATAAGACATCTTTGACTAAATAAAATCGGGCTTTCTCACCCCCCTAATGGTGTGGGGTGATATCAAACCCCCGGTCGGGAAAGGAGAGCTTTACGAACCAATCAAACGAAAGAAAAAGATGCCTAGTCCGCGCTGTTTGAATACATTGGTTGCTCACTTCTTCATCTGTGAGATGATCGTATTAAACTCTTCCTACCCGTGAAAGCACGTTAGCGAAAGCCGGTACGCGTTAGAAAGAATCAATGGCAATGGAATTCCTGCTCAGGTTCAACGTGATTCTAAGGCACTTGTTGATGCGCTACTACTATCAGTGATGCTAAGCAACGAATAGAATGACGGTGGAATAGTCTCCAAAATCGCTATTCATAAAAGCGAAAAGTCTTTACATCGGGCAAGCCATCCACTCCCTTGTCAAACTCCCATCCCTTATTCCTGCTTCCTAACTTGGGAAAAAAGAAGAAATAGCCTCAAGTCGCTTCTCGTTCCGCAGCTCCAACATCGAATCGGGCAATTCCTCTTCCAGCCCTTGTGACATCAACAAACAAAGCGAGTTGAGGGCGAACAGCTGCTTTTTCGGAGATGACTGATGTCAATAGGCAAGTAGCGCCCAATCGAGCGAGATAAGATAGGGATTTCTCCCAGCACCGAAGGAAGTCTTCAAAATCTCGTGCATAGAATCAGACTCACCTCTCCGCCAACAGGAAGCGGGGCGTCACAGAGGTGAAGGTAAAGCAAGCCCTCCTGCTCTCCTTACTTCAACTAAGGAACTGCCCTTAAGGAGAAAGAAAGAGCTCTCCTAAGCAAGGTCTTTCTTCCGAAAAGAGAGTTTTTTTCTAAGCCTTGATGCCCCGTGGATAGAGATGAATCTCCAATTCCCATTCCCCTTAGTCCCTGAGTGTGACTTTTTCATCCCATACTTCTCATCGATTTCATTCTCTATGTCAATGAGTTCCACATCTCTCTCTCTAACGCTGCCTTTGGCTAGCGGGGGGATGACTTCCGAAACCAACCTCGACGACTAGGCGTCCCCAGACGCTCCCACCTGTGGAAATCCGCTTTCAGAACATAGGCTGGCCTCTTCGCAACAAGCGAAGTAATCTTTTTTTACGTGTTATTATGATCCGCTGACACGGAAAGTAGCTAAACTCACTTTCCCAGACCCAGGAGAAGGGATGCGTTTTGGGTCTCAAGGAGGCAATTCTCCGCTTTTTTTTGGGTCAACTGACATGTGATCGATCGAGCTAGACTTTCTGTATGAGTTTGAGTTGGGCTTACGAGCGAATCACCCTTTCCCCTATTCTAGAGTAGTACTCAATATCTAGTCTATAAAGTCTCTCCCCACTGGCCTTCGCTCTACTCTTCGCACCAGCCTCAGACGCTAATGCCACTAGCTAGCAGACAGCGAAAATAGCCTTCTTTCTCCTGTCCCCGCTGGCATGTCAATCAGTAACCTTTCCCCTTTTTATAGTTATAGAAAAGGAGGGCTCCTGTCTGTTCATTCAAATGGGATCTTAAACTGACGTTCTCTTGATCGAAAAAGGTGATGACTCTAAGGAAGAAAGCGTTGAATTCGTCGGTTCGATATTAGGATCAATTAAGAAGGATATTGCGGCTTGGACCAACTTTCCTGTGTGCGCTGCTTACTCCTTGCTTGGTCAGTTGGACCCGCGTCAGTCAATATTTCAGTGATCCTACTCACCCCACAGCTTGACGAATCACGCAATGCGCTTTCTTCCCCTGCCTGCGGAGCGCTTAGCTTTGATACTGATGGTAGCGCGTAGAAGACACCGAGGCAAGGAAGGGAGGTCAGAGTAGCAGCGACGGGGACAGAGATAGCAGCAGTGGCAAAGAGAGTTTTCGTATACCATTGCTTTCTTCCTTAGAGTCATCACCTTGGCTAGTATAAGTGGAAAAGAGCAGTCGTTACGCCGATTCAAGCCAGAACCCTAGATGCAACGAATCATCTGCTGTTGAGAGATTCAAGTAGATATTGACGACTGAAAGATCTTAAAGATAGATAGCGGATGTGCCATTGAGAATTCTGTATAGAAGAGTTCTGTCTTTGCTTTCGGGAAGCCTGTAGCACTGGACTTGCTTACCTTCTAAGAGCTATGAGGTTAGGATTGAGACAAAGAAGCAATAGCCACCTTGAAGCAAGGGATGAAGGAGAAGACTATCATACAATGTATTCCTTGACACCCCGAATTCGTAGATAGGACTCTTTCGGCTATTTTCTTCTTTTTCTAGCAATACGTTAGATTCAAAACTTTCTATATCCCCATGGCTTCTGAAAGAAGCCCAAATAGCGGCTTACAGGCTGAAACTCTTCTTTTTTGCTTAAAGATTGGCGTTATCGAGCCTTTTGGGGACAGATAAGACAAGACGGATGGCATATATCACATTGTAATCAGACCCCTCCCCTTCCCCCCGTCTAGAGAGCAATCCCGGCTATAGTCCTGACTTTCCACTAAGCGCTTCGCCCCTTGAATCCAGTGAAAGATGATTCCCTCTTCCTCTTTTGATTCTTGCGCATCCTGAATAAAGTGCCAACGGTTGTCTTCTAACAGAAGATTTTGAACATGAGAGCGTCAAGATCTTATACCAATGTAAAGGAAAGCATATCTGTAACGGTATAAGCATTAGTCACCCTAACATTTCCACGTTTTAGAGGAACAGCCTCAGAGTAATTGATTTGAGGAAGAAGGCGCCTTCATTAAGGCAAGGAAAGAGAGATTCAATCAATCAAGCACAGAACCGATACCACTACCACAGTCTTCACCAAGACAGCAGGAAGGCATAGAGTCAAGACAGAAAGACAGGAAAGGTAATTGGCTACAGACCAGAGATCGAAGCGGAAGAACAATTGGGCGGTATGTCACCCTCCTAATGGTCTAAAAAAAAGCGGAGAGAGGAAGCCCGTAGACAATGGATTGAGGGGGATGCTTTGATTTAAGACAAGACAGTGAACTAGCTGGCTTTAGAAAAAAACTTTCTTGTTTTCTTGAAAAAATCTTGCTCCGCGTGCAAGTCTTTAGTCGCTGGGCGAGGGGTCCCAAACATCCAGTTGACAGTGAGCGCTTCGCCCCTTGATTATCGCACTTCCCAGGTTGCGTGCCTGCCCCCCCTTCATATGGGATGTGTTGGCAATTCGTATGTGATGCCCGGCCCTATCTCTTTGGAACGTGCTACAAGATTCACAATCCATCTCTAAGGCAATCTTTAAGGCGGAGAAAGAGGAGTTTCGCTAGCCTGATAGTAGTAAGAGAGAGTTCTCCGTGGCTGAAACAGCTTTTCTTTTTGTGGAGATCCTCAAGGGTAGAGCACTGCACAGCTTAAAGAGTTCATTTTTGACGTTGGGCTCATTTGAGAGGCTAGGGTCAAACCATGCCTATAACTAAGAAGTCGTCAACTCATTGAAAGAAGAAGACATAATTCTTATTATGTACTATAATAAAGGGCGAAAGAGCTCAAGCTCCTTTATTAGGGCACTCCCTAACAAGGAAAATGACAGCAGGGGAGATCTTTTATCCAGAGTTGAGTTAGTCTACCCTAGATCAACTTAAATAAGTCGACTGCAGCCTTTCGGAAGAAAGTCTACTGTTTGAAGGCGTACCTAGCTTCCGCGTCCGAACTTCTTGGATCGATATATAATAGAGTTCCACCAGCGAGCGGAAGAGACTCTTTCTTTTTGGGGTACCCACACAAGGGCTGAAATGAAGCCTATAAGACCCTAGCGCACGCAACGTAGTACTTTCTTTTTATTTGAATTTATGTTAGTATGTTAGTGCGCCGGTTCAAGCTCTAACTCTGACTAGAGGAGCAGCGCAGACAGACTCCTCTTCTTTTCAACCCGGATAGAAAGTGAGTGAGGGGAGAACCATTGGAAGGAAAGGCTGCTAAGCAGTCTACTTTTCTCTGTACTAGATCAAGTGCGGGGAGATCATTCTATAACTAAGACAGCAGTCGAATCATGCCATTTATTAACCTGACTTCAGTCTACGGATCCTATTCCGTCAATCCGCTTGAATGTGAGTGCTGCTACCTTTCCGTGCTTCTTAGAGAGAAGGGGAGAGAGAGTTCTTGTATCAGACCAAGATAAGGCTTTACGCAGTAGTCTCCTTCTTAGGATAAGCTTTTCTTGGAATCCTTCGCTACTATAGAGCTCCGTCTTAGCTCTTCAAGTCAGTCCTCTTACTTGAATTGAAGAGAGACAGGAAAGGCACAAAACTCTATAGCAAAGAAGAACAGAAGAAAGAAAGAGACCAACGACTAAAGTACTAAGAGCGCTGACTATCACAGCAGAGCTGAAAGCGGGATATAGGGTTTTCACGTCAGCCGGGGAGGAAATGAGTCTAAAGTAGTGAGTTTAGCAGCTACCCTTCCGGAAAAGAGCTTTCCTTTGGTTTGGTGCTGGGCAGGCACTTTCTTTCTTAGCTTGAAGGGTAATCTTTTTTCTTGCTATACGAGCTACGATAGAAAGCATTCTCATTTTGTTTACGATCAAAGAGAGACGAGAAATAGGTTGACCTTGACTAATCAGCTTTTCCTTTCCCTTTCTTTTATGGCTTGCTGCTTGCGATAAGTGTAGCTTTTTTCTTGAGCAAGGGGTATAGTGAGAAAGATCATTTCTTAACCGATAGGGCCAGAACCTGGAAGAGAAGTTATCTTGAACAGAACCAGCCACGAGAGGAGCCGGTCTTGGGCTCCAGACTGACAAAAGTAGGGGGATAAGTCGACAACTGCCTTTCCGTATAGAAGGTTTTTCAGTTAGCGCAGATCTTCCTTTCCTTCTGATTTTCGTTTGGTGCTAGCTGGTACTCTGATCTGACTTAGCTTTCACTTTAAGAGCTGACTTTAAGTGAGGGAGATATAGTTACTCTAACTTTCAAAGCGGAAAGCCGTATCTAAAGTTCTTTTATTAAGGATTCTCATACATAACCGCTGGATCCACTGTCAGGGAAGAAGACTTTCCCCTAGAAGGAAGAGAGCACTGCTGTACTAGCAGAAAGAAGAAGACGAAAGTGCGGTGATAGGTACTCAATCTAAGCTTAAACGCGCACCATACCTAATTGAAGGTTTTCTTCGCGAGGGAGTGTCAAATAAAAGCAGGTTTGATTTGAGTGCTGCTACCTGAAGTCTACTCTTCCCTTTATCCTTCAGTTAAGGAAGCGAGTGCGCAGGTCAGCTTGCTTCTTCTTTCTCTATCTTTACGAAAGTAAAGAGATGGAACTCTTCTTATACGATAAAAAAAAGATAGGGGGGCGTGCACCTTTACGTACCCTTTTTATGCTTGCTTCCTTCCTGCTTCGATAAGTAGTTCGTTTTGCTTATTGAGCACTCGGGAGTAACTTAGAGTACTGCTTTCAGGGGATATTCTTTTCTTTTTTCAAGACTTCCCACACTACGGGGACATCATAACCCTGCAAAGAAGATCATCTTGAAGCTGAATGCAGTACGGGCAGGGGCAGAAAATCAGTCTTTTTTCTGTTAGCTGTTAGATAGTCAGGGAAGAAAGAAAGTCAGGTAAGAGAATCTCATTACCGATCACTTTGCTTGCCTGCGGGTCTTGAGAGTTGAGTTTATGCATTTGGGTTTCATGATAAAGAGAAGAAAGTAGATTGAAACAATTGTGACCAATGTTACAAGTGGTAACTGCATGAGATTATGTATAGTGTCTAATGGATGTCTTTCCAAGGGGTTGGCATTTGACAGGGAAAGCTTTGTCACCAGACGTGTCCATTGAGGCTTGATTATCAAAGAAGAAAGGCCCCTGTCATGAATCGGAAATGGAAGATCGATCGCACTGCCCCTTCGTTGGCATACTTTTTTGCCGCAGCCACCCGTTTGGAAGATCCTGGATGAGTGGGAATCGAATTTGAAAAACGCTTTTTCCCGTTGGCCGAAACCAAAGATTTGGGCAACGAAACCTTGACCCCTAACTAAACCAGCAGCATATCAAAATAGCATTCTGCTACCTTCTTGTAGGCGATAACAATGGCATCACCAAAAAGAGCATAGTTTTCAAACTTTCTCCCGGCCTCGTCCGCAGCTAAACCATAAAATGGTGGGAAGAACAAGGGCCAAGATGAGAGAAACCCCAAAGGTTGTCCAGACCTCAATCTTACAAACTGTGGGAACTGTTCTGATCGAGTAGGGGCAAGAAAGACCCAAACTCAATCCAAGCATGAGCCGCCTCTTTATTGAATAGCTTCTCAATGATAAGTTTATGTACTGAAAGTGGGAAAGGATCAGTAGCAGAGAAGACAAATATCATAAGAGAAGAGATCTTTCTTTCGACTAAAGGCCTGAATCTTAATGGCTTCTCTTTTTCAAAAGTGCCATCCATTGGTATACGCCGTAAAGCGGACATACACCAATCCAGGTGAGGTGCCTACGGATTCTATCTTATTGGAAGAGAAGCTATTGAACTTGTCTGTCTCGTATCTTGTCACTCCCTTTTCATAATTTTCCTAAGTGAGCAAGATTGTTTCTGACAGGTGATGTATATGGATGGAGCCTAAACCGTTAGGACGGCATGATGGAGAGAATCCCTGCCTTGGTTAGGCGAAGTCAAATGACTGACCCTATTAACGAAAAATAAGCAAGAAAGATAGGAATGTCAAACAAAGGAATCGAGAGATGAGTAGTTCCGATGAGGGGCCCCTGGTCAGGCTTTAAGAGAGAAGGCCAACCCTGTACTTCCTATTTTCGAGTGATATTGGAATGACCAATCCAGTTCCCTCAGACTTGCTTTCTCCAACTCCAAGGGAAGTTTTGTCCTGTCCGCGAGGACTGGTCTCAATGTGCTGGATCGAGACATCGGTAGGGAGGGAGGCTCGGCCAAGCATCACAGTAGCAGGGCCCTAGGGCGCTAAAGAGCTGAGAACAACCGCACTCAGCACACCTCATAATTCTTCTTGACACGTGGCATTCATTGATTTGATGTGGTCACATTCTGTAAGCTTTGGGCGAACTAAACGATTGACTATTAGCGGTAATCCATTACCTTATTGCGCTCTTCGCCTTCTATCTAGCAAGCCAAAGAAAGGAAAGGGACACACAGTGGGATTCATCCTTCTTTCTTTGGTTAGTTCTTGTCATCACATCCAACTACCGATCTCTTTCTATGAGTCAAATCCATTCTATAGCTGATTCCCATATGCTGAGATAGTCCGATGAACGGTGATTATTTTTTTTTTAATACACTTCCCGGGGAATAAAAGCTAGGGGAAGTAAGCCTTTTCGACATGACGGATATGACTTTGAAGGCTAGCAGGAAAGAGATCGTAAGGGCAGTTTCACTCGATCGATTAGCGCTGGAAGTCTGTGATATCGATTCAATAGAGGGAAGTCGGATTGAAAGCACAGGTCTCAGAGGCATGAAAGCTTAGATAAGAGAATACGCTTCAGACCTTTACGGGGGACAGTAATAACTAAGTTCTTCTTTAGTTCAATCAAGAAAGGTAACTGTATAAACAGGATTACTTCTCTCTTGAATGATAGGGGATAAATTGAAACTGAGGCAAGACATCCGCCTGTTGGGTGGGGTCTTACTTCGAGCACAAGACATTTGCTGGAAAGAGTACGGCGTAGACATCCTCGATAAGATTACCGTATCCGCTCTCGCTCTGGCAATATACCGAGCGAAATTCTACAATGACCAAATGACTCCCATTTACTTAACGAATAGGAACGAAGACTCCTTCATCCGGAGGGGATATTATGGAGGACATACCGAAGTGTGTGAGTTCGATAGATACCGCTATCTCCTTAAGAAAGATGAAACCGCTACAGCCGACCAGATTTCAGAGAACTACTTCATCGTCTCGTATAAGACGGACACCTATGATATGGAATGGCGCCCTCCTAGAAACTCTGCGGTCCAGATCTCAGCCGCCATCACGGCATGGGCACGCATACACATGTATCCTTTGATCTCCCGCGGGGACTGTTACTACACCGACACTGACTCCGTAGTACTCAAAAACCCTCTACCGGAAGATCAGGTCTCCTCGAGTGAACTTGGTAAGATGAAGTTGGAGCACGAGGTAATAAAAGGCATCTTTTTGGCTCCTAAGAGCTACTGCATCTCTACTCGCGAAGGGGGCGATGTGGTCAAGCATAAAGGGCCGGGTAGGGCGTTAGTTGATCCACAGTGGTTCGAAGATCAGTTCCAAAACATAAATAGAACTATACAAGGCACAGTCGAGTCGAACTTCATGATTGACTGGAAGAGGCTCGACATAAAGAAGGGAGAGAAACGGGTAAACCTTACTATAAAAATGGGGATAAAAAGGGAGAAGGTCTATGACGAGAAGGGAATATGGATTGGAACCAAACCTTTACATATCATAGACTTAGCTGGTCAGGAGGAGAGAATGGCACTCTATTTTGCGGGAAGGGAGAGAGAAGCGAGGGAGGAAGCCCTCTATTTTGCGGGAAGGGATAATATTGGTGTATTCTGTTGCGTCATCTTATTTTGGTGGAGCTATGCCGCGATGTGGCTAGTAGGACAGAGCCGACGTACTCACAAAAGGCAGTCGGCATCTGGACCGCCAGCATCGTGGTAGAGCGGTGGAAGCCTTATGCTGAAATTTGCCAAGGGTTAGGGGAGGCATAAGGCTGAAACCGGGGTGGTTTGCGTTATCGTGGTGAATTATGGTGATGTGATGATGACTTTGGCTGCTAAAGCTTATGGCCGGCACGACTGAACAGTCAGGTAATGATTGAATCTCTGGCCGGCACGACTGAACAGTCAGATATAGATTATGTATGAGCTGCTGCTCCTCTCCTGGGGTCCCTCTTCCTTCCGTCTGATTGTGTAGTAGGCGAGCGAAGCGATCAATGAATCTTTCTCCGGCCGGCTTACCCTCATTACTACCTTACATGTGTCAACGATGAATTCATGGATGATGTTTCGTTGAAGTATGTAATAGATGAATGAGCTAACCTAACAGTCTTCTCATCGACTAATCCCTAAAGTAAGGTTTCACTAAAAGATACGTATCGTCGTTCGAGCTGAATCTCCGCACTCCCTATCATCAGGTAGTGCGCGCCATTCAGAACTATGATATCGTCTTCTAGTCTCTTCGGCAGGTCCAAGTTGTTTTGGTCTTATAAGCTCAGGTTCTTTAGTTTCTTTCAGGTAGGAAGTAAAGTTTTTGATAATAGGGTTTAGTCTTCTTGATCTATCAAGTCAAGAGGGCGAGGCCCCTTGTCTTAGCTTAGGATGAGGGGGGCGAAGAAGCGGGAATGTGGGTCTTCGCATCTATTGAGCTAACTGGTAAATGAGAGCCTTCGATACGTTCGTGCATTTGCTTGCTACTGCAGCAGCGTCAGAGAAAGTAGTAAAGTAGTACGGATTCGGACATGGGAGCATTAGGAAGATTCTTTGACGCTTATGTGATTCACCTTTTCATCATGTGAGTCACTCCTTAACTAAGGAAAGAAGAGTGATTTAGAAACCGCCCGGGATCAAAGTTGAAAAGGCAAGGATTCTCTACAAACAAATTGGAGTGAGCGCTCCAGTAGGGAAGGGGGATATGGCAAGTGAAGGTGAAGACGGCATGAATGACCACCTATTCGGGTTCACTTCTTCTGATGGATCTTGAAAAGACGTCTTTCCCTCATTCGGATTGAGATTCATCCAAGTCTACCGTAACGGCCCCTCCCTATTTCACTTTAACACCTTTCCTTGGCCTGTTTTTCCATCTATTTTGAATCCTGTCTATGGAAACTCAGTTTTCAGTATAGCGAATCCACAACTGCCGCAGAAAGAACAGGAGCTGGTACCGAAAGACTGGCAGGAATGTGATATATATTTGAAACAACAATAGCAAGGGTAGAACTTGACGATTTATTCGGTGTTGGGTCAAGGGCGGAGACCCTTACCTAGTGAAGGAAAAAGTGGAGTGAAAGTTGCTTGTTCAAAAGCTAAAAAAATGGTTTTTCTAAGCCAACCCAATCCCAGTATTGGAATAAGCAAAGCAAATAAATTGTTAACCGCCCTGACCAACAAAAATATTCTTTAAGTGATAATAAAAGGGAATATCTCAATTGAAAGGAGCCCCCAACCAAGGGAGTGGTTACGTGAAGTATGTCCCCCCTTATTCCTTTTTTTGTTCGGATGAGACGGCAGTGAGCAATCGATAGAGAGCTCGCTCAGATCCTAGTATTCCTCGCTTCAGTATATGACGGAAGCTTTGGCATCCGGACGTATTACGATAGCGTCACGGGGTGGGATTTTCTATCGGATGGTTAGTGGATCCTTTGCCTCTTACCTATGAAGTTCGTTGAACTTGAACGACGATACGTAGTGAAACGAAAGCAAAGCGTCGTTCGAGTTACACTCATTTATTCCACTCGTTCGGGTGAGAATCGATAGCTGTTGGAATAGTAGTAGCGGTGTGACTTTCTTCTTTCAAATACTGCTTGAATTCGAAAGCGTCAAGGTAGTGAGTGCATTGATGCAGAGAAGTTGGAATTTGGAATATAGTCAGTGTGCCACGAGTGACTCCTTGCGCACCGTCGATCAGGGCTATTTTCACCATGAAAGAGATTAGGTTCTCGAAAGCGAGTTCAAGTAACCCTAACCTAGAACGAAGACTCTGAGCAAGCATTCGAAAGTATACGATAGCACTCGCCATGGATGCCCTTGGTTTACTATCGATGATTTTATTAGAAGAACTTCGGCAAGTTTGAAAGCATGATTTGTTTTTCTTGCCCTTTCCACTCTTTGCTTTACCCGCTCCCTAAGTGATCCTTTCCTTTTAGTCGGAGTGGCTTCTCGCTCCTTCTTATGCCGGAGCTGAATGAAGGCTTTCGTTTTCGCATTTTTTTCGTCGTCCTATTGAACTGACTGTTACGGCTAGATTGACCCGACCTGAAAGCGCATTAGACTTATGGTTGACGGCCATACCATTCAAAATGGCTCTAATGGAATCCGTGGAAGAGGAAGGGCTCTCGGTGCATTCCTTCTTTCTTTTCTATGAAGAATCTCATTGTACCAGCGCTTCGCTAACGTTCAGCTAAGTCTTTTACCTTCCCACTAAGATATTATGTCAAGTGAGGGCTTCCCATCCTTTAGAAAAAGTCAGACCCTTATAGAAGATATTTCGAATTCAAATGTAATAGGAGTTCCTGTAGCTAAAAGGAGTGTTTCATTGAAGCTTTGTCTTTTGTTCCGAAAGTCTTTCTTTCTTGTGATTTCAATTTATTCGATTACGCCCTTTCCGATTCCAATTTCAAGGTAAAGCGGCGGGTCTTCTATCCCCAACTCTAAGTCCAATCAAGGGCCAAAAGAAGATTATTAATTCAAGTTTAGGATAGTCCCTTCCAACTCTATTTCGTTTGAAAAGATCAGTTCTCCCTTCCCGTCAGGCAGACTTCTCTAATAGATGAAAGCACGGCATTCTTTTCATAATCCCTTGTTGCAGCGTATGAAATAAGACTAAAATCTTTCAAGAGATTGAAAGTCGAAACTTCTTGGATATCTCAAAGGGTAAAGCGCACCTCTCTCTCCTTCTCCTACCCCTGCCTTTATCGGCCTTTGACCTCGCACCATTAGATCGAATAGGTATGTGTTCAGTTCATGGGAGTACCGATAGGCAGCCCCCAAAGTCCCTAGACAATGAATTCGCTTAGGATGCTTTTCTTGAATATCCCACGACTTCAAAACCTTGGGGACTTGTGACCTTGGAAAGGATTATTGTCTTATTTCAGACGCGGAAGATGGAGAAAGA
>Ga0058704_10000114_pt1 | contig 43267 bp, 41 predicted proteins | sample AgamicMgSfe_FD_71363 | JGI IMG/M metagenome (GOLD analysis project Ga0058704, IMG submission 71363) | Agave microbial communities from Guanajuato, Mexico - Mg.Sf.e | ecosystem: Host-associated > Plants > Phyllosphere > Phylloplane/Leaf | place: Guanajuato, Mexico | collected 2012-05-30
CCCCCCCCCATGTATCCCAAAGACGAATGCCCAGCAATCGGTCCCCAGGCCCAAACGGTTCGAAAAACTTAAAACCCATCCCATCCCATGGGGAATAAGGTATCCTCACAAAGCCATCATGCCACCGAACGCGCCCAGCGCCAACAACCCTACCACATCCATCCCCAGCCTCGCCGCCACACCGTTATAGGCACCCGTCGACGCGGCCGTCGCGGTCGCGCTCGCGCTCGCGGCGCTCTCAGTCCCTGCTGAGCTTCCACTCCCTCCCGAAGGAGCGCTCGTCGCGGTCGCGGTCGCGGCCGCTTCGCCATTCGACGTCGCGAGCGGGCCGTTGTGCCCACCCGTCGTATTCGTCACGGTAGCCACCCCGGACGACGCGCCGGTCGCGAGAATGAGGCCGCCGGCAGACCCGGTATGAGAAGCCGATGCCGAAGAAGCAGAAGAGGAGGAGGCGGAGGAGCAACCGGAGGAATTAGCTAGTAGAGATCAGCCATGCTGGAACAACACCCTCGATCTCCCGAAATCCTTTCGTAGAAGACATACAGATCGTGACGCCCACGGTCCGGCAGACGCTCGCGAAGTCGCCCAGCGCGGTCCGCACGTCGTCGCCGCCGCAGTTCTTGCATATGGTTTGTACGACTTGCGTCGCGTTGCTGCCGCCGCACACGGCTTTCAGCGCGGAGGGATCGGGTTGGGTGCTTTATATTTGTTTAGCTTTTCCCTGTTCTGCGCGTCCTCTTTGCGATGCAGACGTGGGGGTTGGACGTACTTGACGGCTGCTAGGAGACAGGCTGGTGGTGTCGCGACGGCCACACGCGCCGTGACTGCGAAGAGGGTGAGGATGGTCTTTGCGAACATCGTGTCTGTCGGTGCAGTGGTTTCTTCGCGCTCGGTTTAGGTGCAGTGAATGTGAGGGCGTTATACGCTATTAGGAGAATGCCTGTCGGATTGGTGTGGAAAAGTACTAGGCCTCGAAGGAGTGAGAGGCGATGCTAGTGTGGGATTTAGGTGTGATGAATGATTGAATAAAAGGAGTGACGGTGTTGTTGTTGTTATGGTGCTTTGTGCGGTGTAGCAACAGCGGTTACAGTAGTCTGGAACATGAACCCCTTGGATCGGCGCTGCTGTTGCGGGCCAGCCCGGCTGGCCGTCAATGTGGTCCCGACTCCCTTGGGTCTTCGACTTTGTGTACCTAGGTAGGTATGTACTTGTCCACATCGTTTCCGCTACCATTCTCAACCGTGGTGTTCTACGAAGTACTCCAATCCGACTGATGAATTGCTTGTCGATTTGCAAGCCTGGAGAACGAAGGAGTGTACCCTCAGGACCCAGTTCACACTGTTTGGGGACTGCAGGCCTGGCTTGAAAGCACACGGGAATGGTCAACAAGCGCGTCGTGTCTCTTGACGACCAATCCCGAAGGCATCGACTATCGACGTATTCTTCAGCCATCCCTGAGTATCACTGCTATCATGACCTGACTTCAGGACCATTCAAGACGCTGAGCTGCCCCAACGCCGCTCTGGCCTCGTTGGAAGGCAGCGATTGCGGTACTCCCGACGTGCTCGCATCTACAAGCTGAGGACGTACTCGTGCGCGAGGGAGCCCTACCAGCGCGCCAGCTTGAGTGGTACATGGTGAAGAGAGATTGCTGACGACCATGTATGTACATGAGGCGGGTACGCATACATTGCCACGCCCACCAGCCCAGGATCTTTGACGGACCACGTTTGCAACAGTCTCTTGGAAGCAGTCCGCACCGCACTCGCTGGTTCGTTTTGTCGACGTCCTGTCTAACCGCTCTCCGTATCGAGACCGGGACTCTTCTGTCGCCTTGGGATGCTGCTTGTTCGAGTTTACTGATCTACCTTCGCACGCTCGTCGCGGACTGTGATTACCTTACCAGATGACACGGTCTGATCAGTTCAGTAGTACCGTACGCAGCGAAAGAACATTTGCAAGGGAGAAAGTGGGCATGTGGACCCCACTCAGGAGGACCCTTCGCTTGGCCGTGACTTGCTACGCGAAGAACACGCGCCGTACTCGACCTTCCATTCATGCCTCGCCGTTTCACCTCGTGCGCTGGGCCGGCATACGACAAGGTCGAGGAGATCGCTTGCAATAAGTCCCATCATGATCATCATGTCTACCGGCCTCACGCTTCATAGATTGATGTGTATTGCGCTCTGCCTTGTTGACATTGGCCATAGAGCACACGTGGGCTGGTCGGGGAGTATATATCAACCTCATGGGTCCCACTACCATACACAGGTAGGTCGCTGCGTTCAATCGACCACACAGCACACAGCGAATCCTACTTCAACATGAGAGTGTCCAACTTCCTGTTTGCCGGCATAGCGGGACTGGCGGGAACCGGCTTGGCCCAGTCTTCCATCTCCTCCAGCGTCAACGCCCAGGCGAGCGGACTGTTGTCAGCCATCGAGAGCGCAACCACCTGTGCCGCGTGCGAGGCCCTTCTCGTCCCTCTTCAAGCTCTTGCCCATCTCGGAAACGATGCTTTCGTCGCCGTCATCAGTGAGGTTTGCATCCTCGCCGGCGCCGAAGATGCCGATGTGTGCCGGGGCGCTATCGGTCTCGAGGGCCCGATCATTGCACACGACCTTCGCGAGATGACGGTACCCTCGCATACCTCTCGGCTCTTCTGCATCACCTTCTTCGGTCTCTGCGATTATCCGGCTGTCAGACCATACACTGTCTCTTTCCCCAAGCCCAAGCCCGCCACGACTCGGCCAGCGTCATCGGGAAAAGCTCCTATCCAAGTCGTGCACTTCAGTGATATCCACGTCGACCTGTCGTACGAGACCGGCGCCAACTACAACTGCACGAAGAACATTTGCTGCCGGCCCTACACTACAGCGGACGCACCTGGCAACACCAGCACACCGTGTGGGCCGAACGGCAACCATCAATGTGATTCACCCAAGACACTGGAAGACAGCCTTTACGCTGCCGTCAAGCAGTACGCCCCGAACGCTACCTTTGCCCTCTTCACTGGCGATGTCGTCGAGGGCGCTGTCTGGCTGGTCAATCAGACAGAGGTCACGAACGACTTGAACAGCGCCTACCACGACATGGCTTCCAATCTCGGTATTTCGGTTTACGCAGCCGTCGGCAACCACGACTCTGCACCGGTCAACAGCTTCCCGCCGGCGACCATCAACACGACCATCAACAGCCGGTGGGTGTACGACACGCTCTCTGCGGACTGGACGACGTGGATCGGAGCTGCGGACGCCGGTCAAGCCGACAAGTACGGCGCATACTCACACGTGGTGCCGAACCTGAACCTGCGCGTCATCTCCGTCAACACGAACCTCTACTACCGAGAGAACTTCTGGCTGTACGAGAAGAACATGGAGTACGACCCGGAGGGGCAGCTGGCCTGGCTGGTCAGCGAGCTGCAAGCGGCCGAGACGGCGGGTCAACGAGCGTACATCACGGGCCACATCCCCTTCGGCGCCAACGACGTCTTCCACGACGCCTCCCACTACCTTGACCAGATCGTGAACCGCTACGACGCCACCATCGCCGCCATGTTCTTCGGCCACACGCACAAGGACGAGTTCGAGCTCAGCTACGCCGACTACACCCGCCAAAGCGCCTCCACCGCCACCGCCATGAGCTACATCGCCCCGGCCCTGACCCCGACCTCGGGCGAGCCCGCCTTCCGCGTCTACACCGTCGACCCGATCACCCTCGGCGTCCTCGACGTGCACGCGTACTCCGCCAGCCTCGAAGCCACCGACTACCAAACCGCGACCGGACCCACGTGGTCCGAGTACTACTCGGCCAAAACCGCCTACGGCCCTCTCCTCGGCCTGACCGCCCCTGCGGCCGAACTGACGCCCGCCTTCTGGCACAACCTCACCGCCCTCTTCCAAACCAACGACACCGTCTTCCAGGCCTACTACGCCCGCAAGAGCCGCGGCTGGGACGTGAGCAACTGCACGGACACGTGCAAGACTGATGAGATTTGCCAGCTGCGCGCCGCGCGGGCGGAGGACAATTGCGTGACCGTCAAGCCGGGGATCAATTTCAAGAAGGCGAAGCGGGGAGATGGTCAGGTGGGTGGTGGCGCGACGACGACGCGGGAGAGTGAGTGCCACGGCAGCAAAGCGAAGGAGATTCTGTCTCGTCTGGTCGGGCAGCAGGCGCGGTTGGAGACCGAGGTGTCGCGGCGGTCGGAGGTGCGCTCTTCTTGAGAAGTACCTTGGTATGTGATGCGTAACTCATAATGGCGGGACGGAGACCATGTCACTGCAACAGCTGGGATGAGATCAACGTGCTTTCCTCGACGTAAGAGCTTTTGGTTCTTCCTTTGCATCCATAACCTGATCGTACATCTCACAAACATTACAACCAACACACTACCAACCCTACCCGCCCCAAACCCTCCACTTCTTCAAGTATACCAGGATGATCGAAAGCAGACTTTCTATCCCAATCGCCATCCATGCTGTCTCTCTTTTGTCTGTGTGTCCAAGGGGCCGCAAATGGATCCAGCAGTGGTGGTAAAATGCAAGTGGTATGCTCGGGAGAAAAATGCCGCCGTGCGCCTACGCTCGAAAAACCCCACAAACAGAAAAAAGTCCACGAGAGCCGCCCTTCCCTTTCCTTCCAGTGGTTCCGACTTCCCCAATCCTTAAGGTGCCTGCCCTGAGCACACCTCCCCAAAAGCGGATACTTACAAAGATGCCGGGATGCGTGGATGATCGACTGACGTGGAAAGAAGAAAGAAGAAAGAAGAAGGAAAGAAGAAGAAGAGAAGATAAGGACGATCAGGGCTCGGCGCTCGTCGCGCTCAAACCGAGCATGCTCGCCACGGGCTTCCGCTTCGCGCGCGCCTGCTGGATCCGGGGCGCGCCTTGGATGGAGCGGGGCTCGCGCATGAGGGTCGGGTCGAGCTTGGCGGGCATGCGGCCGGGGCTGGCGACGGTGTCGTTGGGCAGGCGGCCGGTGGGCGGGGTGGCGGAGGCGGAGCGCCAGAGGTGGTCCGAGGTGTCGGCCAGGAAGGACGGGGTGGACTTGGCGGAGGCGAAGAGCAGGGAGCGGTGGCCGCCGCGGTTGCGCTTGGAGAGGATGATTTCGTCGAAGAGCTTGATGGCCGGGTCCTCGGCGCGGGTGGCCTCGCGCTCGTGCAGGAACTCGTTGAAGGCTTGGGTTTGCCGGAGCATGGACATGTACTCGCTGTCGCCGTGGGGCACGCTGCGCAGGAACTGGTCCATGTTGAAGTGGTAGATGAGCCCGGCCTTGCGCCGGTCGCCCGAGGCCGGGTGCAGGAAGCGGCGGTAGGTGTAGAAGAGCGAGGCGAAGCAGCGGACGAAGGCGGCGCGGACTTGGTCGGCGCGGAAGGCGACGGGGCAGACGAGGCAGACGGCGGCGAGGCAGCGCGGGTGGACGTGCATGGCGCAGCCTGCGATGCGTTAGCGTTATTCAATTCGAACCGTCAGTAGATCACGACATGCGTACCGGTACATCGGAACGATTCCTCCTCACACCGCTCGTCGCAGACCGTACACGTCGATTTGCCGTCGCGACTCCGCTTCTCCAGACAATGGCCTTCGATCCATTTGGTCGTCTCGTTCTCCCTCACCGGCTGCATCGTCGCCTGCGGCATGATGGTGCTAGCCGCCAGCGTGCTTTGCGCGTATACGCTCGGCGCGTAGTTCGACGGGGTCGGGCCGTTGCCCAGCGTCGACGTCGATAAGCTCGCGTGGTGTCCGATGGTAGCCTGGCTTGGCCGGCGGACGGTGCCAGTTCGATCAAAGCCGAACTGTTGCGGCGTATTAGTCTTGTCCTGCAGTGGGTTTCTGGCGTTGAAGAGAGACTTTACAGCTGAGTTGCGCCGCGTTAGCCCGTCGGCGAAATGGCCGGACCGTTTCTCGCGCAGGGAAGCCTGGAGGCCGAACCCGGAGTCGCTTCTCGACACTGGCGTGTTGGAGAAGGTCGACGAGATGGGGGACGGCGCGGCAGGTGATGGCGGCGACTGGCCAGATGACTGGCTGTTGTTGGTGCTGGTTGAGCTCGTCGATGGCCTGTCGGCGGCTCGGGGAGAGTCCACTCGCGACTGTAGGAAAGCGTTGTAGACGGAGGTGAGGTTCGATACGCTCGTCGCGTCACCAAAGGAAGTCGAGCTCTCGCTGACGTAGCTCGCCAGCGTCGACGGCGCCGGGTTGGGCGTGAAGACTTGTGGGTTTTCGGAAGTGAACGCATCGACAGGAAACGTCTCGATGGCATAGGAAGGCGGCCCGACGGGCACGCCGAAGCGGTTGTGGTGGGGTGCGGCGACTTGCAAGAGAGACATAAGCTTGCGTCTCTGCGGCCGCGGTAACGGCGTGGGGGGCGCTGTGCTCTCGATGATGTCTTCATCCAGATCGACCAGGCAGTAATCGTCTTCCGGCAACTCAAGCTTATCATAACGTCGCTCGACTCCTGCAATGTACGGACACGGAGCTTCCAAAGCCTGGATCAACCGAGCTGGCAGCACCGGGATCAGCACTCCCGACCACTTCAGCGGATACAAGAGGCTTGTCAGGGCAGAGCACGCGAGCTGTAGCATCGCTGTGTGTGAGGACAGCAGGACGATCCGAGACTCTGCCAGAGCGTACTCGAACAGCATGACGATGTTGGGTATGGTCAAGCAGCGGAACAGGGCGTAAAGGTCCGTGCTTCGCGAGCCGGGCAGTTCATTGATGGCTTCCTTGCGCGCGTAGAGCCGCAGATCTCGCACCCCAAGTTCTACTTGCGTGATGGACGTAATTGGGCACAACGCCTCGACGCACAAGTTGACCACGTAGCGCTCCAGGGGCTGCCATATGCCGATCTTTGGTGAGCTGGGTGGTACCCGGAGCACGGCACCGTTCGTCATCGGGACGGCGACGGCCTTCAACCATTCCTTCCAGAAACTCATCAAGCTGGCGTCTCTGCCGAGTATGCCATATGCGCGCGGAATCCAGAAGCCGGTGTCGCCTTCGGTCAGTCCATCGATCTTGGACGCCGCGCCGTGTCGGACGGGTCGCAGCAGGTCAGCCATGAGAACAATCTTCTCTTCGACCGCGCTGATTTCATCTTCCAGCCTTTCGCGCGCTTCCGAACCCGAGGGCACGGTTGGAAGCTCGGACAGTAGCCGACTAAGCTTCGCCCTCTCACCCGACAATCGCTCGCCCAAACTGCTCGCCAACTCACGCTCCTCGCCACTCATATTCGCTCGCCGCCATTCTTCACACCATCGCTCCAATGACTCGGACGCTGAGTTGTTCAGCGGCAACCAAACGATGAGGCACATGCCGTGCAGTTTGCTGCCGTCCTGGTTCGTCATGGCAAACCCGTGCCATGTCGACCGCGGTCGCTCGTCGGAAGAGACGACGCTCGCGTCGTTGGGGAACGCGAACATGGGCACGTAGTCCGGGAATGGGTTGCGACGTTTGGACTCGTCCAGCATGGTCTTGGTGGGGTACCGGTCAAGCAACACGGGCTCATACCGACGCTTCAGTGGGTGCATGTCCGGACTCGTCTGAAAGGGCTGTGGCGCAGGAATGACGGAGTTGTACCCGCTGAGACGCTTGGACGTCCGGACGGAGGCCCTGCTGATCGTCGACGGCTGTCGCTTCGTACTGTTCATCCCCGAGAGTCGTTTTCGCAAGCTCCCGACACCGCCCTTCAGCCCAGCGCCGCCCATGCTGTTTTCATCTGACGTGATGCGTACCGTCCGTGGCCGGGATCGCCTGTGCGCCTGCGTGCGCACCGCTCCCGCGCTGACGTGGATGTCTTCCAAGAAGCTATCTCTCTCCGAAGCGAACTTCTTAAGCGCTTCTTCGAAAGCATCATCGTTCAGCAGTCCACTTCCCAGCTTCGCCCCTTTGATGGTAGTGCTACTGCTCCGGTTGCTGGCAGGGTTGACCGGTTCCGCAGCGTTGATGACGCTGCCTATGCTCTTCCTTGCCTCGAAGCTGTAGCGCGACCTCCTCTTCGCGCCGTCGCTCGGCGAGCCCGGGGTGGAAGGGCGTCCGCCATTGGTGATCTCCAAAGCCTTGTCCTCCTCGATGATGTCTTCCACGGGCGCGGCGGGCGGCGCGGCAGCCACCCTCTCCTCATACACCTGCGAGGACTCGATGCCGCAGATGAAGAAGTAGTCGGCGAGCGGTGCGGCGGTGTCGCCGGTGGAGGGAGGGGCGCCGTTGGGAGCGTTCTTGCTGACCTTGGCTGGCGCCATGTAATGGGAATGCTAGCAGGGAGCGGTCATGCAGCAACAGGAGCAGCAGTAGGAATAGTAGCGGTGCTGCATGCAAAAGCGCGTTCGGATGGACAAGGCGTTTAACGCATGGAGGTTGGAGTGACTTTGGGTGGCAGCAGGTCGAGGTCGCACCGCAAATGGCCGCAACAGGGGTCAGGCATGCACCTTGCCGTCGGGAGAGTTGCTGCTTGTGCGACTGTGAAACGCAGTAGAACGTCGGGTGAGGGTCACCTTGAGACAGGAATCCAAGCAAACGCGTGAACGGAGAATAGAGAGGAGGATAAGGGGGCCGGCTGGGGTTCGATGTACCGTTGGACCGTGTAGCGCGGTGGTGCACCCAAGGAGAACAGTGGGCCGAGCCGCGCGCGCGCGACGGTCGAGGGCGAGGGCGAATGGGGTCGGCGGCGGCGCCAAAGGCAAAAGGTACGCGCTGTTGGCGCGGCGGATAGGTTGGTGGAAAGATATGTACCGAGAGGTGGAAGGATTGGTAGGGCCGAAACGGCTCCGTTTGAGCCGCTGGCGCAGGGTGGAGAAGGTCTGCTCTGCGAGCCAAAGTAGCAGTAGGCGGACAAGTACAGCAGTGCTTGCAATGAAGCCAATAATGATGATAGCAAATAGCCCCCCAGCAGTACAATGGTCGACCGCAAATTGGTGATGATCAGAGTCAAGGGAGCCTGCGATTGCGATGTCGATGCGCGCCTGTCCCCTACCGCACGGCGCACGCGCGACCCAGCGCGAGCAATCTATAGGTTAGCCTGTCGACGGTAGACCCTGGTGATGATTATTCATAGAAGATTGTATATGCTGTGGCGACGGCGTGGGAAAGGCGGACCTGACAGCCGACATGTACTTCGAATCACCTTCGATGGATCAACAAACGACACCTAGGAGCTCAAGGGCTGCTCGCCTTTCCTGATCATGGAGTGGTACACTAGAAATTAAGATGGGTCACCAGTACTAAACATTGCCATGTGTACATGTACCCCTGAGATGGGCCTACAACACGTACTGGATGTCTACCTTAACCCTTCTCGTCATGGTTCTCATTGCTGTTCGCCCGAGATCATCACAATTCCCCGTGTGATTAATCCCTACGTGATCAGCATCGATATCCGACCACCACCCGCCGTCTCTACATGGATGGCCTGCCAGGATTCGGACGGATCGTCTGCCAGGAGTCAGGACTTTCCAAAAGGTCGCCATGTATTCGGTGCGGTGTCCTTCCATGGTCAAGCGCCCAAACGAGAGATGAGGATTGTGGTGAGGGTAGGAGCGCAGAACCGCTCCTCGTCCTGTTCCATCGACATTGATGGTGATTGCTTCGAAGGACTTTGAGGTCATCATCACATCCTCGAGTCAAAGTCGGTTCACCCCACAAAGTCCACAGGTGGGTAGTACCGTAGTAGTAGGTCCACCAGCGGCCCACTCCGCTACAGAGGCGAATCCTGTACCGCGTACGCTACCTCTTGTACAGACGATCATGGAAGGTTGAGCCATCCGAGCATGCTGACGGTAGGACATGACCTGGAGCACTCGGTGTAGAGCTCCGACGACAATGGCTATCGCTATCGTCCCCGGCTCGCGAGCCACCCTGTCGTAAGACTGCCCCGTTCGCCCATCGCACTGCGCCAGTCGATATGGAGCCGGGCGAGCGGCATGCGCACCGTCTTCTCCTCCGGCCTGTCGCTGGCCGCCATGACAAACATGACCTGTTCGACGTCCTGCGGCTTCAGCACAACCGCCTCCTTCCCGACCTCACCATCGACCGCCCGACCGCGGACGCCCTCGCTTTCGTCCAACCACACCTTCTCCAACACCACCGACGCCTCGCCCACATTCTCCAACTGCCCCTCCAGCACCCACTCCCTGCCATTGCCCTCCCTCCGCCTCCTCTCCGTGACCTTACTGCGCACCGCCATCAGCGGCTGCGCCACGAACTGGTACAACTTTTTAAATGTCCGCGCCCGGCCTCCGCTCGCCCCACCATCGCTCCCGTGCAGCGTCTCCGTATACGTGACCGTCACCGCCAACACGTGCGGCCCTTCCTCCTTCAACTCGTGCCGCAACGTCCGCTGCATCGTCGCGCCCGGCGCCACAACCTCATCCTCCTTTCCACCCTCCGCACCTACCAGTTCCAACTCCACAGCCGTTCCAGCCTGCTTGCTACTCGGCGTCTGCAGTTCCGCCGCGATCCGTATCCCACTCACGCTCCGCTTCGTCGCCTCGTTGGCATCGTCGGCTGCAGTCACCTCGTTGTTCGCACAGAGCGTGCACGTGAAGGTTTCACCCACGTACGCCGCGCCGAAAGCCGCCGGAACATTCAACAGTGGCGTGAGGGGAAAGCCCGATGCGGCTGGCGTAGAGGGAGATACGAGCGAGGCTTTAGGCGGGAGGTCCAGGCCGTTGCCGAAGTGGGTGGGTGGGAGAGAGGTTTGCGTCGCGAGAGACGGTTTCGAGAGGCGGAGAACTTTTAGACTGACGGCGTGGGCGGGCGTTGTTGGTGGATGGCCTGTTGGGGCGCTCTGGTGTGCCATGCCATGCTTGGATCAACTCAAGGACGCGTGATGAAAGATGGCGGGAGTGTTGTGTTATGGACGTCACGAAGAGTATTAGGGTGCCCGTGGGGCTTTTTGCATGCGAAGATCGCCGTCTCCCGGACTGCCACCACGCACGCAATCTATAAATTTACCTAGGTACGTACCTATAGGTATATCCTTCGCCTTTCACGTCTTCTCAATATTGGAGTATTTCAAGATGAACAAGCCCATAGAAGAGGACACCGCCATCGCCCTACATCGTTTCGCTCCGTTGTATTTAATCTCCAATACGCCCAAAGGTACAATTTCCTAACCAAAAACCCCTCCGCTGGACATAACATAGAGCCCATGTACCTAGTAGGTAGAAAGACAATAACATCGAAAACCAGGCCGAGGAGTCTTCGCAGGCCGCGACATCCCCTCCGGAACAGTCATCGACACCTGCCCCGTCCTCATCCTCGACCCGGCCGAAAACACGGCGCACATCGAGAAGACGTCTCTGTATCACTACACCTACACCTGGCCCCATCGCCGCACCCCGGACAGCAAGCCCACCCAAACCCAAGCCGTCGTCTTCGGCCTGGGCTCCATGTTCAACCATGCGACGACGCGCGGCCAGAACGTCGGCTGGACGCGGGACCTCGCGAACGAGTTGGTCGTCTACCGGGCGCTGAGGGCGATCCGGCGGGGCGAGGAGCTCTGCATCTCGTACGGGGATCACTTGACGTTCGTCGATGCGGACGGGGCGCGGACGCCGAGCGAGGACGGCGAGGACGTGCTTGGGAGGATACAGGTGGTCTGAAGGGGAAGCGAGGACCTTCCTATCGGCTACATTCTGCTTGTTCCGTCTGCTATCATGACCGTCCATCCATCCGACGAGGCGGACCTTTTCTCTCTTCCTCCCACAGCTGAGACACCAAATCAAAATGGCATCATCCACTCGTACACCGCAACGCCTTGCGAAAAAACAGGTGTACAAAAGACAAGAAAAACTCCAACTGGCGATGAGCGTCCCGGTGGTCGTGACTTAAACCGGCACGCCAACCTCATTCGACACGCCGGGCTCCGGCGCGCTACTCTCCTCCTGCCTCTCCTCGGCCTCCGTCCGGAGATCATACGCGAGATCAAAGCACTCGGCCAAGAGCGCGGTGACACTACCCTGGCCTTCAGGGATGTCGTTCCCGACCATGAACTTGCCGTCTTTCTTCATGTTGTCGATGCTGTTGAGCTTCATGCTGTACGGGTACAGTTCGCGCGGGCTGTCGACACCGCCGGAGCGCTTGACTTCGACCAAACATCGCTTGAGCGTGAGGAGCTGGTTGTAGATCGGCAGTAAGGCTTCGGAAACGGGTTCGGAGGAGACGATGTACTGGTAGATGAAGGCGTAGCTCTTGCGGAGCAGGTACAGCAGTGTCCGTTGTGCGTGCAAGTCGGCGGGTCGGCCCTCGGCGTCCAGGAAGTTACCATCTTTACGAGCTTCATCGATGCGATCCAGTTGTCTTTGAAAGGAATACAGGTCGGTCTCACGCAGAGACCAGGCTTGGGTAAGGTTCATTTGCTCGAGGTTGTTGCGGATCTTTAGAAGCTTGTCGTATGTGTCTTGGAAGCGTTCGTCAATCTTGCCTTGTCTGTGTCCAAGTCTGCGTCAGCATTGCCTGATACGGGGCGGTCATATAGAGGCCAACGCACTTATCTTGCACGATTTCGAGCCACAGCAGACATCTCGCCAGTAATGCCCGGACGACGGGTGGCCCGTCATCGTACTCGCCTCCCGTGATGGTAAGCTGGGCCAGACGCTCAGCATAGACTTGTTCCGCGGTCTTGCCCTCGTGCTCCAACTTCTCTTCGTGAAGCTCTGATTGGATTTGCAGCAATTGCTCTTCAAGTTCCTGGACCTCCTTGACTGGGAACTAGAACATACTGTCAGCCTTACGTCCGTGTATCTTTGAGAAACAGAGTTCAAACCTTTGTGCGTGTGTTGAGCGCGGACACCGAGCGCAGTATGGACACCAACTTCTCATACGTGCCCAACATCTGCGGGTCCAGCCGGGACAAGTGCTTTTGCATGTCCCTGAGGGTGGTCTTGCAGACGCCTATCCGAGCGTCCAACAGCGTCAGCAGTTGCGGCGAGTGTACGTCTCGTCCGCGATCGACGGAGGACTGCCACTGATCGATGTGGTGATCGATGCTCTCGAGGTCTTTGGGCGAGTAAAAGCCGGCTTCCCTCAGGTGATCCAACAGCCTCTTCACGGTGGAGATGGCCGAGTAGACCGCCGGCGCTTCCTGATTCCGGCCGATGGTCATGAAGAAGAGGCTGATCAGCTGGAAGCAGTCGTCAAGCACGGTGTCGACGCGGTTCTGCTCGTCGCGCTTCGTCTCGCGGATCTTGTTGAGCAGCTCGACCTGCTCCATGAGCTGGTTGTAGTACTTGAGGACATCGCTGCTCTTGACGTATGTGCTGCGATCTTGCTTGAGGATGGACAGGTGGTCGCGGATGTTGAGGATGCGGTCGAGAATGGGCTGTTCGGTGGGATCGAGCGGGAGACGGTAGGCTGGTGAGTCGGTCATCGTCGGTGGTGTGGTCGGAGTGGTCTTGTCAGATTCGAGGTTGAGGATTTGGGGCGGAGGCGAAGGGGAGATGGATCGTGGTTTCTTGTCTGTGATGTGCCCGAGCGGCCGAGCCAGCGTCACGAGAGCCACAGCCCGCACCCATCATGCACGACTCCGCGCGAAGGTGGGGCACGCGGTTTGCCTGCCGCGTCGAACCGCACCAACCCAGCACGTGACTTGCATCGTGGCCTTGGGCGAGAAGTCGGTAGAGCGTCGAGGCGGCACTGCAGAAGTGGTGGTATCACCATTGTTCGACAGCACGACTCACCGAGCATGCTCGCGAGATGTACCACTAAGATGCAAGCAAATCCCTGGCTCTCTTGGATTGCATGCCAGACAATGTCCAGAAAGAAAAGAGCTGGAGGTGCCGCAAGCCAGGTCACGACTTCTGCTTTCCAGTCTTGAGCTATGCCAGAAATCTCAGCACGCCAAGACTTCCCGCGGCTCTGTGCGGTGTCGAATTTGAGTGAGCGGGCGGGCACATGCAACTTCAACTCTACAATTTCGTCCATCCACGACACAACCATCCTTTGAGAAGAAGTCCTTCACGACACTGCGAGCGTTGTAGGCATCTCATTTCCCCACCAACAACTTCTTCTCCACCACCAACCAACACACACCTCAACAATGTCGACCGCCGAGCTCGCGACCTCCTACGCCGCTCTCATCCTCGCGGATGACGGTGTCGAGATCACTGTGCGTCTTTCCCTTCCCCCTCCAGAACGGCGCTTGCCTTTCGCAAACCGGCTACAAGCGATATGAGACTGACCCCGTGATGTATCACCAGGCCGACAAGCTCCAGTCGCTCATCACCGCGGCCAAGGTCCCGGACGTCGAGCCCATCTGGACCACCCTCTTCGCCAAGGCCCTCGAGGGCAAGGACGTCAAGGACATGCTGATGAGCACTGGTGGCGGCAGCGCCGCTGCTGCTCCCGCTGCCGTCGCCGCCGCCCCGGCTGCCGCTGGTGGTGCTGCTGCTGAGGCCGCTCCCGCTGCTGAGGAGAAGAAGAAGGAAGAGGGTGCGTCACAAGAAGACCTCTTCCGTTCCCGTTATTTCTCGAAGGGATTCACTGACGAGCTTTTCCAGCCAAGGAGGAGTCCGACGAGGACATGGGCTTCGGTCTCTTCGACTAAGCGCGCCATATCGACTTCGATGGAGAGTGCAAGGGTGGCATTGGCATCGCATTGCGCAAAGGTTAGCGCTGGAGTGTGTATTGCATGGCTACGCTAGCTTTCACGGATTGCAAGTCAAAAACCCCTCGCCATATCGTCCTCAATTTCCGTCAATGCGCTGTCTTCCCACTTCTTGTCGCCTGCATTTATGGCTCATGCTACCTGTGAACCGTGTTCATGCGCAAGCATACATCTCTTCCCCTCGATGCTGAAAGGGGTATCGTAGCTGCCCATGATTCGCCTTCCCATGCCGATGCGATCAAGATCAAATCCACCAGGCATCCACCATAGGCCTTGGCACACTCGATCACCATGTTATAGATGCAGGACATCTATACAAGGCATATACCAAGAGGTGTGCTCAGCTCTCACTAACTCATCTCCGGCTGTACCCCGACGGCTGCATGACCGTGTCAGTCCTCTCATGCATCGTCCTCGCGGCGTGCGACGCTGCCCCCGCGTGGAAGTACTCCGGCGGCGCGTACATCGTGTTTGGCGTACTCGCGACTGTGGCCTGGACCGCCGGACCCAACGCAGCGGAAAGCGGCGTGGCAGGGACGGGCGTGACGTAGCCGCTGCGCAGGCCATTGTTCTGGTGGGCGCCGACGGCCTGCGCGAAAGCCGTGTTGATACTGGTTGGGAATGGAGGCGCGAGGGCCTGCGGCGTCGGCGGGATGGGCCCGTTCGAGGTCCGCACGGCGTGGTAGAGAGGCGATTCCGAGATCATCTTATTGACCTCCTTGAAGGCCTTGTGGAGCGGGCGCATGACGGTCTTGACCGTCGAGGTGTCCACCCGCTGCTCCGCGACGTGTTTCACCTCTGTCGCGAGGTCGGTCCAAGCCTATGAAGCCGTTGTGTCAGCTGCGGGGTGCTCTGATTTCGCGGAGGAGGGTCTCACTTTGACGTAGGTATCGCAAAGCTGCCAGAAGTCCTTCTGGCTACGCACGCCGGGATCTCGGACCTTGACCAGACGGAGTCGATGGCTCAGGGCGTTGTTGGCAGCGATGAGCGCGTCGCACTTGTTGATCGCCATGGCCCAATGTTGAGCTGGGCGCGTTTGGTTGACGGCCTCCGCGTTGTGCCTTCGAGCAGTGAACTCCGTCCGACAGTGCGGCAACGACTGACTGGCAAGCTCGCATGTGCCCTTGAGCTTCAGATAGATACGACTGAAGTGTTCCTCGCTGTCGGCCTCATCTACCGCGCTCCGCATAGTGTTGCTGCGGGATGGTAATGTACTTGATGGAAGCATGGAAAAGGTGTCGCCCGATTTGGGGGTGGCAGCGCTGATCGAGGTCATGGTATTGCTCCGACTGCCGTTGGTGTTCAGTGGAACTGGTGGTGGCATGGAACGGAGTTGGCCGTTGCTACTCATGCTCTTCAGAATGGTGGCACCTCGTAATCTGCGACTGTTGATAGGTTTCGGCTGCGTTGGGGTGACGGTGCGACTGCTCCAAGCTTGCGAGACTCGAGGCGTAGACCTCGGTGCCGGCGCCTTGAGCGCGAAGCCGAGCATGGAGCAAATGTTGCGTGATTCGACCATGGTCATGTGGATCTGGGACATCAGCCAACGGACGTACACCGAATCTGCGATCGACACGATCTTGCGGGTGTGTTCTCTCAACTCCTTGACAATGGAACCATAAGTCTTTAGAGCAGCTGCAGAAGTCAGGACGATGGGTTTCACTGCCTCCTCTTCGCCTTGCGCATTGTCTTCTAAGTCTCTCTCGAAGCGATGCAGTAGGCGATCCAGTTCCTCGATTTGCGCGTTCGCGCTGAATAGCTGGCGCTCAAGGACGGATCGCTTTGGCGTACCGTCTTTGACCGCACGAGCGATTTCGCTTACTGGACCGTGCAATTGAGCCAGAGAGAAGAGGAGGCGTTTAGCTGCTTTGATAGTGCTGCCAGATTGTACTGCTGAGTGGCGGGATTCCGGTAGACTTGATAGCCTTCGGGCCACTCCGTACCGGCTGGCAGGCCGGTCAATTGGACTCAGTGCGCCAGAAGACGTTTCGCCGCCACTACTGGCTGTGAGAAAGCCGTTAAGCGTGGAGACCGAACTGTTTGCGCGCGAATGGTGGGGCCTGATCGTCGAGGCTTGACTTGAGCGACCCGATGCTTGTCCGGTAACCTCGCTGACGACCTTTGGATCAAGCCTACTCTTACTGGGTACAAAGCCTTGACGCCTGGATCGCAGACTTGTAGAAGATGCGACGGACTCACTCCGGCTTCGACCAATATCGTTGCCATCGATTAAGAGCGGGGCGATTCCGGGTCGCCTGATAGACGGAGCGTTTGCCAAAGGGTTGCGAGCATCTGATCGCTGCGGGATCGGCGGCGGCCCGTTGTTCGGCGATCTATGCTTCGGATCGTCTAGGTCATCGATGTTGCTGATGCTAGGCTTGACCGGAAAGCGACCGCCCGTGACTGTACGCTTCGATGCACGCGGAGTCTCTACATTACTCTCACTGCCGTTATATTAGCCAGCATACTTGTAGACCGCCTTTGCATAGCATGGGAGTACCTCAGATCCTCTTCAGAATGCGCTCTTAGCTTTTCCCGGAGGGCGGCAGCTTTCATGAACCGCTTGACCTGCGCACAGACATCCTTCTCCTTTTCTGGCTCAATAGACGATGCCAGACGGTCGGGCGACGGATTTAACGCATCGAGCGGTGGGAACTCGAGGGGGTTCTCGTCGAATTTCAACTTGCTCAAGCTAGGCATGTCACCAAGTGCAAGTGGTAAGCGGGTGATCCTGTTGCGCGCTACAGCCAGGAACTTCAGGGAAGTCATATTCCTGATGCCCTCCGGAATGGATATGATGCGGTTCTTGCTGATGTCGAGTATCTCGAGCGAGGAGAGTTGGAGGACCTAGCCATTGTCAGCTCGCGTGCCACTGCCACTGCCTGGACAATCCGACAGCGCACCGCCTCCGGGAAATATCTGAGCTGATTCCATCGTATGTTCAGGTACCGCAAGCGATCGCATTGCACAATCTGACTCGGGACCGCGATCTGGGGGTTGTGCGAAAGCGCGAGCCTGTCGACACGGTCAGCGAGAGCCACGCCTCCACCTCTCGGCGTAATGTCTGCCCTGCCCTCACCTCTCCACCTTGTCCTTGATCAACAGGATCACCTCCACCGGCAACGCACGAATATTCTTGTGGCTCAAGTCGAGCGTCGACCCGGTCTGGCCCTGCAGCTCACCAACCCCCACGGCCGTCACTTTGGCCTGGCGCTCCGCATCTGCATTGAGCTCTTCCTGGGTATAAGCGACCAGCTCGCTGATTGAAGGCTTGTCGGCATACGGCGCGGTGGTGTCTGTCGCCATCTGCGCATGGCTGTGGCGGGTAGAAGAAGCGGATCGTGAACGTGGTAGATGCGCGCTCCCTTTTGTGAGAGTGACAGGACGGGAGGGCCAAGGGTGAACGTCAGCAATCGATAACGTTAGCCGGCACCTGCCTCATGCAGGAACCCTGCAGAGAACGTTTCGCTAGAAGCATCACAACGCACGAGTCTAGCGGGGACTAAAGAAACCGCATACGGTTAGCTCACTCTACCCTTTACACGCACGTTTTATCATGATGAGAATTCTGGGATGGGAGAGTGTCACTGATCCTCTACGGAATGTATGTTGATATACCTACATCCAGCAGAACCAGAAACTCATAATTACCTCCGGCATACGCAGGTTGTCAGGACTTCAACAAGACGTTCACCCCCGTGAGGTTTGACGAGCGTTGCGGCTCGGAGCCGATCCTCTTCTGGCCGACTACTCGCCTCGAGCCCCCCTTACTACAATATATGTATCTACATATCACCAGTGCTTCCCCATCGACCGATCATTCACTCAGCCATATGGCTTCATGATTGTCCGTCAACGCGCATGCCAGAGCGCGAACCCACGCATCTTCCCATTCCGAAGGCGAAGATGGCTTTCCACCTCACAGTTGGACCGTCTGGCCTCACCCGTTCAGTCCTACATCTCGACCTCGCGTGACGTATTCGTCAACCTCTCGATCGAGCATTACCTCCTACAAAGGACAGCGCCGGAGTCTGCGGTGCTGTTCCTCTACATTAACAAACCGAGTATCGTCATCGGCCGTAATCAGAATCCCTGGCTGGAGGTCAACCTTGCTCTGCTCAATCCTTCCAATCCGACCGCGCCGGAGACGGAACCACCAGGCCTAGGATCACAGGTCGATCTGGTCCGGCGGAGGAGCGGCGGCGGTACGGTCTTTCACGATGAGGGCAATGTCAACTGGACTGTCATCAGTCCTTCTGCAAAGTTCACGCGGGACAAGCATGCCGAAATGGTCGTCCGTGCCTTGAGAAGCTGCGACGTCTCCAGATCCCGAGTCAACGAACGGCACGACATCGTTCTCGATCAAGGCGAGCGTGGCGCAGACGGCGACCTTGCAGACACGCATGCAACGCCGTACCAGAGCAGCGAGATCAGGCCGCTGAAAGTCTCGGGTTCCGCGTACAAGCTTACGAGAGACCGGGCACTCCATCACGGCACGTGCTTGCTATCTAGTCCCAACCTCAACACCATTCCGCATTATCTGCACTCACCCACGAAGCCTTACATCTCGGCACGTGGCGTGGAGAGCGTGAGCTCGCCTGTAGGCAACATCTTGCTCAGCAATGATCGATTTATCGCCTTGGTGCAGAAGCAATTCGCCATGCTTTACGCTGGCGGTGAACCCATCCATGCCGAACCTGTGGGAGAGGATTGGGTCGAGCACCAACCGATTCGCAAGGGCTTCCAAGAGTTGAAGGTATATTCACATGATCTTGCACACGTAACAAAGCATTCGCTGACATTATGCTGTAGTCCCTCGACTGGACGTATCTGCAAACGCCGCAGTTTTCAATCAGCACTACTAACGATCCGACAATGAACGTTCCTGTTGAGCTGGCCGTCCGGAACGGAGCACTGGTTAGCGGATCATGTGGTAGTACAGCTCTGCCACCGAGGCTACTGGGGTGCAAACTACACGAGATCCGTTCCTGGGAAGACCTCGTGGGACGATGGCTTCAAGACGCAAGCCTAGGGATGGATCCTGTTGACAGAGACAAGATCAGTGGCTGGCTAGAGAAGATGCTGCCGGCCGGCGGCGCACGTGAGTAGCTCTTGCTCGTATCATTGAAGTAAAGGTCAGAGTAAACCTCAAAGCAGTCCAGCGCAGTACATACTACAGCCTTTCGTCACTGATTGCATGTTCCATGTACCTATAGGCAATCCGCACGATCATGGTTCGCGAACTGAATGATCCGCCATCATCTACTACACCACCCTCGAAAAAACCTTCGTATCCCCAGATAACCCACATCACGAAAGCTGGGATCGACGGGTTCTCGCCCTTTGCGTCAAGGCGCCGGCATCAGCATATGTGACGGTGCCTTTCAATCCGTGAATGAAGAACCGCAACCTGGGAGTCAAGTTGCCTGAGTGAAGACGCCGGAATGAAGCCTGTGCCGCGTTCTGGGAACGTTGGGGCCACAAGTATCTTATCGTTGAATCCAGGCTAAATGCGCAAGCAAATGCTGCGTAACGGCCACTACCTATGTAAGCAGGACGCCTTTCGATGCCATACTGTAGGGTATGGTCGTCCAGAATTCGCCTCAGATGCAGTAGCGGCCAACACATGACGGATCTTAGACTTCAGACGCACGCTCGGTCGGGATAACCCTTCTGTACAACCGCGAGGTGTAGCTCTTCAACTTTCTTCCTGGCTGTGCATTCTTCCTCCCGGCTGTGCATTCTTTCCGGCTGTGCGTTGTCCCCGGCTGTGCATTCTTCCTGACGCTACAATGTTCTTCCCGCCGCCCAAGCTGGGCTCACTTCGAATCCCTCAAAAGTCTCAGCACATCTCCCACGAGGTACAGACTACCGGCCACAACCAGCGGCCCCTCGCCAGCACTATGGCTCGCGGCTCGCAATGCCTCCAACACGTCGCTGCCGCAGTCGTGCACATTCCCACCGCCAACTGGCGGGTTAAGCTGATGCACAGCGTCTAGAAGCTTTCCAGCACTTGTAGCTTTGACCCATGGCATACCGGCCACTGGGCCAAACTCCACGGCGAACATGCTGTCTCCATCCTTGATTAGATGCTCCAGTATCCCACCGGGATCTTTGGTGTCGGACGTCGCTATGACCCAGGTGACGTTTTGCGAGTTCGGCCGTCGCAACCGGCTTTCCACAGTATGTGCGAGGACGGCCGCAGACTGTGCGTTATGAGCACCGTCAAGGAGTATGTCGGAATTTCTGGCAGCAATTCTCTCAATGTTCAGCATTTGCAAGCGACCCGGAAATTCAGTAGCGTTCACCGCTTGGGTGAGTAAACTGTCCACCAGAGATGCAACACCGCGCTGTTCAGCTGGGGACAAGCATGTGAGGTCCTTGGGCACTCTGTCGAGCTGCTGCAACGCGCTCCAGGAAGCGCAAAAAGCTACGGTGACGTTGTTCCTTGTGTGCGCCGAAACTTCTTCCCATTCACGGCACTCTGATTTCGGTGCCGCTCCCTCCCCCAAAAATGCATGATATAGAGTCGGCTTGAGGAGGCGAGTGGGCATCGTATCATCTGACGTGGTCAAGACAGGACTGCGAGACTGACCAGCCTTGTCAAGGATCTCGGAGATAATGTCCTGTGGATTCGAAGTGTCGTAGGTCACTGGAACTCCGCGCTTGAGGATCCCGGCCTTCTCTCTTGCAATCTCCGGCAGCGTGTTTCCAAGGAACATCTGGTGGTCCAAGCCGATCTTCGTGATGGCGCAGACGAGTGGCGCGGGTCTGAAAGTCGATGAATCGATGTCGCCAGACGCACTAGGAGCAAGTGGCTGGCCGATAACGTTCGTGGCGTCCAGCCTCCCGCCCATTCCAACCTCGACCACACCTATGTCGACCCTTTCTTGAGTAAAGATCTCGAAAGCGGTGGCTGTGAGCAGCTCAAACTCGCTGGCCTGGATACCCTCTTCTACATTGCGCTCCACGACTCGTTTCTCAACGTGCTCGAAGAGCTGAAAGGGAAATGTCCTCTGATCAATGGTGATACAATCCCAGCGATCGATGAAGTGCGGGCTCGTGTATCGGCCATGCTTGAGTATTGCTGCTCCATGTTCCTCGCGGTAGTTAGATTTGTTGTATGTGTCCAGCATCGTCGAGACGTAGGCGCAGACGGAACCTTTGCCATTGGTGCCTGCTACATGGATTGCTCGCCACGGTAACGGGGTCCTGGCTAGCAGGCGCGAGATGCGCTGCAGACCTAGTTCGATCATCCTCAAAAGGAACACTACTGCACCGTCAAGAGCAGTATGACTACGGTCGCATGGTTGTGATCGTATCTTGACGAGTACGCCATCTGCTCCATTGGCTACTCATCAGTCTCACAATTATCACAGCGGATTACTGCGGCCTCTTGGGCGATCACACCTCAAGGCGGGCACATGCCCAATGTGTCACGAAGACTGTAATGAGTACGAGAAGAGAGAGGCGAAGCAAGTGTCCAGGTTGAGGATTGTGTTTTCGTTTTATGTTGATGTTTCGAACGCACGTGCCGTCCATCTGGCGCAAGGCAAACGTCAGGCAGCAACACTTGAGGCTGAGAAAGGCGGCTGGCGTTTCGCGACCCGCCGATGGGAAAACAGAAACAACCTCACTCACTCAATAACATCCATCACTCTCCCCTCCCCCTCCTCTTCATTGTCAATCTCCTCTCGGATCAGTCGCGCAGTGCTACACGGTCATTCTATCGAGTTTCCCGCCGCTGTCGGACCGGCTCCAGCATGGGTTTACCGTTCGTAAACACGCTCCTGCGCGCTCGCTAGTCGCGCGGGCCCCGCGCGACAAGCGAGCTGCAAACGCCAGAACCTGAGGCTAACAAAGGAAGCAGGATCTGGAGCGACCCGGAGGAGACGACCAATGCGAAAGATACGCGCAAGGTTGACCCCACTGCAGCTTCACGCTCCCCGATTCGCAGACGGCCGTGGACAAGAGGCGCGCGACGCCCATCGCCGTCGCACACTGTCCGCCACTCTACCACCCATCCACCTCTCTCGGTCCCAGGACAGTCACGCGGTACAGGGCGCGGTGCAGCAAGAGGTGTACCTTCGGTAAATTCGTTGCTCGAAGCAGCGCGCGCAGCACATGCTGCTGTGCCATCACCACCACCGCCGGTGCCAGAGTCGCGCAACTATTACACGGACAATCCGTCGACTCAAAGCGAAGCACGCAACCTGCAAGACGAGCTCTCACAGCTGCAAGATGGCGCGACGAGCCTCCTCGAGGAAGCCGGCAGACTACGAGCATCTCAGCTGGCCTCGCAATTGCGCCAACGTGGTTCCCGCGCCCGCCGCGATGGACAGGCCTCCGTGAATCTTCGCACGTCACCAGAGCCGATTGTACGGTCTGAACGGCCGCGATCGCGTGGTGGAGCGTCTGCACGTCGCAGCGCTCTTCCCACACCTCCGCTGGACTCCTCCGATCCCAACGTTGACAGCCTTTTCGTACCCGAGACTTACCCGCGACCTCGTGATCCGCATCCTCTCAGCCATTCCTGGCGTCCTGGATCACCCACCGGCGGTCTGGGTGACCGCAACCGCAGTCCAACTCCGGGGGACCACTGGGAAATCATGCGCTCGACTATTACGCCAGATGCTCTCCTCCCGAGCGCCGACAGCAGCTTCACCAGCGCGGTCGTGAGCCAGTCCTTCACTGCCGACGACGCCCCAGCCTCCACGGAGTCCGAACATACCTCATCTTCCGAGTATAGCGGGCGGAGACACAGCGAGGGCGATGGAAGCGATTCGGTATCGTCAGTGGCTCCAGAGGACACAGTCTGCATTGAAGACGATGACGTGCTGGAGGCTGCAGAAGTCCTCGCAAATGACATGTTCGGCGTTGAGGTGGAGACGGTAGAGGGCCGGCAGCGTATCAATGAGCAGCTGGAGATCCGAGCGCGAGACGGTGACCGTTTTGCCTTTCCCCACGAGGGACCTCGTGTCGACATCGGCTTCAGGCTGATCGAAGAGGCGCTGAACACGGAAGCAGGTCGTCGGCGCTTAGTCGACTTCCGGTTCATCAGCAGGCCGAACGACATCCGTATCTTGGAGGACGTAGTACATGCTCGAAGCCAGGACAGCTCGCGCGTACCGCGGGGCGACGCACGGCCACATGCAGAACGTGTTTACGACGAGCGGCCGCCCAGTCCGCATCCTGAGCACTACAGTGACCGCGTTCGCGCCAGAGTTCGCGAAGCCAGAGCGCAGATACACGATTCTCTCAGCCGTCATGCTGAAGAAGCTCGACGAGTCCAGGCAGCCTCTCTTCCACCACAACATGAGCCACTCGGCTCGCACCCTGACGTGACCACACTCACGTCACGCGATGGTCCGGAGCCACACCCGGTCAGCCCTCCGACTCAGCGCAACGAGCGCGAAGTGTCCGAAGCACTCCTCAGCGGTGACGACAACGACCTAGGGGCTATGCGCCGCGTCGTGGAACGCCTCGCACGACGAGACGACGTACCAGATGAGTGGTGGACGAGCATTGGGCTGAACCTCTCGCGAACCCGCCCGCGTGCTCTCAGCCCCCCTCTCCGAAGCGAGCGGTCTGACCAACAGGCCGCCAGTGATCGAGTACGAAGCGGAAGGATCCGGCGTCGGAACTCGCGGCTGTGAGGGCTCGGCCACACTCCTTAACTACTCGACAACGATGCTCGATGATTCAAGCTCAGGCGTCACGGGCCCATGGAAAACGAATAACGTCAACGGTTGTATCATACCTTTCAGTTTTCGATGGACAAAAGCTTTGTTTTTAGATCATTTGCTGCCGGTCAGCCTTTTTAAACGTAGTGTTAATACAATGTGACAGAGCTGCCGGCGATTCAGGCTCGCGTGCATATATTGTACTCTCCAGCGACACACAGAGATCATGTCGCTCATTCGCTTCGCTGAGTTGTCTTCATCCGCTTTCCCGGGAACGAGGCCGATATGCTTCCTACGTATGACACGCAGGTGCGACGTTCCTGAGGTGAGTCCGACCATGGATTAGATTACTCCAAAACTTACCCCCGAACCTCCTTCCCTTGCCGCCTTACACTAGGTCTCTGTTTCTATAGAGGTATCAGGTGCCGAGTACTCTCGACCAAACGCCGTCGGGAGGACATTTTTTCCATTAGCCATACGGTGCCAACAGATTCAGTCACTCAAACTCAAAAGGGTCGAACGGAGCAAGCTATGCTCCAGGGCCTTTTTTGGAGCGAAACACACGTCTCTTCCTATCTCCCGTTCCGCCTTCATCCTGGCTAGGCAGATATCCGGAAGTGTTCAGTAGGCCAGCAAGATCAACGACCAAGTGGCCCTACCACTCGATCCCTAGACGCATTGCTGCATTTAAGGCTGTGGTTGAAATGTGATCAGACTAATCTGGATAGGAGTCTGAACGGGAGTTTCCAAGAATGATCAGAATATCCTGCAGGCAGGATAATTCTAGGTACGTAATTATCTAAAGCGTTCATCAGATACCGTCGTAGGCAAATGTATGCATCAAAGAGCACTACCGACCAGCCCAGTGAAGGGCAAGCCGGTAGCTGAACCTCAGTGCTTGACTCTATATTGCTTTTCATCATCACCTGAACGCGTTTCTGGCAGAGTCTGACTCCTTCGACAGAGCAGAGGCATACACCTTGTGACAAAGCATACCCAGCAGACCCAAAAAGACAGTGGGGAACCCCTCGCCTCAAGAATAAGCCCCATCGAGTTACCCCTTCCACTCCACCAGCTGCCCATGCTCAGACACAGGCAACAAGCAAGTGGGAAGCGGGCAATCGCATATCTTTCGACCTCGACGAAGTGCCCTCGCCCTAACCTGAGCCCACCTTGACCAACCCACAGGAATGCCAACTCACCTCCTCCGGCTCTTCGACCACACCGCAGCAAAACCAGCCAGGCAAGAAGCGCAGACTCGTATCCTCGTCTCCCTTGCGGGTCGTCTTCGAGCTCAGCATAGCTCGAGCAAATGCAGCTTCACAGCAGGAGTGCGAACGGTAAGAGGACGGTGTGCGGAGACGGTAGTGGAGGTTAGAGGCGAGCGTAAGCCGCTCTGCGTGCTTTTATGGCGGCGCGTTTCCGCATACCCGGTGACTAGCACCAGGACGTCCGGGGACTTTCTCCCAAAGCTGTGTGTACTGAAGACGAGATCTCGGAGAGACTGTCGGCGATGTAAGCTTTGATTGCGATCCTTTGAGCGAGGAGTTGTCGGAGAGAAGGAGAAAATGAGGGCGGTGGAATTTGAAGTCCCAAATTCTTGGCCGATCGGGAGCAGCCGTTAGCGTCGAGCGGCCTCAGGACGCGAGAAGCGCGCGACTTTCATATCTGGCAGATGACAGGCAATCGGTACCTTTGGGTATCGATCAAAGTGAACGTGAAGCGCAGTGATACTGTCGTTGCATGCCTGCTTCTGCCTGACACGCCTTAGTCCACCAACACACTCATTTCTACCCTCGCTTCAACATTCAAGTAAGCATCGCAGCGCAAGCAATCTCCTCCCCACAAGTCCTCTAACATGGCCTCGCAGAAGTAACTCGGCCGTGTGCTACACGCAGACAGAGACCTCGCAGGCATTGCCTTTGCTGGGAAGATGGCTAGCTTCTTCAACTCAAACGCATCGGCGGCCAACGCGGCCAACCCAACACAAGGCGACTTGAGTAAGGACGTAGAAGTCAAGAGCCCACCTGAGGACAGCATATCACACTTGTCGTTCAGTCCAGCATCGGAACATCTGGCCGTGTCGAGTTGGGACAAAAAGGTGCGCATCTACGAGATAGCGGCGAGTGGCGATTCGCAGGGAAGAGCTATGTTTGAGTTTGAAGGTCCAGTGTTGAGCTGCTGCTGGAGTAAAGTGAGTACATGCCCGTCGGCTCGCGACCGCAACGCGGTACTGACTGGAGCACCAGGACGGCCAGAAAGTCTTTGGTTGCGGTACGGACAAGACCGTCCGCATGCTGGATCTTGGCGCCGGACATACGCAACCAAATCAAGCGCAGCAGGTCGCCGTCCACGATCAACCCATTCGATGCTGCGAGTCCATCATTGCTCAAGGCAACCAGATGCTTGTCACCGGCGGGTGGGACAAGATGGTGAAGTACTGGGACCTGCGCTCGCCACAACCGGCAGCACAAGTCGAGTGCAAAGAGCGGGTCTACGCCATGGACTGCAAGAATGACATGCTGGTAGTGGGCACCGCCGACCGTTGGGTCCACGTTCTCAACATCGCGCAGCCGACGCAATTCTACAAAGTCATCCAATCGCCGCTGAAGTGGCAAACAAGGACTGTGTCCATCTTCTCACCAGAAGCGAACGGCTTCGCCATCGGCTCCATCGAAGGCCGCTGCGCAATTCAGTACGTCGAGGACAAGGACAGCAGCAATAATTTCAGCTTCAAATGCCACCGTCAAAACTCGACCACCGACCGAAATGTCAGCAATGTCCACGCTGTCAACAGCATAACCTTCCACCCGGTTCACGGCACATTTAGCACCGCAGGCAGCGACGGCACCTTCCACTTCTGGGACAAGGATGCCAAGCATAGACTGAAAGGCTACCCAGAAGTCGGTGGCTCGATCTGCAGCACGGCGTTTGACCGCACCGGCAATATATTCGCATACGCGGTCAGCTACGACTGGTCGAAAGGCTACGCTCAGAACAACGCGCAGTATCCGAACAAGATCATGCTTCATCCAATTCAGGGGGACGAGTGTAAGCCGAGACCGAAGGCCGGCAAGCGATGATGGATCACTCAACCAAAAGCGAAGGATGAGATGAACGAACCAAGGACTGGTAGGCAGGGTGGCAACGATATCAAGTGCGCGATCTTCACAAGCGAGGCGTTGGGGATTGCATTGCTGGCCACCGTGCGTACCTTACTCAGCATAGGGCCGAACCAAGAGCAGGATGTGAAAGGCGAGGATTACAATGAGCAATCTAACATACCAAAAGCCAATTCTACGATCCACGAGGATTGAATAGCACACCACCCGTGGGCTGGCCCTAGGCTTACACCTGAAGATCTTCTGCACCTTCTTGCCTGACTTAAACCCCATCCCCAAGATCCTTGATCGCAATTCTAACACCATTGCGCCGGCTCAAAACACTGCACTTTCCTATGTCGGTCATCGGACTACGTTGCCTTTTCTTAGCTGGCCGCTTACGTTCCAGCTTGCGTAGGTCCGACGTTCTCTATCCCGGCTACATGTACGCGACGTTGCACCGAAGCATATCCATCGTGCGCTTCTTCACCCACAGCCGACGGGCGAGAAGGATGGCGATAGTCATCCCTGACGCAGTGCGCATGCATGGCCCCCCAGCGCCCGCATTACACGAGCGGATCAACAAAACTCCCACTTCACGGACTACCTCAGACCGCATCACTAACCAGCGGATACGGCGGTCAGAGGCTACTGCCGCTTCTCCAGGAAACCTACTAGTCAATGACTTCAGCCCGTTAGATCGCGTGGGCCGTGGGCGGCAGTTCCTCGATCATGCAGGTCGATGAGTCGCCGTGGGCGGATTCCCCGCACATCCATAAGATACAGCCACAGCATAAGGTTACCATGCGGGACCCCCACGGCTAGGTTAGCTGTAGCGACCGCCGTCAACGAATACGCTTTGGATCCGAGCGTGGCTGGATGGTCCCATGTTGTTGTTGTTGTACGTTCGTCCGCAAGAGCTCTCGCTTTGCTCGCCAACAATGGCGGACAGCAACGTCCTCCTCGGGGGTAGTTGAGATGGCGTCTGAGACAAGCTGGATCTCTTGCCCAATGACTTATTACTATAGCATTTTTGCCGATACCTATGTACTGGCAGTGTATGCGACCAGGTCCGGGTCCCCATACTTTGATGTCCACGAAGCTCGATGGGCGATGGTCATGGCTGTATGTACCCCGCCGTTCATCTGACTTCACATGAATCACGTCTTCTCTACATCCCGCTTTCATCAAATCCCCAGCCTTCGCCGTCAGCGACAATGAGGGGTCGCTATGGGTCCCGAACAAGCTCTCACCAGGAACCCGATGTCGTTGATCAATGTCGTGTATATAAGATGACTGCCAGGTGTCTCCGATGGAGAGTAGCAGCAAAGGCAGGTCTGGCATTCTCTTGTCCTCCCCAACTCCTCTCGCCTGCACCCTTCTCCCATCCGACACAATGGCGACTTCGCCCGCCATTGCCCTTCTCACTCTGCTGCGCATCGCCGCCGCGCAGTTGTCACCACCGGGCGTGAGCACACCCCTCGCGCAGAGATGTGGTCCTTCGAGCTCCGACGTTGTCTGCCTTAACCGGTAAGGGCTCGGACATCTACTCGAGACCCTGAACGATGCTGATGAGTCCAGCTATGCGTCTGTCATGCCGTACCATTTCTTCCGAGAATCGGTCAATGGCTCGACGGACATCCCCTTCGGCCAGACATCGGTCCCGAACGACACCACGTTCGGCCTCGTGTCGGGCGCGGACTTCCTCGTCTTCGACCAACAGCGCGGTCTCGAGATCCTTGGCCCCAACCCAACCAACGACTACATCTTCAACGTCAGCCTGGCCGTGCACGAAGCGCCGGTGTACGTCCCGTGCGTCAACAAGCTGTTCCTCAGCCAGCTGGCTCCGCCAGTGGGTTACCTGCCGCAGCTGGTCGTGGACCTCAACCAAAACCCTCCGACCTTGAACGAATTCCTCAGCGACCCTCCAGTCTATGCGCCCAACGGTGGCACCTTCCACCAAGGACTGGTCTACTGGGGTGCGTCTGGTGGCAACAACAGCATCGGTGGGATCGAACAGCGCGCCGGCATCGTCACGCTTGACCCGGCGACGAACAAGACCAACACGATCCTGAACAACTACTTCGGCTTCTACTTCAACACCGTGGACGACCTGTTCGTTGACAAGACCGGTGCCATCTGGTTCACGGACCCGCAATACTCGTGGTTCAACCGCTTGACCGACACGCCGCCGCAGCTACAATCGGCCTCGTACCGCTTCGACCCCTCCACGGGCGCCGTGACCGTCATCGACAACTCGCTCATCCAGCCGAACGGCATCGCTCTGTCCCCCGACGGCGCCCACGTGTACATCTCCGACACGGGCGCGATCACCGGCTCCATCGTCGCCGGCGGGCCACCCGGCTCGCCCTTCAACCAGACCGGTGTCCGAGCAGTGTACAAGTACGACCGGGTCGACAACGGCACCCACATCACGGGCAAGCGACCCATCTGGTACTCCCAGGACTGGGTCCCGGACGGGCTGAAGGTCGCGGCGAATGGGTACGTCGTCACCGGCTCGGGCCTGGGTGTGGACGTGCTTGACGAGTATGGTGTCTTGATTGTGAGGATCCAGACGGACTTCGTCGTGCAGAATTTCGCCTGGACGGGACCTAACCTGACCGAGTTCTGGATGGTGGGCCAGGGTGGGATCGCCAGGGTCAGGTGGAACTTGAAGGGTCAGGATCTTACCAACCCTACGGCATAGGCCACCCAGAGCGAGTGGCACACGGGGGTTGCTGATGAAAATTGACAACGGATGGATATGATGTGAATGAAGATGAGACGAGTATTGCGATAGTTGTAGCGAGTCACGCAAAATGATGCACGTGTTTTTATCAACGCCAGATCCCTGCACTGGGACACACTGTTCTCGACATGACCGACGGCACTCGTCGTAAACTGTGTTGTCTCGTCCCAGGCATTCTCTTTTCAAGTCGCATCCAGAAAGGCTTGGAGCTTGTGTGTCCACCCTCAAGAAGTCTACCAAGCTGGTTGGTCAGGAGAACATTGAGTCATTTTTATAGGGCGACAAGACTTGATAGTAGCCGCTCAACCTCGAAGACATCCTGCTCCTGGTCTCGAACACGATCAGCGTCCAAGAAAATCACAATATCGACAGTCGCTGATCCAAACCCATGCAAAGAGGAAGCGTGGAACGCACCGTGAAGGTATGTGCCGTCAGACTAGATGTCACCAACGCGCATGGAGTAAGTGGAAGCCACGTTGACAGCGCAGTAACATATCAACCGACGCGACTACACCGGTCCCTTCACTCAGTGATCCGATCTTCACTACCACCATCCGCCTCACCGTGCGCCACGCTCTCCACCACCCGTCTGGCCCTGCGCCGCGCATCGACATACATCATGAACTCAGTATAGGTCCGCGGCAGCACCTTGACGTCCTTGTCGACGGTGAAGGTGTAGTTGAACTGACCGGTCGGCTTGGTCTCGCCGTGTTCGACGTTTCGGACTTTACTGTCCACTCGGACTTGGACCCGCGTTTGCTGATTGGCGTCTTGCGACTTCTCCGCCACGTCCCCATCCGTTTTGCCAGCGACTACGGGAGGGTCGGTGTAGACTATCGTGGCGGTCAGATACAGGACGCTGCCGACCGGGACGGGGTTCTGGAATGTCGAAGGATCCAGTGAGACGAATCGCGGGCGTGAGTGCGCAAAGCTGGCTGCGCAACTGAACGCGAGCTCGAAAGTCTTTGATGGAGAACGTTCGAAGTCAGCATATACATACTTCAGCCTACCTGACTGTCTGCTTACCTGCTTAAGCAAGAAGCCGCCAAAAATCATGAAATTGTGTCGGTTGCGGTACTGTGGTTGCATGATGCTGGCAGTGCTGAGCTTCGTTGCATCCATAAAGTATACGTTCTCCGGCTTCCTAAGCGAATCGTTGGGATCATGATACCTGACTTGGCGCTGCCACATCGCGTGCACCAGGTCGCTTTCTTCGTCATCCGGTGCAGTCTTGAGGAGCGAACGCTGGGCGAGCTCTTTACGATGCTTACTGTTCTCCTCGCCCTCTGCGTACATTTTCTTTTCTTCCTCGCTATCAGTGCGGACAGGTGCGATCTTGACCGGCTTCTTCGTCGACGGGTCCAGCGAGACCATCGTGCACTGACAAGTGATCATGATATCCTCGTGCTTAATGTTCTCGCCAGGTTGCGGCGCCCTCGCGACCTGCAAGCTGATTGCCATGCTACTCCTGCCTGAAGCGTACGTCACCTGCCCGCTCAGCTCCAGATCGCAAATCTCGGTCAAGGGGTGGTTGATGGTGATCCTGTCAAACGCAGCCGTCACAGTTGTCACGCTGCCGCCCGTGTGTTTGTACGCCACTACACCCGACAGTGCATCCAAGTCCATGAAGATGGTACCGAGTCTGATGTGACCGGAGGAGTTGAGATACGTATCCAGAAGCCACGGGTCTTGGGCAAGAGGCAGGATCTACGTCTGACGTATCAATCAGTGAAATGGGCGGCGCGGCTTCTCTCTTGAAACATACCACGCTATGGTAGCTGTCCGACATCTTCTTAGGCGTCAAATCGCGGTCCGCCGGTGTCGATGGCTGGGCCTGATCCTTGGGTGGACCATCACCTTCCTTCTGCCGTTGCCGAAAGGCCTCGATCCATGGGACTTGCACGCGCTCCTTGGTCAATTCTCGGAACACACCGTCGGTCTGTCGTCTGGACGAGACTGAGATTAGTCGAGCCGGCGGCGATTGACGCGGTGCGATATGCTTGAACGATCGCAAGGCCAACAAAGCTGCTTGCCTTCGTGGCGAGATCCGGATCGCCATGGTTGTTCTAATAGGGCGCTCGGCGTTCAAGTCGCTTGTACAGTGTTGAGTAAGTATGTCACCATCTGTGTAAAGCAGAAGAGTAGAATAGCTCGAAGCTCTGATAGCACTCCAGTGCAGTTCCTGTTGACGTCGGACTTCCATGTGGCTTTGAGCCCCACAGCGGGCCGCCTGGGGCCGCCTCCGCGTTTCGTGGAAGGAAGTCCGCTGCCAAATATGCCCAAATACCTAAGGTATGGTATCAATGTCAGGGGTACTGTACAATGCACACGTACAACTTGATGCAAACGAGTCGTCTCCTGGACACAATAGACCCCAAGGACTGTATGGCACGTTTGTTTGCTAGCGATGAGTCCCACCATATCCCTCAAGCAAACACAGACAACGGTCCAGTTCATACCTAGCGCAAGATCCGCAGGCAATGGCGAATGACAAAGGCCTAAAGGCGACTCACATACGGCGCCCCGACTCACTCACCTCAAGGACAACCACCACGATCTGCTTGAGTCTACTAGCACTTCGCATAGTCAATGCCTTAACAGTCCAAACATTCTTCCAACCCGATGAGTTCTTTCAATCCTTGGAACCGGCATGGCAGTCGGCTTTCGGACCCGACAGTGGAGCGTGGATCACCTGGGAATGGCGGGAACACCTCCGATCTTCGTTCCATCCGATCCTGTTCGCGGGCATGTACAAGCTGGCCGACCGGCTCGCCCACCTTCTACAGGTCAGTCCGACTCTACGTGCTGACATCCTCTTCGCTGCGCCCAAACTTTTGCAAGCCGCCATCGCTGCCACGGGCGACTTCTACACCTGGCGCTTGGCGTGTCAGCTGTATGGACCGCGGCACCGAGCCTCTCTGGCTACGCTGGCTTTGACGGTCGCGAGTCCGTGGCAGTGGTTCTGCTCCGTTCGCACCTTGTCGAACTCGCTGGAGACGACGTTGACCATCACTGCACTTTACTTCTGGCCGTGGCATTGGTTCTTGCCTCAAGGAGAGTCAATTCGAAGCACGCAGAAGGAGCCTCGTCAAAGCTCAGAGGCTAAGGTGCGGCCGCCCAGAAGTATTTCACAGCATGGCGAGCAACATGCCGAGCACGGTGTCTGTAACGGCAACTATACAAGTCAGCCGCAAAGCGTATCTTTGACTACGGTACCTCGAGGTCTCTCCGTCTCCTTGACGTTAGCGGCCGTGGCCTGCATCCTTCGTCCAACGAACATCATCATCTGGGCTACGATAAGCATAAGTCTACTCTTCTACTGTTCTAGCTACCAAAAAGCCAGCACACTAGCTCGACTCGTCGTGATATGCGGCTCGGCCGTGCTTGCGCTCTCCGTCGGCATGGACCGGATGTACTATGGCCAGTGGACATTCCCGCCGCTCAAGTTTCTGTATTTCAACGTGGTGCAGTCTCTGTCGGTGTTTTACGGGCAGAACCGGCCTGACTACTACTTCACCGAAGGCTTGCCTTTACTGCTCACGACTGCTTTACTCTTTGCGGTGGTCGGGACCTGGCAGGCTTTAAGGCCCGGTTCTGATCGGTCGAGCCTTCAAAGCTTTCAAGAGCGACAGAGCAGGTTTGTATTGGCTACGGCGGTGGTGACGACCGTGGTCGCTCTGTCGCTGATCTCGCACAAGGAAGTCCGCTTTATCTTCCCGGTACTCCCGATCATGCACATCTTGGCCGCTCGGCCAATGGCGGCGTTCTTCCATCCGTTTCCACTACCAGCGAAGAGACTCCGCCTCGGGCTTATGGTTGGTATAGTCGTCGTCAACGTGCTCATTGCGGCTTACGTGACTCTCGTCCATCAACGTGGAGTCATCGATGTCATGACATATCTTCGACACGAGCATGAGGCGAGGATACTTGCAGCTCCGTCGACGGGCAATATGACCGTTGGCTTCTTCATGCCCTGTCACAGTACCCCATGGCGAAGCCACCTCGTACACGCACAATCATATGCATGGGCTCTGACGTGCGAGCCGCCTCTCGATATACCCACCGAAGAACGACCGAATTACCAGGACGAAGCAGACGTTTTCTATGCCGATCCACATTCCTGGATTGCGACAAACATGCAAGAGCGCAAGCCAGCTTCGGACAGCGGCGAGCCGCTTGAGGAGTTGCGACAAAGTGCTGGAGGGCGAAGGACATGGCCTGAGTATGTGGTATTCTTTGAGTGTTTGGCGCCTGTCATGGAACAGGCGCTGAAGAGGTCGCCAATATCCGGATCGCGGCAATATGGAGAGTGTTGGCGTGGGTTCAACACGCACTGGCATGACGACGGGAGACGAAAAGGGGATGTCGTGGTCTGGTGCGTGGTAGGAGATCGATGAACTTGCGGGAGCTCCGAATTCGAAGCCTGCGCTGCCTCTGCTCTCCAATGCGATGCGTGACGTTCACGTGGAGTAGCACCTCGTGAAACGCCGGAAATACAGTGTTGCTGACCATTCAGGTCCGGTGCAAAACGTACGGGACTCCTTTGCACTGCCACCCACATGGGCATTGAGAATGAATCCTGGGGGCAGTGCAAATCAAGGACGGGGGCCACGGCACGCCCGCTGTAAGGAGTTTCAGTGAGACTGGGAACGCGTGATTTTGACGCCATTGTGAACGCCGGGGACCGGGACACATGACAAGCAACATGAAGTTCGTATGTTGTGCATGGTGCCTCTGACGTATCGGTGTAATACCAGTGCTCTATACCATACCAGATAGTGATTGCAGCGCGAGGAGACACGAGACGAGCGGAGAAGCCGAATAGTGAATGGCGTGGTTAGCACACAAGAACAGAGTTCGGAAGGAGACAGGTATAGGTAGGTGGATCACTGCCACTGTCACAATGTGGATGTATTGGCTCGTTCTGGTAAAAGGGAAGGATGGTGCCTGAGGCAGCTCTAATCGGACCCCACGCGCTGGACTTCGATGTTTGGCGCGTAAGGACGTTATATTGGTCGTTGGCTGCATACATGCGCAGCGGCTGAGCTTCACTCCTCCTCCTCCTCCTCCTCCTCCTCCAAATCTGCGCATCAGGTGCTGCGCCCACTTGAACTTGCCTACTGGCCTCTCGTGTGCAAGGTGCGCCTGTTCTACCATCATCACCACTATCACTGCGCCCGCGCTGTGGCCCAAGCGCTCACCTATCCTTTCTCTCTGTCGAACTTCTCCCGACCCACCCAAGGATAGCAACTCCTTTCCTCATCTGCGCTGGGCCTGCATGAGCGACATCATGGATGGTCCTGCGCGAAGCAGGCCGCCGTCGGCAGGGCCACCGGATCATAAAAGGCACTCGGCGTCCGCCCCGCCGCAACCGCCCACGAACCCTTCCTTCACGAGCGCAAAGAGTAGCGTACCCTCCAATCACTTCTATACCCTGCCAACACAAGCGACCTCGGGCGCATTCAACGACCCGACGTTCACGCAAGACTTCTCCCAGCAAGCACACTACTCGCTCGACCCGACCTACACAGACTTCCAAGGTCAAGAGCAGCAGCAGCAGTCATACCCACAACCGCCGGTACTGTCGTCGCAGGACATCGACCTCACAAACCACTTCTTCTTGCAGGCGACGCATGGTTATGGTGTCGGTGCCCAAGGCAGCAACCACGTCTTGCCCGATACGCCGAGTCAGAACACCTCCTCTGTAGCCACCACCGCCGACTCGAGCGCATTCCCTCCATTCGACTTCAACCAGACGAGCTTCGAACAGGACACGGCCCTCGACCCGTCGGTCCTGCTAGACAACCCGCTGGATCTATCCTCGAACCCGCAGAACGCAAGTGCAGATTACGGCGGAACACTAGACCCCATGGCCACAACCATGCAATCGCATGCACCCACCCCACCTCATCTGCTGCCAGAGATGGCGCGCCGTCACTCCAACAGCCCCAGTCCACATACCTCGCCGAACTTCCAGCAAGGATCCTTCCAAACCTTCACTCGGCCGCGGAATGTCTCAGATACACTCGACCCTTCCAGCGCGATGTTTCCGGTGGGAACGAACGAGTGGTCGGCGATGGGCGCATACAGGGGACATAGGCGCACCCCGTCAGACAATTACTCGGACATCTCCTCGCACTCGAACCATGCGTCGCCGTACTTGGGCCATCTGGACAGCTATGACACCAATTCCCACTCTTCGCCGCTGCTCAACCCGGCTCAAGATCCCTCGTTCAATGGCGACCTGGGCTTGCAGGATTTCAGCCTCAGCGAGAATCAAGTGCCGCAACAGCACAGCTTCCACAGTCCCGGCCACAGCCCGCAGGTCTCGCCTCGTCTCGTGCCGCAACAGGCGCTGCCACCGTTCACTGCCGCGGACCACTACGGCCTGCATACAGCCTCGAATGGCCAGTACATGCAACATCAGAACGGACTCGAGTTGTTCCCTGGTGTCGCTCAAGAACCGTTCCCCGCCCTCAATTATGCTAGTCCCGGCAACGATCTGGGCGCCGCCGATCAGATGAGTCCTCCCGAAATCAATATTCAGTATGCGCCGCCCTCGAGGAACCCGATGGAGAATGTGAAACTCAGCAACGGGGACGACACACTCAGCCCACCGTTACGGAGTAGGTTACCCAGGAACCCTGATATGCCGCATCATGCTGATTCATCCGCAGCGCAAAGTCGTACGCGCCATCGCGCGAAGTCGGACTCGTATGCAGGCTCGAGGCCAACGTCACCCGCCTATTCGGGTCGCGGTCGCTCTCCATCTCTCCAACCGCAATCGAACGATATGTTGACGCCTCACGACAATGGCCCAACTTCGCGGTCACCCTCGCCAGCCCGAGGCCGCAACGGATCGTTGGGGGCGCGCGCTCGAAGCTCTAGCAACGCTTCGGAGCAGCGCGAATACATCCTCGACCTCGCCAACCCGGAACGAACGCCGTCCAGTGGCGGAGACAGTAAGCGGGTGCAGAAGCACCCCGCGACCTTTCAATGCCACCTCTGTCCGAAACGCTTCACACGTGCGTACAACCTCCGCTCGCATTTGCGCACCCACACCGACGAGCGACCATTTGTCTGCACGGTGTGTGGCAAGGCGTTCGCGCGCCAGCACGACCGTAAGCGGCACGAGGGCTTGCACAGCGGCGAGAAGAAGTTTGTCTGCAAGGGCAATCTCCAGAGCGGGACGCATTGGGGCTGCGGTCGGAGATTCGCTCGTGCGGACGCCCTGGGCCGCCACTTCCGCTCCGAAGCCGGGCGCGTGTGCATCAAGCCTCTGCTCGAGGAAGAGGCAGCGGACCGCCAACGAGCGTGGATGGAGGAGCAACAGCAGGCGCAGGTGCCGGCGGGGCTCGTCGCCCCCCAGCCCATGCTCGCCCAGCCGCAGATCGACCTGATGGGCAGTTTCTTGCCGGCCGCGCTGCTGCAGCAGTACCCGGCGCTCGCGGGCATCGACTGGAACGCGATCCCGCAGGGCGCTCCGCCCGAGGAGGAGTACGCCGGGCGCGGCTCCTTCGACGCCTCGAGCGGCGGCGAGTATTACGACGATATGTCCGGCGACGAAGTGGGCCAGTATCCGGCGGACCCGTCCTTGGGGGCCGGCGACATGAACTTGAACCAGCAGCCCTTAGGCATGGCTCAGGCGCACGCCGGGGCGCAGGGCTTTGGTGGTGGTGGCGGCGGCGTCTACGGCAATGCAGCGGGTGATTATCTGAGTGATTTCGAAGGCCGGTGATCTTTTTTTGAGATGATTATCTTACGGCCGTGGACGATGCCGACCTTGCTTTTCTTCCTTTCTTCCGAGATACCATTACGTTTGAACGAGGGAGGCCCTTTGTAAGGTGACTGGCGGCCCTTGACAGATTTGGCGTTTTGGGGGGGTGGTTTATTCAGAAAGGTGGGCAGGACGGATTTGAGATGATACCACTTTCGCTAGATGATCGATTGCATCCGTATTGTTAATGCTGTTATTGTGGGTTTGACTCTTCCTCCATCTGCAGTGTTGTTCCGGTTGCGAGCCTGGATTCTGTCCGCCGGCACGTGTTTGTACTCGGAGGAATTCCTTTTGCATGTGATTGAGAAGTTCGGGTCAAAGTGGGGCCGACGGGGATAATAATTATCGGCACCCGGAAAAGAAGGCTGATGCTGATCAGATTATTACATAAGTATCGAGGCTTCTGAATACTATGTAGGTAGGTAGGTCGGCAAAATCATCCGGAACGTTCAAACATATCCCAATCTTGTCGCCTTATTATCGAACACGGAAGATCTGTGTCAGACACCGTGAGTACATGTACATCTACTATGTCGCCCTGCTTGAATAGATAATTGACGTGAGACCGATCGAGTGGAGCCTGCAGTGGAACTTTGTGGAGCTTCGAGCACTTCAACTTTCGCCGGAGCTTCGTCATAGCTCTCCTATCGACCGCCAGACAACAACAATTTTCTCTCCCATGAACACGACCTTCTCCTCCTCCTCTTCCTCCTCTCCACACCTCGACAAGTAATGGCCGCCCGTCGCACCACTGGCCGCCTGTTCAGATATCTCGGGTACGCCTCCGGCGCCGGCATCGTCGGCGCGGGCACGCTCTATTTCGTTTACCGACCGCGAGATGTGCCCGGCCTAGAGTCGGCGGCCGTGCCACCGCCCACCTACGGCGAAAACGGCGTCTTCCACCCGCCCTCCTTCCCGAAAGAGAAGACTCGAGCCGAGCAGATCGCCGACCTGAAAGCGAGCGCGGGCGCTGCGTTCAAGCAGGCCAGCGGAAAGGTTGCGGGTGCGTTGTCGACGGGCGACGACGGGGGGATACAGACGCAGGATGCGTACGATCTGTTGGTCATCGGAGGCGGCGCGACCGGGACCGGGATTGCGCTCGATGCTGCCTCCCGAGGTCTGAAGGTCGCGCTTGTGGAGAGGGACGACTTTGCCGCCGGCACGAGCAGCAAGAGTACCAAGCTCGTGCACGGCGGTGTCCGATACCTGGAGAAAGCCGTCTTCGAACTCGATTACAACCAGTACAAGCTCGTCAAGGAAGCGCTCCGCGAGCGTCGGTACTTCTTGGATACCGCGCCCCACCTCTCCTCATGGCTCCCCATTATGATCCCCGTTCAGAAGTGGTGGCAAGCGCCGTACTTCTGGGCTGGAACCAAGTGCTACGACTTCCTGGCTGGCTCGGAGAACATCGAGTCTTCGTATTTCTTGACGAGGAGCAAGGCCCTCGACGCTTTCCCGATGTTGAAGAAGGATAACCTGTGGGGTGCGCTGGTCTATTATGACGGTGCGCACAACGACTCTCGGATGAACATTTCGCTCGCCATGACTGCGGCTCTGTACGGCGCCACGCTCGTCAACCATATGGAGGTCACAGGGCTCGAGAAGGACGCCAGCGGCAAGCTCTGCGGTGCCAGAGTCAAAGACATGATTGGCGAAAAGGACGGCAAGACCGGCGAGGAGTTCACGATCAAGGCCAAGGGTGTCATCAACGCCACCGGACCTTTCACCGACGCGATCCGCAAAATGGACGACCAAAGCGTGCCCGAGATCGTGGCCCCGAGCTCGGGTGTGCACGTCATCCTTCCCGGCTACATGTCGCCCTCCAACATGGGCCTGATCGACCCACACACCTCGGACGGCCGCGTGATCTTCTTCCTGCCGTGGCACGGCAACACCATTGCCGGTACTACGGACGCGCCTTGCGACATCACTCCAAACCCCATCCCTGGCGAGCAAGAGATCGGGTGGATCTTGAACGAAGTCCAGAACTACCTGCAACCCGGGATCAACGTCCGCCGTGGCGATGTCCTCGCCGCATGGTCTGGTATCCGCCCGCTCGTCCGCGACCCCAAGAAGTCCAAGTCGGAAGGGCTCGTGCGTAACCACTTGGTGACTGCCTCCGAGTCCGGACTGATCACCATCTCCGGTGGCAAGTGGACCACTTACCGCCAGATGGCCGAAGAGGCCGTCGACGAGGCGCTGAACCTCTTCCCCATCAAGACCCAACCCGTCGCGAACCTCCCGCTCGTCAGTGGCGTCGAAGGCTTCCACGAGAACATCAACCTGGACGGCAGCTGCAAAACCCACGAAGTCCGCCTGATCGGCGCGCACGGTTTCTCCAAAACCCTATTCATCAACCTCATCCAGCACTACGGCCTCGAAACCGAGGTCGCCAAGCACCTGACCACGGCCTACGGCGACCGCGCCTGGGAAGTCGCCGCCCTGTGCGACCCGACGGAGCAGCGCTTCCCCGTCCGCGGCCGGCGCATCTCCGCCCTGTACCCGTTCGTCGACGGCGAGGTCCGCTACGCCGTGCGCCACGAGTACGCGCAGACGGCCGTCGACGTCCTCTCGCGCCGCACCCGCCTCGCCTTCCTGAACGCGCAGGCCGCGCTCGAGGCCCTGCCGCAGGTCATCGACCTCATGGGCGAGGAGCTCGCGTGGAGCAAGGTGCGCAAGGCGCGGGAGTGGCAGGACGCCGTTTCGTTCCTGGGCTCCATGGGTTTGCCCAAGGGCAAGCTCGGTTTGACGAGAGAGGACGTCGAGAGTGGGCGGGTGGGAAAGTATGAGGATGAGGAGTATGGGCTGTATGCTCGACACGGTACGTGTATATCAATCACTAATCGATCCCAGAGACACTCCTGCTGACCACCCTGCTCCCTCACAGACAAACCCAGCGAAACCCTCGAATCCGACTCCAAATTCCCCAACGGCCACAACCCCACCGTCGGCACCGATTCGCCCGTGAACAAGTGATCCAATCTGCCCTTTTTCTCCGTCGTGGGTTGTCTGGGCGGAATCCAAGCGTTCGATTTTCCTACAGCATGTTCGTTCTTGTCCTGGATAGAGAAATGCACTTTGTCGTCCTAGGCGAATTGGGCTTTCCGAACGGTTCGGTGTGGCTGTTCTGCCTCCTGTGTTGTATACATACATCAGCCGTTGGGTTCACCGTTGTATTGAGCTTTCCTTAAAGATCTGTGCAGTTTCGTGTCGATTGCGGGGAGTTGTACGTCTTGCCTTGCCTCTGCTGAGGGGGTGCATGACTGGCCCTTGTGGGTCGTTGGTGAGGTGAGATCAGCGAACGTTCAACCGTCTTGTCTCCAGAGCGAAAGGTACGCCACTTTCATCGCCAGCGCACTGTTGTTACGAATGGGCCCTTTGGGTTATTGTACCACGATCGAGTCCTGATCAAGCTCAATCGGAACAATGTTCATGGGGGTTTAAGGTATGGTGCTAAAAAGGGTATGCTTGCGCCCGAAGATGCGACTAAGATCGGCTTCAGAACCGTCTTCGCTTTGGGGATGTCATACACCGGCTAGACTGTAGTAACATCGTTTTATGAACCCAGGTATACGAGATTGCCTGCTCCTCCCAGTCACTGATCTCTCCTATTGTTAGAGTCAAGGCCGACCCGAATTGCCTAACAGAGAATTGACTGCCCACGCCTCTTCGTGACAACATTTCAGGGCCGCCACATTCGCATCCAATAGTGCGAGCTCAGATTCACTCCGTCCTCCTCGTAACCAGTAGTAGTGCGGTTGTTACGGGGTTCAATATGCGGGTCTGGTGACTGACCGCTGTTCCGCTGCTGCAGTACAGTGATAAGCGTGGCTGCTACTCCAACTTCGTTATCGGATAGCGAACGCTGTTGGCTTGATAGGTGGTGTTTGCATCCGATCGAGCAATGCGTGATTGTATCGTGTCCACTAAAGTGCGCACCGAGACGCTTCATCGCGGCATGGCGTCTTCATAAGCGGCGCACAACCGGTGCTCCTCAGCTTCGGAAACACGTGATGTGTGAATGTGATCGGCAACAAGCGAACCAGGAGCGACCGGTAATAAGGATGTTTCAGGCCCTGCTTTTTACCTGTAGCGCTATGAATCAACCCACTCCTTCCGCACCCTATATCTCAACGGCCGACTGCAACGCTGTATCGGAGGGTGGATGGGCATCTTCCAGTCCAGCCATCGGCCCTGCAGCCATCCGATCGCCACACTCGGGACGAAATACAACAGTATCGCGGCGGGCATCTGCATAGCAACAAATCCAAATGCTACGGACAGGCCGAGGCCTATGCGCTGCGACGTCGTGAGGGTCCGCAGGTTCCATTGGAATGTATCCCGGGGACGATTGAGTTGAAGGAAGCGGCGTACATCTGGCGAGTCAGGGTCAAGATCAGGAGGAAGGTCGGACGCGGTCAGCGGAGTCTTGGAGGCAGAATTGATGGACGAACGGCCAACGATAGGGCGGAGAACGGTGTTCGCCGCGAGTGTTACCGCAAGGGCGATTGGCAGAATCCCAGTCGAGTCTGCAAGCGTAAGATCGGGACACCACGAGAGCCCTTCGCTTTGCAATGAAGGGTCGAAGTGAGGGCCGAGCTCGGGCTTATCCGCTTGCATTGACGTGAGAATCGCCCGGGGATCAACTATTGGCTCACCGTTCGGCCCGATCGGTAGATGCCCTTGTTCTTGCAGCTGCTCGATACGCTGCGCAACCTTCTCCTCTAGCGATAGCGTAGGCTTGGGTGGAGGTTGAGGGAACGATCCTGGAAACACCTGCCTCGCGACCCACTGCAGCGGCCGCAAGAGTACTGGCAGTAAACCTTCGCCACTCGAACACTTCTCCCGGATGGCTTCCGTGAAGGCGATCAGCGCAGCAAAGTTGATCACACCACGTGCGTGCCATACTGGTGCGCCGAACAGTTTGCCTTTTTGCTGCATTTGTGTGATGAAATGCGTGTTTCGTGAGATGGTGATCTGCAGCTTTTCCACAGCCCGTTGTATGTCTTGAGGGGCATTCCGAAGTCGTGTCGATGGCGCTTTAGGCCAGGTGGTGAAGTCGGCAGAGATGAGCGGGACGAGGTTGGATCGGATCTGGGCCGCGCGACGGACGGGGCGCGTGTGAAGGTAATACACAAGCACGCCGCGGACTAGTACTGCTGCTGTCGGCAAGGCAGCGTACCACGGCAGACCGAGGTCGTGTATCGCGTCAATGACAGCGGTCGGTCCAGCGACTGCAACGTCGACCAAGCTGGTATTGCGGGCTGCTGAGGCGGAAAAGGAGCGATGGTTCGAGTGTTGGTAAGCGATAATCCGAAGGTGGGAGGGCAGATGGAGCAGAGACGCCCGCGCCGAGTGGGTG
>Ga0058704_10000115_pt1 | contig 42952 bp, 30 predicted proteins | sample AgamicMgSfe_FD_71363 | JGI IMG/M metagenome (GOLD analysis project Ga0058704, IMG submission 71363) | Agave microbial communities from Guanajuato, Mexico - Mg.Sf.e | ecosystem: Host-associated > Plants > Phyllosphere > Phylloplane/Leaf | place: Guanajuato, Mexico | collected 2012-05-30
CCGGGGTACAGGCTACCCAGCAAATTGCTCCTATCAAACTCGTCCCTTCGACCGTTCAGCCGCCATCCCACTCGACGGCCCAGCCTTTCTCTACGCCGCAAGCATCAGCGAATGTACAAACCCCTGCAGTACCCGCTACTCGATTGAAGCATATCATCGAACCGAAGATCGTCCGATCTGGTGAGGACAGGCATTGGGCGCTCTTGATGAAGCTGATCAGCGATTTCTATGAGGATCGCAAGCACATCATCTCTCCCATGAACCTCACGACACACAACAACAACCCGCACGGAATCCACGTGTTCGTAGATGCGAGCAATATATTCATTGGATTCACCGAACAGCTCAAGCGCTCAAGAAATATCCCACCGTGGGCTCACGTGCCGCACGTGGACCTCTCGTTTGACGCCTTGGCCCTCCTCATGGAAAGAAGGCGTCCGGTGGCGAAGCGAGTCCTGGTGGGCTCTACACCGCACTTGCCCGCCTTCGACAAGGCGAAGGCCGTTGGCTACGAGTGCAGCATTCTGGAAAAGGTCTACAAGGCCCGCGAGCTCACCGAACGCCAGATCTATTTCAAGGAAAACGACCGGTACGGCAGTCATCGCAAGGGTGCGAAAGCACCTCCTGCGAGCAGCGTCGATGCCCACGGCAGTGGCGGAACGGGTAGCGGCTCGGAAACGAGCGCTCCGCAGTACGCTCCTGCCCGCATGATCGAGCAAGGGGTGGATGAAATCCTACACCTCAAAATCCTTGAGTCGGTGGTCGATTCGGAGACGCCTTCGACGATCGTCTTGGCGACTGGCGACGCGGCGCAAGCCGAGTATAGCCAGGGCTTTATGGCGATGGTGGAGCGGGCGTTGAAGAAGGGCTGGAAGGTCGAACTGGTCAGCTGGAGTAAGAATGTCAGCATGTCGTACCGGAAGCGCGAGTGGGTGGAGGCTTGGGGCGCGCAGTTCCGAGTGGTCTTTTTGGATGATTATGCTGAGGAGCTGCTTGATATGTGAGCGCGTGTGAAGGTGCTTCACCGCAGGATGGGATGCTGGATGTGTTTCGAAGTCGATGCAGCCGCCTTGCCCCTGGAGTGGCTGGCGATAGGAGTGCCGGTTGACTATTGTGGCTGTTTGTGGTGTGTATCAACACGAGACGATGATAAGACGTCGCCAATACAGGGGCTATATGTATCACGTGAGTCGTACCGTTGGTATGAGATCTTGGTCGAAAGTGGCTGGGACACGTTATTACACAATACTTTGTTCAGCGGGATCAGTCGTGCTGGTGAAAGGATCATGACGGCACAACGGTTCGTCGTCGTCGTCGGGCAAGCTCCAGATCATCGCCGGGGATGGACGCAGATCTGGTGGGAGTGATTGGTCGTATACGCCACACTCTCCAGCCGCACCGCCGCCCAGACCTCGAATGACGTCGGGCTCTGGACGCGGGACGTAAACGCGCATCCAGTTCCAACCACCTCACCTCTCACCTTCAACTTCCATCTTTCCTCCTTCCACTCACCAAATTTCCGTACGAACAACCAAACGCCATTGTAACGCGTTACATTGCTCACTCACCCTCTCCGAATGTCCAAGTTGGATCAACTCAAACAACAGCAGGCAGAATTGCAAGGTGAGTCCACTTGTGAGCTTCCCGTCCCGTCTTTGGCACCTACCTGTGGCAAGGCGTGATCACTGTTTTGTGATGCGTGCACGGCACCAGCGCGGCTTGCAGAAGAGGTTCTCGCAAAACGAGGAGTTCTCGGCTCCCATTAAGTACGTTTTCATTCGTACACCGGCGCTGACTTGAGGATTAGCTGGAATGTCAAGCATCAGTATGGTGGACAACGACCCTCCCAAGAAAGCTCCGGCTGCGAAAGCACCAGCTACCAAAGCGCCCGCCAAACCAGCGGCAAGCACGCCGACCAAAGCACCGGTAAAGAAGCCCGCGACTACGGCATCTCCAGCGGCGAAAGCTCCAACAGCCTCGTCTGCCGCTCCAGCGAAGAAGCCAGCACCTGCGGCCGCAAAGACCCCAGCCACTGGTGGTACTCCGGCCGCTGCCAAGACGCCCGCAGCGGCAGCTCCCAAGCCAGCGGCCGCGAGGGCTGCAATTGGCAGCAAGAAGCCTGTACCTGCGGCTGTCAAGCCGCAAGCGCAGAAGCCAGCTGGTACTGCGAGCCCGGCTGCGAAGAAGCCCGCCGCCGCTGCCGCTCCGCAGACGAAGCCAGCCCAAGCTGCGACGCCCGCAGCAAAGCCGGCTGCAGCCTCGCCTGCTAGCGCGAGGTCGACAAAGAACCCCGCTGCTGGGCAAGCTGTCTCTGGCGCGCAAAAGCCAGTGGGCACTGCTCAAAAGACAGCCGGTAGGCTCATAACATTATACTCTGGTAATAATTATGTGCTGACCGTCGTGTAGGTGCCGCTACTGGTACCGCGCAGAAGGGTGTGAACACGGCGACGAACACGGCGACGAAGGCTACCGGCACGGCGAACCAGGCGGTCGGAAAGACGGTGGACACCTCTACGGGTGCGGTCAACAAGGGTGTCGGCACTGCGACTGGTGAGTCGTTGCCTACGCGGATGGACTTCTCGGCCCCGCCAGAGCAAGTGCTGGCCTGGATGCCATCTTGGCTCACCGACAAGTGGGAAGCGGCCGATGCCGCGAGCCATGGCAGATGAGAAACATGCTGATTCTCGGCGCAGGCGGCCTGGACAAGGCGACTGGCGGACGATCTGCGGGCGTGTCGAAAACGGCCAACGGAGCGGTCAAGGGCGCGACGGGCGCTGCTGGCAACGCAGCCAAGGGGGTCGGATCGACGGCTCAGGGCGCTGTCGGTAACCTTGCCAAGACTGGTCAGAACACGGCTGGCGCCATCCGTCGAGGGGACATCAAGGGCGTCGGTAGTGGCATTGCTACTGGCGTGGGAGAGACGGTCGGCGGAGCTGGAGCCGGGGTCAACAGTACTGTCTCTGGAGTCGGAGACGGCGTGTCCGGGACGCTTTCCGGTGCGGGCAAGAACGTTGGAGACACTGTAAGTTGGCGACGTCAAGTCGAGCTGCGCATCCGCTGACTTGGTGTGATTGTTTCAGATCGGAGGTCCTGCTGGCCGTGCTGTGGGCGACACTACGTCCAATGTGGGCAAGACTCTTAGCTCCACTACAACTGGCCTGGGCAAGACAGGTAACAACTCACTGTGTGTCTCGTTTCTTGGTTGGTATACTTACAATTTGATGCAGTGGGTGATACTACTGGAGCAATCGGCCGGGGCGACATAAGCGGCGTTGCTTCCGGAGCGGTAAGATCTCGAAACACGAACGATGCATGATATGAACCTATGCTAACCATTCTGGCTTTTGCGTTCAGACCGGAGGGGTCGGAAATACTGTTGTAAGTGCTGAACTATTGCTATCATCATGAGAGCTTCGCACTGACTTTACGTTCTTATCAGGGTGGTGCCGGAAAAGGACTCGGTACGTCTACTCGCGTGGGTAACGTTCCATCTGAGACAATATACTGATTGCAGTTTGCTTAAAAAGGAAACTCTGTCGAGGTAGGATCTCCTAAACAACATTGTCTGCTGCACGACTACGATTCTGACAGTCGTTTAGGGCCTAGGGAAGAACGTTGGCGACAATGTTCCCCTCGTTGGCGGTGCCGTCTCCGGCGTGACGAAGGGTGTTGGGGATACAGTGTCAGGTAAGCCTGCCAGCTGTATGCGTGTGCGGAAGATCACAGCTGACATTTCCTGTCCACTAGGTGTGACCGGAGGCCTGGGTGGGTCAACACGGGTTCTTAAACACGTGAATGGATTGAACTGACGTTTCTGATCCTCTGACAGGCGAAGGTGTAGGGTACGTACCACCTCAAGGAGACGAGAAGGAATCTAATCGACATTCTCCTCTCCTTGTATCTCATCAGGCCGATATACTGATCTTTACGTAGCAAACTAGGAAAAGGCGACGTGATCGGCTCCGTCGGCTCGATCGGGGGCGGCGTCGGGAAAGGCGTGGGCGGTTTGGCCAGCGGTACAAAAAGCCTCTGATTATGCTTGTCCTAATGACACCTGCTAACACTTTTTACCCAGGCATCTGGGGCGGCGTCTCCGGCGGCAATAAGAAGAAGAAACAAGATGACGAGGACGTGAAGGCTGAGGCTGCCGGTCGTGCGGAAGAGGCGACTGAGCAGGAGGCTACGGGTCAGAAGGGAGGGGGGTTCTTTTAGAGGATGATTTACGAGAGGAGGGTGGCGGATGGGGGATTGATGATGTACAATGACGCTTGAATTTACTACGTATAGGACTCACAACAATGGATGGATGGAAGGAACTGAAGCTATTGCCGTGAACGGGTGTGCGGTGATTATTGCTGACCCCTTTCCGGTCTGGTGATATGTCGCGCAGAGTAACGTTTGCGCAAAGTTCTGGCTGCTGTCCCTTGTCAGGATGCAATTTGCATACATTGAGCACAGGCGGCCATCCCAAGGTGAATGGTGCTGGCACTGCTGGGCAATTCAATAAGCTGTCGTATTGTCTTCGAGTGTGAGGCACTTGCGCGAAGCCGTCGAAGCGCGGGTTCTGAAGGCGATTTGCAAGTACTTGAGGATTGCCTTCTTTTAAAAGACATTGGTTTCCGCTTGCTGAAGGACGTCTTCGATGCTGCAATTTTCTCGTTCCGTATCGTACATGCGCTCAACGAGAGTAATGCAATGTCCCGAATACGATATTCCCCCATCCCAGATGAACTCCGCGCTATGCCCAATCCCACATAACCAAAACCCTCATTCACGGCACCACCACGACCCCCATACTCGCCGCCTGCGCGATCACGCTCTTGACCAGACTCTCCAACGGCATGCCCGCCAACCTCGTCTCCGTCGCCTTGATCCTCGCAATCTCCCACACGTGCTTCAAACTGACCTGGCCCACCGTCCCGACCGAACTGTTCCCCGCCGCGCCCGGGCCCGTCTGGTTCGACTGCTTGCCTCTCGCTCCCAACCCCGCGCTCGACTTCGGTCCCGCGACGTTACCGGCGCCGCGGAGTTTGTTCTTGGTCGGTTGGACGCCGGCGGCGGCGAGCAGGAGGGAGGCGGTCGGCGGGGTGCGCAGGGCGAAGGTGAAGGATCGGTCGGGACGGACGGTCACTCGGGCTGGGACGGGAGTGCCGGGGACGTAGTTTGCCGTTCGCGCGTTGAATTCCTGGGGCATGAAGTCTGCGTGAGTGTCGCGTCTCGCCTGTCTTCTTCGCGGGATGATGGACCGACCTTGCAAAAGTCCATGGACTTCACGCCTTTGCTACCCAGCGCCGGACCGACGGGCGGCGAGGGCGAGGCCTGCCCCGCGCCCACGATGAGCTTGACGATTTGGTCGGTTTGTATCGCCTTGCGCGCCATTGGTGCTTTTCTGTTCCCGGACTGGCCGGCAGGAATTGATCTGCAGTCGTTGACAGGCCCGAACGCCAAGACTCGGAAGTGAAGCTCGGAGCTGGGTGCCACGTGATTATTGTATACCTAAAGGTAGGTACCTATGATTGAACTCATCCATGATCTATCCCTGCACGACGCCGGATGCCACCACCAAACCCGCGGGGCAGCACATCATGCAAAAAGACTTCTCTGGAATGTGGCATGCGTTTGCTCTCATGACACCGCTCCTCCGTCAATGCAACGAACGAGGATGGCCGTGTACATGTATCTACACCGCCCCTCAACAATGCTAGATATCGCTACAGATGTATGCGCTGCAATGCTACGCACGACGTGCGCCCGAGGCAAAGACGCACGATCGCGCGCCAACACATCGCGGGACCGTATTATTAGTTAACGGTCAGGATTCCTTGCTTTCCTTTCCCTTCCACCACACCACACAGACCTGCAACCCGTGAGAACGTGAGCCTATCTGCTTCAGCCCACGCGTCGCACAAGCCTACCTGACACCGCAGTGAGACACCACACACACCTACTTCCTTATTCCTCTCTCTCCCTCTTCCATTTCATTTGTCAAACCTTGAGAGAGATGCCGTACGCAGTCCACCCCCTCCTCGTCCCGCGCATCACCGACCATCCTCCATTTCCGGACAGCTGCAGCAAGATGTTTGCCGCCAGAAGTCTGCGATATCAGATCCGTTGATATTGCTAGCACTTCTTGCGCAGTATAGGCACCTTTGGGCCATGAAGAGATGGTAAGCGAAGCTTTCAATCCTGGGTCAAATCCTCCTTTCCGATAGAGGGTCGGGCTGATACAGGCTTACCGTTTGCCGTAGCCTGAGACGGTAGATGCCTCACCGCCTGAGCCTCCTCGACTGATCGTTTCCAAACCGGCCAACGAGGCAGAAGACACATCTGGGTGCCGAACATCCCGCGATAGAAGGCGTGGTCGGCCTGTACGTTCGAGCCCGTCCGACGACCAAGGACGATTGACCCCTTCGGAGTGGGTTGATATAGATGACTCGCCGCCAAGAAGAAGGAGAAGGAGCAAACGTACGAGCCACCGTCAAGAGAAGGCGCCGAGACCATTCACGGCGGGCACGACACGCGAAAGGCCGGGTGAGAGTGAGTTGAGCCGATTCTTCCCGCGACTGAGCCGCATACTGGAGACAAACGACTCTGTCGCTAGCTCTAGGCCGAACACTGAAGACGCACATACGAGACGACACAGAGACAGAAGCCAGACGAGAGTACCCCGTCAGCGATACGACGTGAACTCTCCATATCATCGACCAGTCAAACATCGAACAGGTGGGGTTTCGAGGCGAGCCGAATCGCTGCTAAGGGTCAACCCTTCATTACTTTCCGTCCTTACCAGCCTGACCGCCTCGTCCGACAAGTCCAGCGGCAGCAACTCGACCGTCACGCAGCGCTCGTACGACAGAAGAGGCAGTGATAGCTCGAAGACGCCCACGGGCAGGCCTAGGCGGTCTGAGCTTGGGCTCAAGTCTTCTGGAAGCAACGGAACAGAGGCCAAAGCATCGGACGTCTTCGACTACATGGTGCAATCGAGCGAGGATGGCCATGACGGCCAGTCTGCTACATCGACATCGTCATCCCACTATGAACCATCAGACGCCGGTTCAAGCGAGTCATCGGGGACACCGTCTTCGCGCTCAACCTTGCCGTCGCCGACAACCACAGCAAAGAGTCAAAGTATCCCGGAGCTGCGGAGGAAGTACGACCCACATTACGTTCATTCGCAAAACTCGCGAAGGAGTGATAGCAATAGTCCGGGGGCCTCTGTACGGAATACGAGGAAGCAGCCGAGCGTGAGTGATGTCGCCGAGGATGAAGGCCAGGAAAAGCACGACTTGCCGCCGACAGCGCCATCCGAACTCAGCTATAACACCCATTATCGTTCTTCGTCACAGTCATCACGCTTCTCGAGACACTCAACAGATCGCTTGCGGTATCAAGAGGAAGCCATGCGTCACCACGTGACATATCCTACCCAAGCCTCTCCGGGCCAGCACGTTGACCCGGTGTATGGCCAACACCGTTCCCAATCGGCATCGTCTGCGAACTCCGATCGCGCCGACGCCTATAACATGGCAATGCAGCAGTATCAGTGGTCCACACAACCGGCTGCGCAAACCCCGCCGCAAGCCACGAGCGATCGCGTAGCACACCCTGAGCGGCCCCCGGTCCCAGACGCGCCCGATCTCACCCAGCGCACACTCGTCGGCTACGAAATGCTCGCTCTCGAGCTAGCGTCCACCGACTCGCCAATCAAGCCCGTATACCGCAAATTCGAGTACCTCAACCATCGCATTTTGCTCCATCTGCAGGATGAGCTATGCGAACTCGAAGAGCAACTGCGCACGCTGGACGAGATCATCGCCCAGATGGACCCGGCTTTCCCAGACGGGCAGCGAACCCCGGCGTCCCGACGCGGCGAGGCCTGGGCCGGGAGCGAAATGCACCACCGACGCACCCACCTCCTCGGCCGCGTCTTCCTCAAGACCGAACAGTACAACCGAGCCATGTCCGCGTACGCGAGCATGGCCACCGACTCCCGACCGGCCGGAGAGGAGCGGCTCCACGCGTACCAGCAATGGATGGCCAAGCACACGCCCGTGCACGAAGCCGAAGCCATCTTTCTGCAGAAAAAGACCGACCTCATCGCTCTCGGCGAGGTGACCAAGCCTCCTCGTAGTGAAGAAGCGGAGATGAAACCGGCCCGACACGCGGCGCCGGTGGCCTACTACATCCCCCTCGCACTGATGCTGCCTTTACTACTCTTCTCCATCATTCCCACGCTAGGCGGGCGACTGCTCGTCACGGCGTTGATCGGCGCGGGCGCCTTCATGGTCGCCGCCACGACTCGCGTTCGGCTGCTCATGCCGGCGCGGGAGGGGGCGATTTGCGGCGCGGCGTATGTCTTGCTCATGGCGGCGATTGCGGGTTGTATACCACAGCACGCTGGGTAGAAATTTCCAATCATGGCCACGCCAGGCTGGGTGAAGGGGTGAGGGTGGTGTCACTCGGAGACGACATTACATGATTGCTTTTCGGGAGTTGTAGCGGGTTCGGTCGAGATACCCAGGGGTTTACAATACTGGGAGGTGTGCCTTTTGATGCAATGTTAAATGACTACATGTATACCGTAGATTCAAGTTTCGCGGAATACAGGATGCTTTGACTGGTCTTCTCTTCGTGTGGCGGTCCTAGCACATAGCCTCTAGTTCTTCGCGCCTTGCAATATATGAAACGCTTGATTATGATACTTAGAAGCTCAATACACTGTACAGTCATTCACTAAACTACCTCGTACACATGCATCCTTCGGGCGCACGAACTTCACATCAGTTGTGCTCGATGTATGTGGCGCACATGCAAGGAGATCAAGCATCCAATGCGACACATCATGAAGCAATGAACCACTGTTGAAAGGGCATATATTGGTGCGTCGTCACTAAAGAAACGACAAGGCATCCTCTTCAGTTACGATTGAGAGTGATTATATGCCAGAGTTCCATCAGCAATGAGAGCGTAAGTACGTGGGCGTGAGCATTGGACGAGCTGCATTATTGACACTGGATAGCCCTCCAATTCACAAGCTAGCCTACTTCGGGTCGTCGAAGACGTAGGTGAGGTGGCAACGACCGCAGTACTGGCGGTTGTGCATGGCGGCCATAAAGATACCGGCGCCGCACTGCGAGTAGTCAGTACACTGTACCATGATCGCTCGACTTCGTATGAACTTACAGTCTCGTTCGGGCACTCCCTCCGCAGGCGCTCGATCTTGCCGTCGCCGTCCACCTTGTAGTACTTGAGCACGGCGAGCTTGGTCTTCTTGCGCTTGTGCTTGATCTTCTTCGGGGTGGTGTAGACCTTCTTCTTCCTCTTCTTGGCCATGCCACCACGCAGACGGAGCACCAAGTGCAGCGTGCTCTCCTTCTGGATGTTGTAGTCGGACAGCGTGCGGCCATCCTCGAGCTGCTTGCCGGCGAAGATCAGGCGCTGCTGGTCCGGGGGAATACCCTCCTTGTCTGGCGGGTTGTCAGTCTCTTGCAGATGGTGACCTCGGTTCGGGCGTGCGCACCTTGGATCTTGGACTTGACATTGTCGATGGTGTCAGAAGACTCCACCTCGAGGGTGATGGTCTTGCCCGTGACTGCGCAGCAATGTTAGCACCTGATACCATATTCCGTGAGGTGAGTGAGAGAGAAGCATACGGGTCTTGACGAAGATCTGCATCTTGTCTCGGCAGCGACGGTGTCTCTGCCTTCCTCAACGATAGAAGCGGATGTCGAAGGGAGAGGGAGAAGAAGAAGTGATAGAAAGCCGACGGAAGATTTGGCAGTGTGTGCGGGTAGGGTAGTCTTGGCATTGACGGTGCGACCCGTCCAGCCGTCGGAGACGATGATCGCCAATCAAAATTCCGGTTGCGATTCATGCAACCAGTTGAAACGGGTCGTTGCCAGGCCAGACGTCAACAGCGTCAACATCCCCAGACTTCACAGATATACTCGTCGCGGGCCTCATTCCCCTCCACATCTGTCCTCACATCCCTCACTCACTACATATCAATTGCGTTCTTACACAAACAAATACCAAAGACTATCTATCGTATATAGCGCAAGAGCAGAGAGACACAAGTTTCGCGGGGTGAAAGGCTTTGCAATATCACACCCCGGCCGAAGGGCCGCCCTTACACTCCAGTCGCGCGCCGGGCTTCACAGCGACTGCGGTAGACCAACGACAACAACGCGCCCGGCGAGCTGCGGCTTGCACTGCGTGAGGTATGTGATAAAATATATCTCTTGTTGGCGGGGTCGTCTCGCTGACGTTGAGCAAGATCCGGACCAAGGAGGCATTAGCTTGCTCTCCGACCATCAACGACCCCTCCCGGACTCGACTTGCGGCGTGAACGTCAGTTCACCAGCCCCAACCCACCCCCAAAATGCTGTCCTCCAACTCTTCCTCGAGCATCCAAGCGCGACGCAAACTCCATCGCCGACAACAATCGCTCGAGGTACCCATACTAGCGGCCCCCCTTCCTGCCAACCCACGACGGAACCCATCTGGACGACACCAAGGACACCGGCGGGGCCTCAGTCTCGACCAGAGCCTGAGCGCGCTCACCTCGCCCACGGGATTCCGACCAGCTCCATCGCAGGACCACCTCATCCACGGACTACCATCTGGATCGCCATCAGTACGGATACGACTGGATACTACTAACTTAGGACACCCCCCATCGGACCCACAGCATTTTGTGCAAGTAACGCAGCAGCAGAGACCAGCCCAGCCGGGCTACCAGGCGCAGGACTTCCAAGCGCACCTTCAACAGCAATTGAGTGGCAACTTCAACAACGCACCTTCGATTGACCTTCACCCTTCACCCACCCCTACTCCACAACCCACCCACCCAAGCCAGCAAGCGGCACTGCAGCAGCTTCAGCACCACATGGACTGGTACCAGAGCACCTTCGGCGGCGCATCGCCAAACGGCAACATGCAGGGCACGCCCTTCGTCGACGTCAACCAGGCCGTCGGCGCTGACATGCCAGTCGCATTGCCAATGCGCCAGCAGCAGCCGGCGCATGCCCTGCCGCAGACTCCAGTCTCGCACGGCCACGCCCGCACGGTGCCAAACACCCCACAGAGCTTCGTCAACAACTGGCCGAGCCCACCGGGGGCCCACGTCAAGCACGCCCGTAGCCAGAGCTTCCAGCTCGACGTCGCCCCCATGGCAGACCCAACGCTCGGCGGCCACCCGCAAGTCTTCCAGATGTCGCAAGACAATTGCAACCAAGATGGCATTCTCTTCGCCAACGAGCAAGGGTATGCCTCGTCGGCGTACTCGTCGTCGGTCGTGGATCCCATGTCGCCCAGCGCGCAGTACAACCAGGGTCACATGCCGACCCTGTTCGAGGAGCCGAGCCCGCCGCTGGTGCCGGTCACCCGCAACGGGTTCGACGACTCGTCCCTCCTCCTCCAAGCGACCGCGGGCTCGGCGCCGGACTTCAACGATCCGGACTTCGACTTCCACGGTCCCATCCCTTTCTCCCCAGGCCAAGCCCTGCTCAACAACCTCGGACCCGACGTCCCCGCCAGCATCGTCGACACGGGCATTCCATCTTACGAGGTCCAGCGCTACATCGGCGAGCTCGCCGAGGCCGACAATAAATATCCCTGCCTCTACGAAGGCTGCAACCGTCGCTTCGGCCGCAAGGAGAACGTCCGCGCTCACGTCCAGACGCACCTGGGAGACCGTCAGTTCCGGTGCAACCTGTGCGACAAGACGTTCGTCCGGCAGCACGACCTCAAGCGGCACGTCGCCATCCACAGCGACGATCGGCCATTCACCTGCCCGTGCGGCACCGGCTTCGCCCGCCACGACGCTCTGACTCGTCACCGTCAGCGCGGCATGTGCCACGGCGCGCTGCCGGGGTTCGAGAAGAACGAGGAGGAGAAGCCCAAGCGCGGCCGGCCGAAGAAGCAGAGGCCGGAGATGGAGGCTCGGGTCGAGAAAGCCAACAAGACTCGCAAGAACAACAAAGCCAAGGCCAAGGCCGCCGACGAGGCCGCCGCGGCGGCATACGCCAGCTCGAGCTCCGGCGCCAGCGACCACAGCTTCCCCGTCACCCCACCGAGCACCTCGGACGCGCACGCCTTCGACCCGGACGCCTTCCTCGACCTCGCCGGCGCCTCTCACGACTTCGACGACCTCGCCGTCGACTGGCGCGACACGCCGCCGACGTCGCCCCTCAGCGCCAGCCCGACCAAAACCGCCGACAGCTTCGGCCCGAACGGCGGCCCAGGTTTCGACTTCAATGCGCCCGTGAACCAAGGCATCTCGCCATCGGTGCTGTCGAACCACAGCCCGCCACCGGCCAGGCAGCACGTCACGACCGCCAGCAGCCCGCCCGGCACACACGACGCCTTCGACTACGCTTCACCAGCGGCCTCGGATCACGCGGGCAGCTCCTTCCACGGCGGCTCCAGCCCCGTCGGCGACGACGCCTTCCTCCCCGACTTCGCCGCCGTCGTCCACAGCGAGCCGAACCCGGGCTTCGACGCCTTTTCCCCGCCGGGTGAATCGAACACCAGCTCCAGCGTCTACAATTCGGACGGCGGCGAGGCGGACCCGTTCGGCCACTTCACCGCCCGCGGTGCCGCGGCCGCCGCGACCTTCACCAAATCCGGCGCCGAGTCGCTGCCGAGTGCGGCGGCCACGTGCGGCGAGATGGACGACATGGACGTCGCGAGCCGGAGTCTGTCGTATGTGTTGGATGAGTGGCTCGCTGCGAACTGAGTGAGTGAGTGAGTGAGCGAGGCTAGGTGAACCAGCAGGTCACCGGCCACCGTCACGGCGACCATCATTATTTCAGCGAAACGACCGCTTGCATCTGAGTCGATGTGCGAGATGTCTTCTGGCGGAAATGAGTCCATGTAACGAACGAGGCGACGGGTCTTATCACGTGAATGAACAGGACGGGGTATCGGGAGTGGAACGGGGATGGCAATCGTGTGAAATCTTTTGGCGAGGTGTTTTGGGCGTTCCAATTCGGCAGAAGTGATTGGTTTTTCTTCTTTTCTTTGTTCCTGAATACGGTACACACACACGGGCTATTTCGCCCCCTCGACGAAAGAGCTACTTCCAAGCTGTCCTTATCGCAAGAAGAAGAGAGATAGATAAGTTAGGTATGTAGGGGAGAGGGGAATATACATGACATACCTACTTGCGTGGTACCTTCCTTTCCGCTCACTGTGCACTATCGCCATGTCGCGTGTATCATGACCAATCCTGGATACATCGGTGTAGTCGAATATAGTCGAATACTAGTAGCTTGGCGGGACTCTGTGTTGATGGATCATCTCGACCATCATCACTCAAAGTTTCATTTGCAGCCGGTCGTTGGCTTGGGCTCTTGTTTCTCGGGCAGCAATTGAGGATATAGGTACTATGTAGGTCGTCAAAGCCGGCTTGTATAAAATCAACGACATGTCTGCATAAAACAACAAGTCACGTGGCTGTATGTACGATGAGGGGATATTTATTGGACCTTTTCCACCTTTTGTGCAACGGTGATTTGTGATTGTTTGTTGATTGTTACGTCGACGAACATCCGAGCATCCCGCGAGACCGAGGCCGTTGGTTGATGAAGCAAGAGGATGGACGTCTCTTCTTCTTCTTCTTCTTCTTCTTCTTCTTTGCTTCTTCTTTGCTTCTACCTGCACCGTGTTCTTCTTCTCGCTTACATTCGTGGCATTGGTCTGATATGTATGCATGAGTTGGAATACATGTACCCGCTCGCGTGCCCTGCAGGTGGTGCATGTGGTCGCGTGTGTGTGGCTGACTGATCATGAATACCTTATGATTTCTGATCGTCACTTCTCGGGAGCCTCAGGAACGGCTCAATTTTCTCTCGGCCTCACGCGACTCGACGTTGATTAGCTCGGCCCGTTTTTTTAAGATTGCGCCTGGCCTTGCCCGGGCGACGAGGACATCTTCCTCCTCCTCTTCCTCCCCATCCCTTTCACTTCTCTTCCAAACAGTACATCCTCCAATACACTTAGGTCGGGCAGCTTTCACACCGTCGCGACACGCCATCGCGCCGCCAACCGGCTTGTATCACCCCTCGGTCCACTTCTGGATGGTATAGCTTTGCGTCATCCCCCAAGCCTCGACCTGCGAAACACAACATCATCTCACCTCTCGCCTTCGCCTCACATATCCGCCTCTCACCACCACATCCGCCGCCGCCATGCCCACCACACACCCTTACTCCCTCGCCGGCGACGACTCCACCCAACGCTTCTTCTCCGTCTCCAAGATCCCCTTCTCCTGGCCCTCGATCCCCGTCATCCTCCCGCACCGCATCCGGCGGAAGTTTCGCTCGACCAGGTCCAAGATCCGCGCCCGTCAGACCCCGACCTCCTCGCTCGCTTCCCTCAACACCTCCTTCAACCCCGCCGACACCATCCGCGCCCTCCGCACCCACCGGTGGAGCTACTATGACGCGCAGTACCTGCTACTCGCCATCCTGGGCATATTCAGTCTCTGCATGATAAGGAACCCGGGGCCCATGTTCAAGACGCTGGTCGCGACACTGTTGATGACCAGTCTCGTCATCCCGATCACAAGACAATTCTTCCTCCCATTCTTGCCCATAGCAACCTGGCTCGTCTTCTTCTACGCCTGCCAGTTCGTCCCCAGCGACTACCGGCCGCACATCTGGGTCCGGGTACTGCCCGCGCTCGAGAACATCCTCTACGGAGCCAACCTCAGCAACATCCTCTCCGCGCACAAGAACACGCTGCTGAACGTGCTCGCCTGGCTGCCCTACGGCCTCACCCACTTCGGCGCGCCCGTCGTGTGTTCGGCCATCATGTTCATCTTCGGCCCGCCCGGGACGGTGCCCGTGTTCGCGCGCGCCTTCGGCTACATGAACCTCACCGGCGTGCTCATCCAGATGTTCTTCCCGTGCTCCCCGCCCTGGTACGAGAACATGTACGGGCTCGCGCCGGCCAACTACTCGATCAAAGGCTCCCCCGCCGGCCTGGCCGCCATCGACCAGCTCCTCGGCATCGAATTCTACACCCCGACCTTCACCGCCTCGCCCATGGTCTTCGGCGCCTTCCCCTCCCTGCACTCCGGGTGCGCCACGATCGAAGCCCTCTTCATGTCCCACACCTTCCCCAAACTCCGCCCGCTCTTCGTCTTCTACACCCTCTGGCTCTGGTGGTCGACCATGTACCTGAGCCACCACTACGCCATCGACCTCGTCGCCGGCAGCCTCATCTCCGCCGTCGCCTACTTCGTCGCCAAAGGCCGCTTCCTCCCGCGCCTGCAGCCGGGCAAGACGTTCCGCTGGGACTACGACTACGTCGAATACGGCGAAGCCCCGGCGGATCCCGAAGCTTTCGGCGCTCCCTCCGAACTCGACGACTACCTCCCCGCGTTGCAGGGCGACAGCGACGAGTGGACCATCGGCTCCAGCTCCAGCTTCTCCAGCTCCAGCCGCGAGCCCTCGGCCGGCATGCGCTCGCCCGTCGGCGACCCGGAGCAGTGGGAAGGCGACACCCTGGCCAGCTCGAGCGATCACGAGGAACACCCTCGGCACTAAAGAAGCACTTTTCTGCTTACTTTTCGACTATGCCAGCGGGATCTGCACATTCCTCCTCTTAGCGGATATGATCTTCAGGGGAAACTCCTGTCCATTGACGAAGTTAACGACGACCCGGAATTCGCATAATTCAACTTTTTGTTTTGTCTTTGGGGTTATTGCTACCAGCATGGCGCTTTTCGTTTTCATATGGGGCATGGTTGCACTTCTTCTTCTTCTTCTTCACTAATCCTCGATTCGGCATGGCGAGACGAGAGAGAAAACGGGGAAGAGCATTGTTCTTGCATGGGCACGGGCGCTTGGGGGTGGTCTTTGATTTCATTCGGGTATAGTCATGCATTGCATACCGCAGTCTGTGGGGGGCCTGGGGAGGCTCGCAGGACTCGGGGGCCGTGGCTGTTGTACAGGAAGAGAGAGGGAGATATGGGAGGTGCAGCATCGACAGCCGGAAAGAGAGTCGGTTGTATCGATCGATTAGGATATTGGTACGGCATTGTACAGCTTCATCAGGGTACATGATTACATTACAGCCGAATTCAATCATCCGCATGTCCACCGTCCTCGAGACTTCGTTTGATAGAGGCATCGCGTACCACCCACCATAGGAGGAGGAGCGAGTGAGAGGTGGAGCAGGACGGAAAACAAACGTAGGTTACCTTGACTTTTTGGTTTTGTCTGTTCGTTTCGTTCTGCGTTTGGTGGTTTTGCGTTTGGTGCATGCACGGTATCTCGCCGGCGTGCATTGGACGACGAGTGACTGATCAGTGATTTACTGATGAGAGTTTGGGGAAGATGAGTTTTCTGTTCAGCTCCCTTTTTGTTTCTACCAGCTTTCTCTTATGGTCTGTCCGTCCGTCCGTCTGTGCGATGAAGCATTCCCTTCCGGCCTCGTTCGTTCGATCGCTTCTTTGGGGGCGGGGGGGAGAGAGAAAGGATGGAGAGAGACGTTTCCATTGCCACCGCTCATTGCCATCGTCATCAAACAAGAACAAGGATTGGTATGATACTTCGTGTCGGCCACATAAGGGTCACAAATGGCCTTTTGGGGGTTTGCGTGTCCATGGTAAGAAGGGAGACGCGACGAAAGTATGTTTAGGGAGGAACGTTACTAGGCGACTGAAATACATGCTCATCTTCGATGGTTAAAGCTACGCAGGCGAGGAAAAAGAGCTCGCGGCATCATGCCATGCGTCAATCAGTATCCTACAAAATACTTATTTCATTTCGGAAAGCTGATCGGAGTCGGCGCCCTTCCGTCCACCCTTGACATGAACCCCTTCCGACTCCAGTCCACCGACAATCTTACTGCGGCTTCGCGTTGTGTCTAGCTCGCAGTTTTACCGCCCATAGTGTGGCTTGTCCTTCATATAATTACACCCTTATGCAGCCTTGGCAAGACCGACGGCGTTGTTGCCGAGATCGTACACGGAGTACCACTGCCTCAAGAAAGCATCACCGAGGATGGCGAGCGGGCCGGCCGGCTCCGGGATGTCGAAGCCCATGAAGGAGCTGATGCAGCTGCCCTGGACCTCGAGGATGTAGTCGTGCGGGCCGATGGTGAAGTTGTAGCCGGTGAGGGTGAAGGTGAGGTCGGGGAGGGAGTCGCGCTTGTCGCACTCGACCGTGTACTGGCCGTTGTACGACTTCTTGGCGCCGATCTCCTTGTTTAGGAGCTCGGCGAGGGTGCTCGGCAGGGCAATGAGGGAGGTGCCGGTGTCGAGGATGGCGCCGGTGGCCTCGATCTCGGCGGTTTGGTCGCCGAAGGTGATGGCGTCGAGGTCGACCTCCCAGTACGCCTTGCGGCGGAGGGGGATCTTGGTCATCTTGCCCTTGTAGTGGTCCTCGTTGATCCCGCCGAAAATGGCCTCGGAGTTGTCGCCGTTGTTGGTGTCACCGAGGTAGAAGGCGAAGACGGGCTCGTCGAGCAGGCCTTGGTCGATCATGTTGTAGAAGGGAGGCGTGATGCGGTTGACGGAGATGGTGTCGTAGCCCAAACCCATGATGCCGTCGAAACGGCCAAAGGCAAACGCCAGACCAGGCTCGGACGTCGCCTCGGCGAAATCCTGGTGCTTGATCTTCAGGTCGCCAATCTGCACGGTATCCTGACTGATGTAGCCCGCGAGCTCACCAGATCCGTATCTTATCTCAAAGTCCGAGCCGTTCTTCTTGTACGTGCTCGATTCGCTGTGGTCGTACTTGGAGTGCAGGTAGCAGGCGATGGAGCCGCAATCCTGGCTGGGCACCCACAGGTTGGAGCTGCCGGTGTCCAGGACCACCTTGAAATCTTGCGGCGGCGTCCCGATGGCGATGTCGGAGAAGTATTGGGCGTTGAGGAAGTTGCTCACGGCCACCGGGTGGCCCTTCTCGGGTCTGATGGACGTCTCGCGGAACATGTCATCGACGTGCTTCTGGGGGCGAATGCCCATGTACTTCTGGCCGAGCGCGTGGACGTGGTCGTGGATGTTCGCATTCTCCAACTGCTCAGATAGAGGAACTTTCTTCAATCTGTGTTCTGGTCAGCTCATCTGTTTTTGCGGAGCGGTCGCCGTCCATGAGTAGAGCACTCACGGCATCTTGTGGACGCCGGCGGAGGCTGTCCCGGCCAGCGCCGCGGCGAACGCAACAGCTCCCTTCATATTGATTGTGCTGCTGCTGCTGCTGAATGAATAGATGTAGCGGTGGTTGCGAAGGTGATGATAACGGAGAAGAAGGAGGATGGTAGTGTGGCAAGGTGTTGAAGGTGTTGGGTTGCCTTGTGGAGGTGAGTACATAGTAGCTAGGCAACCGAACGGACATAGCTCGGCGTGGCTGGCAAGGCGCTACGCGTCATCGAAGGACCGTGCACATGCTGCTCGTCACGCGATAACGTGAACCTTTCCCATCGCATCCAATCTTCATCGTCATGTGATCCGCCGCCACATCGTTTGGTGAACACTGAAGGGCAAGCGAGTCGCCAGTGGCACGACGCGATAAGGGGTTCAAGAGCCTCATCTTCGACCTCATCCGATGTGTTATCGCCTCGTCAAACAATGCCGGACATCGCTCCTTGTAGCTGGGAGATCTGTGAACATCGTCGGTACAGATCTCCAGCCCTCGACCGGAGTACTCGAGGGACTCATATCATGGGAGATGGTCTCAGTGTACCTCCAGAGATACATCGCCTGGATTCACCGCTATCGGAATCTCGAGAAGCTCGAACGGCGCGAGTATGACCGCAGCCGCAGTCAGCTTATTAGTACCATGTTGCATGTACCTGTCTGCCCACGTCGGAGCACATCTAACGACACCTTACCCTTCGGCTTTCCTCCTTCCACACGCTTTCGGTCCTTGGAAGTGGTCTCGCGGATGTCGCTGACGTGGGACGTTACGAGAGCTTCACGGTTCAGGAGATGCCATCTGCAGTAAGTACGTAATATTGTTGCACAGTCACCCTTTGGTGACATCGAAGCACACATGATTGTGCGGCGAACGTACTGGTGGCCCGACTTGGTACAGACGCTGGGTACTGCATGCGGACTGTACTGCACTCGTATACCATCAGACAGCGGTGAGATTCATGTCTCCATCTCCGTTTGCTAAAGCCACATGCAATCATGGGGCGTCGTGCTTGGTAATCAGGCATTTGCCAGGTTGGGGTGGGGAGGTCTCAAACCCACATCACCACGTGTTGTCAAGAGATCTTTCCTTGTAAGTTGTAGCCTGCAACAACAGTAAAAATTATAAAGGCCACGGACAAGCGAGCGACTGGTCAATCCACTTCAACTTCACTTCACTCCGCTCACCCAAACACTCAACCGACCTAATCAGCTCCACTATTCCCCATCACATCACCTCCTCCCGTATAGCCAACATGTCGTCCGCTCCATTGTACGATATGAGTAAGAAAGATTCGCCACTGCCGTCGTTGCGTCCCACTTGTATCAAGAATGCTAACGCCTCGTCTTCACCCCAGGCGTCGCGGTCATGATCCGTGCCCTCGACAACATGCAACTCTTCCTCAAGAAGGGCGAGAAATGGGCCGAGGAGAACAACGTCTCCAAGGAGAGTCTCATCGACGGGAAGATGGCGGATGACATGAAGGTACTGTCCCCCAACGTCTCGGATGTGATCGTGAGTGCTGACGGCTGGGTGTGATATCTACAGAGCCTGCCCTTCCAGATGTGAGCACACTCATCGGTCCATTTTGTGCGACGACATGACTGACAGCAGCAATCAGCCAATCGGCATGCAACTCGGCGAAATTCGTCCCCGTGCGCGTGGCGGGCGTCGAGGACTTGGTGATCGAGGACAACGAGACGACCCTTCCTCAGCTCTACGAGCGGATCGAGAAGACCCTCGAGTTCCTCAAGGGCGTCAAGCCCGATGGTTTCGTCGGTAAAGAGGACAAGGAAGTCACCATGAAGGCCGGACCCAACGTATGTTTTCTCCCACACACGATGTAGACTGACCCATCGCTGACTGTATCAACAGGAACTGAAGTTCACGGGCATCAACTACATCCAAGACTTCGCGCTCCCGAACTTCTTCGTAAGCCTACCGTTGTGTACACGAAATCAAGAGGGCCAAGCTGACATGTTCGAATAGTTCCACCAAGTCATGGCCTATGCCATTCTCAGGAAAGCTGGCGCGCCGGTCGGCAAGTTCGATTACCTGGACGGTAAGGGAGAGATACTGGCGCAGATCAAGAAGTGAACGTGTGCCTACACTACGTACGTGCACCGTGGCATATTCAATGGCCAGAAACCGAGGGTCAGGCATCCGAAGCTCGGCCATCGTGGTGCTGCTACGGAGCGCTTAGCGTATACTGCGTAGACCAAGATGTCTTGCTTCATGTCACGTGTGCCGTGAGCCTGCATGTCAACGTTTTGATAGTATAACGAGTCTCGTTCTGGAGCATTCTCGTAGACCGCCTTGTTTGTCGTAAGTAGCCCCATAAAGTCACTGTATGGTGACGATGGACTGCACACATTGAACGAATGCGGGCTAATATGGAGTATATATCGATGAGACGAGACGCTCGCGTGCCTTGCATAAATTGACGCTAGCGTTATGGCCAGCTGTAACGTCGAAGGAGGTGGCTCTCGCATGCAACTTTATCACAGAGCCGCAACGAGACCGGGAACAATCATTGCTGATCCAACTAATCCACTTCGAACGGATACACTGACGACACCTGACGAGAGTCATCGGACAGCCATGATACACTAAACCCAGACAGTTCCCTTCGATCCGCGACCTGACTAGATATCCCGATCACATGCCACCTCCACGATAAAGTAAAGAAAAGAAACAGAGAACGATGCTCCTCTTCTCAACATTGGCGCTCCTGTGCCTTTTACCTCTCATCGCCCTCGCCGCCGAAGACTACTACAAACTCCTCGGCCTGGCCAAAGACGCCGACGACCGGCAGATCAAAAAGGCCTACCGGTCGCTCTCCAAGAAGTACCACCCGGACAAAAACCCCGACGACGACTCGGCGCACCAGAAGTTCGTCGAGATCGCCGAAGCCTACGATGTCCTGAGCGATAAAGAGGTGCGTAAGATCTACGACCAGCATGGGCACGAGGGCGTGAAGCAGCACAAGCAAGGCGGACGGGGTCCGGGACAGGGGGGACACGACCCGTTCGATCTCTTCAATCGGTTCTTCGGCGGCGGGGGCCACTTCGGGCAAGGGCAACGCCGGGGTCAGAATATGGAGGTCCGGGTGCATGTGCCGCTGCGGGACTTCTACACCGGCACGGATCACGAGTTCCGGATCGAAAAGCAGGTCATTTGCGAAAAGTGCGAGGGCTCCGGGTCGGAGGACAGGCAGCGGGATACGTGTCACAAGTGCCACGGGCAAGGGATGATCGTCCAGAAGCACATGCTGGCCCCCGGGATCTTCCAGCAGATGCAGTCGCAGTGCGACGTCTGCGGCGGCAAAGGGTCGACGGTGAAGCACAAGTGTAAGGTCTGTGGGGGCGCGAGGGTGGTGCGGGCCGAGGAGGCGTTCGATCTGGAGATTGAGAAGGGCATGCCGAAGGGGGTCAGGGTGACGTATGAGAACGAGGGCGACGAGTCGCCGGATTGGGTCGCGGGCGATCTCGTCGTGCACCTGATGGAGAAGGAGCCGGAAATGGGCAAGGATGAGAACCAGAAAACGGACGGCACGTTCTTCCGTCGCAAGGACCAAAATCTGTTCTGGCGCGAGGTTCTGTCGTTGCGAGAGGCGTGGATGGGCGACTGGTCGCGCAATCTGACCCATCTGGACGGACACGTGGTTCACTTGTCTCGCAAGCGTGGGGAGGTGGTTCAACCCGGCAGCGTGGAGGTGGTGGATGGCGAAGGGATGCCGATCTGGCACAATGAGGGCGATGGGCCGACGCACGGAGCTTTGCACATCGAGTATGTCGTCGTCTTGCCCGATCAGATGGACGGTGGCATGGAGAAGGAGTTTTTCCAGACGTGGGAAAAATGGCGGGCGAAGAAGGGCGTCGACCTGCAGAAGGATAGCGGCCGGCCTGCGCCAGCGCACAATGAGTTATAGCGCTTGTAACCTGATATAGAGATAGAGACCGCTTCTTATAACAAGGCACCTGCGCAGTGAGAGACGTCTTCACCATGAAATTCCCTGAACTGGCACACTGCATATCGGGGACGTTGTCGACGACTTCAACCCGCACCCGCCCGCTTCTTCCAATCCGCCCAGTTCGGCGCCGACACGCTCAGGAGCGCACACAGATCCTTCCGCCGCAACCTGAAATCATTGTACAAATCCTTCCAGATCTCGCGCTCGCGGCAGCTGTACGCGGCGTCGTTGCCGGGGTGCAAAGCGCTGCAGTTGGGCTGGATCTCGAGCACCGCGTCGTGCGGCCACATGACGTACGGCTTGGGCAGCGGCCAGTCGTTGAAATGGACGAGCTTCGCCTCCTTCAGGACCGCGTCGGCGTCCCAGCTGGATTTCTGCGATTGCGGGGCGTTGACCGTGCCCAGGTAGACGGCGTGGTCGCGTCGGCGGAACTCGGCGCTCGAGAGGGCGTAAGGGCGGTGGGGGATGACCAGGGCCGAGGCGCCGAAGCGGTTGTCGAGGAGTTGGGCGGTGAAGCCCCTCCGCACGCTGGTCTTGGGATCCATCCGCCACGACCGCAGCATGTCGAGCATGTTCTGGAGCTCGGCGGGATTGGGTTCGAGGAGGACCATCATGCTGGAGAGCGGGCGTGGTTGTCCCGGGAGCGAATGGGTCCAGTACCTGCGTGGCATCGCCACGGGTGTTTTGGGCAGCAGGAACAGTTCGTCCAGGTTCTGGTACAGCGTGATGTCGTTTTCCAACGACAAGACCCGATCGTACTCCGTCAGCTCAAAGGCGCGCAACTGCGTGATCGACGTGTCCCACGTCGACGGCCGGTCGAGGGTCCCCAGCGCAGTCTCGCCACGCTCGTCTAGCAATTGCACCGGCTTGATTCGGACGTGGTACTGTCTCTCCGCGCGTGTGAGCAAGGCACTCGGCCTCGTCGTCCCGCCTTCCGACTCGGTGGCCCATTGAGCATTGTACAGCAGCACTCGCTCGGCTTTGCTTCCCAGTCGATCGAGGGCCTCGAAGAGCATGTACGCGCTGCACAGGCTGTTGTCGTCGGTCGCGTACGACACGTATGCGAAGCGCGACCAGTCGGTCTTGCTACTCGTCGGCCATGCTGTCCAGCCAAGTAAGATCAGTCCCAAGATGGCAATTACTGGCAAGAGCTTGCGACGACTCGGGAGATTCCAGCGTGTGTGGGCCTCGTTGACGCGTCGGGGAATGCCGTAGATGTCTTCATCTTCTTCATTGTACAGATCGGATGGCATGCTCTGTACGCCGCTTCCTAATGTCTGCACGGAATCTTGATAGGAGGATGTTGAACTGTGGTGTCGAAGATCCCGAGGTCGCATCGGAGTTATCGGAAGTAAAGAAACACGTAGAAACATGCACATTCACGACGTAAGTGTTCGTCCACGCGACTTTGATCCAACAACATGCGCCGAGTGGATGATATCTAATGGAAGCGACCGGTTCTGACTAATTGCCATCAATTGGAACACCTATAGCCGTGCAGTCGACCGCACCCTCACACCCTAGTCCAAGACGAGACCACTTACTCTCAACAATGAACTACCCTTTCCGATCTAGACAGGTGAATCCGCCTTTTCAACTGCTTGGTCCACAGGCAGCGAGCAGTGATCGACATAGCGCTCTGCGCTCGAATCGCAGCCATGAATTGCCATTCATCCTTCCTGGGCGATTCTCTCCGTTCAAGCATCCACCTCCTCATTGGTAATACACTCGACAACGTGCCAGTGTCGCTCTCAAGGGGTATCAATGAACTTTCAAGTTCCCTCAGATCCTTCAGTCCTCCAAGTCCAAATCCCCAACCAGATGTCCTAAGATCCCCCATTACGCCTTTTCCTCCCCCGTAATGCCATCCCCACACAACACAACTACAGCATAGCAGCCGCTATGAGCGTGATGATAGCCGCAGTCCCATACCAAGCCGGCTGACCCGCCACCAAGCTCCAAGCTATCCCGGTCTTCGACTCGGACGTAAGGTTGTAGAGGGTCAAGGCCAACTGACCGCCACAGACTTGCGAGGCATTGCCGTCGCAGGCATAGACGCATCGTGCCGTCTCGTTGAGCTTCTCCGAGAAGGCGCTGAGGTAGGCACCGCAATAGCACTCTCGCCCTGCCGTTGCTCGTAAGTAAGCCCCTCTAGCCATTGATTTATCGGGAATCGTGTCGCAATGGGTAATGGTGACCATACCGTACTCAAGCCCAGCATAATGCATCGTTTGACCGTTGAAGCCTTGCGCACAGAACGCCAGGCAATCTGCCGTGGTCATGGTGTTGTTTTCCGACTAAACAGGCGACACGGTCGTTAGTGAGCTTAACCACACGCGCCGTCTCATCCACATACGCTCGTCCCGCCGCTCAGCGCGCGCGCCCCATCGGCGCTCGCTACACCGACCGTCTCGTTCCAGCACCCGACATACGTGTATCCGTGTGCGCTCGGAAGCGCCGTCGCACTGGGAGCGGCGGTGGTAGGGTTGACGATCGAGGCGTCTTGCGCGAAGACGACTGTCACGAGCACGGCGAGGAGGAGGGTTGAAAGCTGAATGAAATGAGCGGACATCGCTACCGGGCGACTGCACGAGTTGCTATATGATCTATGGGAGAGGAGACATGAGGAGATGATAAGGACAAGGTCGAGAGCAGTCACATGTGCGGGTGCACAAACGTCTACAAGAATTCAATGTTCCAGCCGTCCACCAACAAAGTTTCCAAAATAGCAATCACGGATGCTCCATCGGGACGGCGCGTGTTTTAGCGCTGTACGGATCCTCCATCCTCAACCCCTGCCCAAAATGATAATGTAGGTACCTTAGGTATTTAGGTACCTAGCCTCCTAGGTATACACCGTCAGAAGCCTCACTCAACGAATCCGATAGTTGCACCGGACGGGGATGTCGCTGAATAGTCGAATATCTCCTTCGTACCGCTTCATGCTACATCAGCCTCGCAGTTTGCAAGACGCCACATACCTACAGTACCCCTTGCTCTAACCTTGATCTTCAACGTATTCAGAACAGCGGGTCACGCGGTACCTGCTTCGGTAGGTTTCATACCAGCGGCGCCAAAGCACGTCCTCGTAACTTTACATGCCGAGGACGGATCGCAGGCCGCATGCGATCAGGTGCGGGCTGATCCGCATACAATGCACAGGGACATAGACCACGAGGACACGAGTGACAGCCTACCCGTATGCGCTCACTCTGTCTAGATGCCGTCGGCGCCGATCATACCCAATGCAATGTAATGAGAATTTGCGAGAGAAGCACACCGATAGCATTGAAGCACCTTAACGCACAGGCCGGTTGATGTGGCAAAAGGTACCGTGAATTACCTATGCAACACGATTGAAAAATCGTAGAAAGCCGTCTCCCGTAAAGCATGTGCAAACGCAGTGCCAATGCTCGCTCACCGCTGACTAGGCCTTTGCACGGGGTCATGATGTAGACCCTGCCGTCTCTCCAGCCATCGCTTGCTGCCCAGCGTTGTCTTCACGCCCCAGCGCCTCTCCTCACTCTGTTTGGCCCACTCTAGATCGCGTACTTCCTGGTCCACTCTCGTGCCGTGGCCTCGTACCGAGAGCGGTCGGTCTTGTAGACGTGGGCGATCTCCGGCACCAGCGGGTCGTCCGGGTTCGGGTCTGTGAGCATCGAGCAGATTGACAGGAGGACTGTAGCACAGAAATGTCAGTGATCTTTGCCCTGAGAGGAAACACAGTATGACCTGGCCCAAGCCAGACATGTGCCGCAGATCTGCCCATCGCCCGCCTGGTGCTCGCAAAGCGTACCTTTGGAGATTGTGAGCGCAGGGCTCCACTGGTCCCTCAAGATGTCCAAGCAGATGCTTCCGTTGCTGTTGATGTTCGGGTGGTAGATGCGAGTCGTGAAGTTGACCTTCGGCGGCTTGAACGGGTAGTCTGTGGGGAAGTGGATCGCGAGGAAGAAGACACCGCCGGAGTAGGGTGAGTCCCCGGGACCCATGATCGTCGCCTGCCAGTGGAACTAGGAAGAGCCCGCTGTGTGAGTACATCGCGTTGAAGCTGTGGTTTGGCGAAAGACTCACGAGGTCATCGCCTATTGGGCCGGCGCTGCATGAGGAAGGTGGGTCGCTAAGCGGCTGTCAGTATGAGTGCGCTCGCAGATGCTCTGATGAGTCTACATACCGGCCGAGGTCTGTCAGCTCCTCTGAAGATGGTGTCAGTAACGTCGGGAACAGCGTATGCGACGGAGGCGGAACATACTGTTGATACCTAGAATGTCGGATCAGAGTCAGCACGTGGCACACGGTCTGTCGTCCCTAGCGGGATACATACGCTTCAAAGCCATGGTGTGGAAGAGTGTGAGATGGTTGTGGTGTATGAGGTGTCGAGATCTGCTGCTTTGGTGAGAAGGTGGTGGTGGTGTGCGAGAGTGGTGTTCAAAGCCGATGTGTGTGCAAAGACGTTCAGGTTGCCCTTGGCCGGCAGGAAGAGGGTGAGGTCACCGGGTGCGGGAATAGCCGCTGAGTCGATGTGGGCGCTTGGCGTGTGCCTGAGTTCGGCAAGCACAGGCTTGGTGATGATTGGGGTGGCGAATTCACTGCGAACCGAAGTTTGGATGACTATTTCGAGATGGTGAACTTGGGAGGTAAAGGAAGACCAGAGAAGTGTTGGGTATCATGCTGTGTCTGCTTTCATGGCGACCATGCAGCTGCAGGGACTTCTTGCCGCTGTGAGAAAAAGGTGCCGCGAATAGCATCGCCGTCTTCACTTGCAGCCCAGCCAGCGCGGGAGTTGCAGTCGGGCGCTCACGTCGCGTCAACCCAAGCGTACACATATATTCATTCGTGCAAACGGATGATTTGACCTCCTTGCCTTCCCCGAGCAACGCGCTGAAACTCTACGGCGCTTCGATTACTTTCACCGCTCATGACAAAGACATGCCGTAGCAGTCGTAGTATTTACCCCCCCTTTGCACAGCTCCAAAACAACGCCATCATGGTGAACGCCAGCAGCACCGTCGCTCATAGGGAAAAAGCACAAACCATCCTCACGAACTGAGCTTCGGCTTAGCTTTCGCATCTTTCTTCGCCTTGGCCTGCTCCTTCTTCTGCTTCTTCTGCACCTCGAGCTTCTCCTCGTTCTTCCTCTTCAGCGACGCCTTCTCTTCGTCCGTCTTCTCCTTGACCTTGAAAAAGCCCTCCAGCCTCGACTGTTGAGACGACTTCAGGTTTTTCGATAGCCGAGCGGCACCGCTCCTGACCCGATCCTCGCTGAAGCCCTTCTCCTCGACGAGATACTTCACGAGACCGTCGACGTCGGGAGCATCCCATTTGAAGTCGCACTCGGGGTCTTCTGCCTTGCGCACGTCGGGCTCGAGGAAGAGAAGTCGTGCGTCTTGATATGGCCAGTCGTCTGGGAACGTGAATTTGCCGGATTTTTCCACGTGCTCGACGACGGCTTCAAGAGTCTTGTGTTCACGGATGAGACTGAGCGCTACCCTGGGACCGATGCCTTTGACGGGGTCGACGTAGTCACAGCCCAGCAGGATGCAGAGATCGATGAATTGGTTCAAGTCCATTTGCAGCCCTTCTAGCACACGGTCGAGGTGGATCTCTTGGATGGGCTCTTTGCGCTGTTCCGAGAACGTCAACTTGCGGAGTAGGACGGGCGAGTTGAAGGTGAGCGTGTCCATGTCTTCGGAGGCTGCCGCGAAGACCTTGCCCGCCCGGGCCAGGACAGCACACTGCGCTTCAGCTTCGGTCGGTGCGATGATGTACGGAATGCCCATGAGCTTGAGCAACCGTTGTGCCTCCGCGTTGTGCTCCCTCGTCACCCTGACCGTCCTACGACTGAACTTCTCGACATCCTCTGCCGTACCAGTCTCTTTGGCCTCCTCATGCGACTCCTGCGCCTCGCTCTTGCGCTGGAACCGCTTCGCGAGCTCACCCGATTTGAGCTTGGGAGGCGCACCGTCGAAAACGTAGAGAGGCTTGATCCCGTTATCGACGATGCGCAGGGTGCGGTAGAAGAGACCCATCAGGTGGGATGTCGTTTCGCCAGTGTCGGACATGAGTTGCTGGCCGTCGCTGCGCACAGCAACGAGGAAGGAGTAGAGGGACATGGAGGCATCGATGGCCACTTTGCGACCGAATTGGTTCTTGATCTCGCCTTCTTTGACTGCATCTGGGCAATTCTCCTTGATCACCTATAGCCACCATCAGTCCCTAACACAGATGGTCGTAGAACACGTCTGCCCCCTTACCTGGTACAAGTTCTTGATACCCATCTTGGCGGTGATTCAGGTGGACGTGCTCCCACGGAGGGTGATTCAGAATGAGCGACTGCCACTGTCAGAAGCAAAGCAGAAGAGATGCGGATGCACATTGGATTAGTAGGGAAACGCGAGAAGGAAGCGCGTTTGAGACGCGGAGGCATGACGTCGGCGCCAAAGCACGTGCAGATGCCTACACGACATCAATCTCTACCGCCTGCACTTTCGCCTTCTGGCGGTCTCGATTACCTACACCGATACATTCATACCTACGTAGGCATATTCGCGATGTCTTGCTAAAGAGCATATATTGACATTATGCCTCATTGACTGATTGGCATTCATACGGTCGTAACCGCGCAGAAGAGCTTGTAAAAGAAGCCCGACCTCGGCGCCGATACGTAACCGATCACCGACGTGCCTCGGTTCGGATTCTTCAGGTCTTCATGATGAACAAGATTCAAGACATGCCTTCTGTCTAATATACCCTTTCGGATTTCCCTTCTGACCTTTCGCCTTACAACCTCGTACAAGATGTTCAAATCGATCACCTCCCGTGCCGCGAGACAGTTCATCCAGCCCTCTCAGACAGCATGCATCGGTCGTCGTTATGCGCACGCTCCCGTACCGTTCGACTGGAAGGACCCACTGGGCAGCAACAACCTGTACACCGAAGAAGAGATGGCCATAGCAGAGACCGCCGAGTCATATTGTCAAGAAAGGATGCTACCTCGAGTACTTGGTGTGCGAACTTCAGCCCCAACAATTGATGCGTGGCGTGCCTTGACTGACGGCGTATGACAGATGCTTACCGGAATGAGGAGTACGACAGACAGATCTTGCAGGAGATGGGTGAACTGGGGCTTCTCGGCGCGACAATCAAGGGCTACGACTGTGCCGGCGTCTCGTCGGTCGCATCCGGGTTGATCACGCGAGCAGTGGAGCGAGTGGACTCCGGCTATCGATCAGGCATGTCGGTGCAGTCCTCGCTCGCCATGGGCGGGATCGAGGAGTTTGGCACCGAGGAGCAGAAAGAGAAGTTCCTGCCAGGCATGGCCCGCGGCAAGATTCTGGGCTGCTTCGGTCTGACAGAACCGAACCACGGCTCGGACCCCGGCTCGTTGGAGAGCGTGGCAAAGCCGCATCCTAGCAAGGAAGGCTACTACAGCCTGTCTGGATCGAAGACTTGGATTACCAACAGTCCTATTGCGGACGTGATGCTGGTCTGGGCCAAGCTCCAAGAAACCGGCAAGATCCGTGGCTTCCTCGTCGAGCGCGAGAAGTGTCCGCCCGGCACGCTCGAGACGCCGAAGCTGTCGCACAAGAACGGCCTGCGAGCGTCGATCACCGGGATGATCCAAATGGACGAGGTGCCCGTCGCCAGAGAGATGATGCTCCCGAATGTGGAAGGCCTGCGCGGACCGTTCTCTTGCCTGAACAGCGCCCGGTACGGCATCGCGTGGGGCACCATCGGCGCGCTGGAAGACTGCATCGCCCGATCCCGCCAGTACGCGCTCGAGCGGAAACAGTTCAAGAACAACCCGATCGCCAAGTACCAGCTCGTGCAGAAGAAGCTTTCCGACGCCACCACCGACGCCGCCTACGGTATCCTCGCGGCGTATCAAGTCGGCCGACTCAAGGACGAGGGCAAGGCGGCGCCGGAGATGATCAGCATGATCAAGCGGCAGAACTGCGACCGGGCGCTGGTCAACGCGAGGCACTTGCAGGAGATCTTTGGTGGCAATGCGGTCAGCGACGAGTATCACATCGGACGACATGTGGCGAATTTGTTCGTGACGCAGACGTACGAAGGACAGAGCGATATCCATGGTAAGTGTGACTTCATCCCAAGATGATCTCATAGTGGTGTTCCGCTGACCTGTGACTGTCAGCTTTGATCCTCGGACGCGCCATCACCGGCATTCAGGCATTTGTATGAGTCAACCGTAAGTTCGGTGACCGCTCTTTGCTGTAACAATTGGATTTGCATCTGCTTGGCTTGCTGCGCTTAGCCTGTATGTATATGGATAGGTTTGCACATGGCTTATGGGACATGAATGACAAAGGCCATCCTCCTCGCTCGTCTGTTGATGGAACGAGGCCAGCGTCACTTGTCTTTTGATTGTGTCATAAGCCTCCCTTCTCGTTTCCAGAATAAGGTAACGTTCCCGTTTTCCAGAGGGATCGTGCGATCAGTGGAGAGCAGCGTGGTGTTGCAATTCAGTCCATCCCAGTGCTATTCCGACAACAGCTCCCAAGAGACCAGAGCATGAACCCACTCCCTCTGCGCAGTGCGGTCCCAGCTGTGCCAGTACACACGATGCCTAGACTCCCTCCTTCCCATCTCCCGCCCTACTCCGTCTCGCGAAATCCCTAGCATTCGCGACCTCAAACTCAAACTCCTTCAGCGCTCTCAGTTCCCCTTTCACGAACAACCATCCCATCAGCCCATCCAGCACCCCCGCGCTCAAGCCCACCGTGCTCACCAGCATGAGGATGAACGCGACAAAGTTCCGCGGCGACCACCAGACGGCGACCAAGCAGCCGATGGCGACGCCGATCTGCGCGAGAAAATGGTACGTCCGGAGGCGCCGTTGCTTGCGTTCGCGCAGACTGTACGTTGCGATCATCGCGAGGATCTGGTCGTACGTTTCTAGAGGTAGGTAGGAGACCATCGGCGGCTCGGCGGGAGTGGTGGTGGTGGCATCTGCGGCGGCACTCTGCCGTACCAGTGTCGTCTCGACGGAAAAGTGATCGCTCAGCGAGCATCCGAGCGTCGGATGCCGCATCGTCATCCCCACCTCCACGCTCTCGGCCTTCCACCGCGGCCCGGACAAAAAAATGTAATCCAGCCGTCTGGCGCGGGGATCCGGCTGCTTCGGATCCACGACCCCGTCCTTCCCCAGATCCTTCCGCATCTGCTCGCTCCAACGCCACGTGTTGAAGCACGAATCGCACGTCGCGCCATGCTCGAGCAAACACCGTTCCGCCGTCGGCACGGGCTCGCCCCGCGCCCGCTCCGCCGCATTTTGCCACGCGCCCACCGCCGACCCCGGCCGCACCACGCGCCAGAGGTCCCTCGCGGGCGAGTGCGCCTCGACCAGCACGTGCTCGAAGCCCGCGGGCTCCATGTTGAAGTCCCCGAGGCCCAGCACCGTGTGCCCGCGCTCCGCGGCGTGGCGCATGAGGCGCGCGATCTCCCAGGCCTGCGCGACGCGGTGGCAGATGTACGAGTCGTTGGGCTCCTGCTCGTACGGGGCGTGCAGGTGCGTGCAGAGGACCTCGACGACGTCCTCCTTGCGGGTGCCGGGGGCGACGCGGATGCGGGCGCACGCGACGCCTTTGCCCACGAACCAGTCGCCGCGGTAGAAGGCGGCGGGGCGGCCGTTCAGGGGGTAGCGGTACATGCGGCTCTCTTCGATCGGCCATTTGGAGAGGATGGCGAGGCCGCCGCCGAAGAAGCCGCTCCAGTAGAATTTGCCGTGCGGGAGGATGGCCTTGGTCTGGGCGCGGATCGCGAGGTAGTCTTCTTGTGTCCAGCATTCCTGGAGGCCGACGATGGTTGGGGCGGGAGAGGCGGTGGCCAGCTGACGTCCGATTTCCACGAGGCGCTCGTGGCGGTGCTTGGAGATGAATTTCAGGCCCCAGCAGTTCAGGGAGATGATGCGGAGAGAGCTCGGCAGCTCGAGTAGATCTGAACTTTGGGTCATGACTGCGTCGGTTGGTAACGTGGGTTTTGTCTTGCTTTGGACTTGGGTGTGATGTGGGAGGTACATGTAGTTGTGAACTGGCGACTTGGAGCGGAAAGCGGAGACTGCCGGCCGTTCGATCTCTAATCATGGAAATGACACGAGACTCAATTCACAACATCACGATAGTACCAGCACGGCACAGGAACGGTCAACCAAGTCATTGCCTGAGAGAATCGCCAATAGCAGCGCTATCCTAGTTCTCACTACCCAGACTCACACACCCAAGGAAGAGGAAATAAGCCCCAAGCAATCCCAACACAACTCCACCGCTTCGTTATACTCATCAATACTTCCCATCCTGTCGTCACGGAACATTTCCCCAGGGTAAATACAACCAAACGCCGCAAAAGTCCTCGATGAAAGGGTATGTGTGTCTCCTCTGAAAGGACTCCAGACAATGTCCGAGGAAAGAGATCACATTCGAAAGAAGAGTCGATCCGATCCCATGCACAAAGCGTCACGCCAGTCAATGTAGATGGCCAGAGAGAGATCGACCGAGGTTGGAGAGCCAGAGGCTCAGATGGTATTCGCAATTCGAAAGGCGCGCGGAGTGTGACGGTGAAAAGATCCCAGTAACTTTCAAAGCGACAGCAAGTGCCCAGCCCGATAGTTTCAAACGCCGTCGTGGTATCGTAGATGATTCAGAAGAGATTCGTGCGCGCGATGCATGTCCTGCGGCTGTGTCGCCTGTTCTCCACTCATGCGCGAACAGCGATCACTTCACGTAATGAAGCAACCAAATCCGCAGTGGAATATAGCCTTATGCGATGTCACCCGCCAAGATCCGTGACACCATGACACAATCACGTCGATCCGTTCGCAGCGGCCGAAGCCTGCAGCTCCCGAAGGCGCTGTTGGAACGGCTGCGGGTTGGAAGCGGACGGGACGTAGGCGCGCGGGAAAGTGTTGAACTGACGGTTGGGAGCCTCGGTGAAGGGCGAGCCGAGACGCGGGACGGGTTCGGCCAAACGGCGTGGAGCCGAGCGGCTACCCGGTGGATCCAGATGAGATAGGTCCGGCATTGGCGTGACGGCGGGGACCTCGGCCATTTCGTGGTCGGCCGTCGGCATCGGGGGTGTGAAGAGCTTGCTGAGATTGTCCGTGGCACGTACGGCGCCGACCGTAAAGCCGCGATTGCGCCCAGCGTCAGTCTCGTCGTTGCTGCTGGGTCCAAACACATCTTGAACCGCGGGACGCTTGGGCTTCTCTTCGTCCGATCGGAAGCGGCGCTTGAGTGAACGCGGAAGAGTCGGGGCACCCGAGAGCTCGACAGGAGAGTCAAGTGCTGGGACTTTGGAGGGTTTGAACTCGGTGCGACCGAGCGACTTCGTGGCCGCCATGCTCTGCAAGACATGGAAGCGGTGGGAGTTGTCGTCGAACGGTGATGCCAAGAACGCAGGACCGGCCTCCTTCGTAGTGGTGTCGAGACTCAGACCGGACTGGAGTGAGAGGCTCTTCTGATGGGCCTGAGACCGGGGGATGCGTGCGAACCAATCGGTTGGACGCGTGCCACGCTTGGGCTGCGTCTGTGGCTCATCGTCGCTAGCAAGTTGAGCGAGCGGGGCTCCTAGCTGCATCGACGGTGCTGTAGCAGTCGCAAGAGACACGTTCATGTCGCGGCTCGAGAAGGCGTTCGAGGGCGGCTCAGAGGATCGCTTAGCAGACACCAAGCCGGAGGACTGGAAAGGCGAAGGGCTGCGCGTGCGTAGCAGACGTTGGTAGTGGGCGGAGAGAGACGGCTTGCGCTTGCACAGGAAGCGTAGGCGATTGCGTGTGGCACTCTCCGAACGTGGCCATTGCGGCTGCTTGATCTCTTTGGCGTCCGGGCGAATGGTGTCTGGCGAGCCTTCGCGCATGCGATCCGATGCCATCGTAGCGTCCATCATGGCGGGGGTGCTAGCCCTGTGTGAACTCCACGTGCGCCTGGCCTTGCGCGACACACGGGAGCAAACGCCGAGTGGCGGGTTAGTACCTGGCAGCATCTTGAAGGGAGTGACTCGCGGATCGGTCAGGTACTGGAGGTAGGTCATCCAGAGGTGGTCGTCCATGGCTTGAGTCCATTTGACGCGTCGATGCACCTTAATCCGTTTAGCGGTGGGCGAGATGTCTTGGTCTGGCGAGTGGATGACCTGGTTGGTCGCTTTCACGGGCGAGTCGTCCTCTACAAACGGATCGGTGGTCTCGCTATCTGGACTGGCGCAGCTGCCTCCGTTGAGAGCGGAGAAGGCAGAACTGCCGCAAGACGAAACCGAAGAGTCAGAGAAGGACGAGCATATCGAGCCTGACCGCTGATACGCCAATTGTGGTTTGCGTCGGCTGTTGTTGATGAGGGCCCACTCGTTCGCCGGAGACTCGACGGGACAGTGGTAGCCGTGATTATCACGCGGAGCTGGCGTTTTCGGTGGGCTGATGAATCGCGGCATGCTCGGCAGGGGCGCAAGGAAGCCATAGTCAGGGGATGCGTTGTGCGATCCCGGGCTCGACGTTTCCGACGTGGCCTCGGGCATCTCCAGTTCGATGCTGGGTATGGCCGCATCCGCCGACTCCGACATGGGCCCGCTCTCGGATGGAAGCTCTAGTATGGTGGCGCGCTTGCGTCTGATTTTGAAATGCGGGCGCGGCGGTTCTGGCGGCTCCGTCGCGATCTGCATCATCTTGCACGCCTCGGGTGTCTTGGGCAGGTGGTTGTTGTTGTCATTGTGGCGGTATTCAAAGTTCGACGGCAGGGTCAATGAGAGGGATGGGCGATGTGGTGCCATGTTGCGAGGTGGTGGTGATGCGCGGGCATGTATCGTGGTGTAGACGCGACGGACGAACGCGCGGCGCAAACGGATTGCGCGCGAACGTCACCGTCAGCGCTTGTGGCGGTTCGGACTTGTATCACGAGGAGGTCGACATGACAGTGATGAAGCGATATGTGATGCGCAGCGTATAGGGACGGTATCGTGGTATTGGGGAAGTGTAGCGGTGAAGGCGTTGGAGGAGAGGAGGAGGAGGAGGAGGAGAGGAAGAGAGGATAATGCGACGCGGGAAAGAACGAACGGGTGGGTCGGCGCGGGCACGGGCCCGTCGCAGTCAGAAAGGTATCTCCATCCTTTTCATTAGCATCGCTGATCCTCTCCATCCCGCCCTCTTGCGCGTTTTGAGGATTACGTTCTCGATGTGCCTGAAGTCACGCTACATATGCATGCATGCATGCATGCATGCACATGTTCCACTTTATTGGCATCTGCGTATCCTATCAACCCCGTGCTCGCGCCTCTCACCCGGACGGGGCCTGGTCCACAAGGGGGAAGATGGGGTGTGGAGTTGAGAGTATACAGGTAGGTAGGTACTGACTGAAGTCTACAAACATGTACGTTGCACATATGTAGTTCACCCACGACGATGGTGGCGGACTTTCCACTGCTCTGCCAGTATCTCGACATGCTGCAGGCACAACGCTTCACAACACGATCAATATCGACGGCTACGTGTAATAAAGTGCTTGGTAGCCCGGAGACACCTCATCGCTGCCGCTGCTGGTGAGGTGAGGTGAACCCCCCTCCAAGCCCCCCAAAAGCTACATCTTTGCCGTGTAGCGCCGTGTACTATGCACCCTATACGTGATGATGGGTGCGCTGCTCCATCTCCGCGACTCCTTCCTTCATTGGCTGGTGATATAGGCCAAACGACCTGCATGTGTTCGCGAGTCGTACAATTCGCGACGGTCGCGGTAGCCAAAGCTCCACCTCGGCCCATCATCTTCCACCATTCGACGCGGTGGATGCACGTGTCACGACACCAGGGTCTCGTATGATCGATCTTGTCGCCATCTCGCGAGTGCAGGGCAAGAACATAAGGTATCGGGCCAGCAATGGACAAGCGGACGACGCGCTCGTCAGTGATTGGACCTCACTCCCCTTTCACCGTACCTCTCGACCCAATATTCCCGCTACAGAATGTCGAAGCCTCTGTCAACGCTTGCGAGACCCTGCCGGCCGAGGTGTGCAGGGTTTACGGGCCTACAGTACCTATATTGCATTGACCTTCCGAGTCTCACTGTCACATCACCGACGTACATCTTCATATGCGGATTCATGGATGCTGCGTACGCCGTGCTCCACACCCATGCATCCGATATACTTACTCCCTACATCAAAGGTATGCACGTGTGGGCCTCACAAACCACCTCCCATCTTGCTCGTGGTGATGAGTCGCGACTCGAGTCTCGGAGTGAGGCTGATGAAGTTGTTGAACACGACGTCGACTCGGATAGTCGAGTGGCTGAACCCGGCCTACGCAGCAAATATGATTCATATGCGCTGCCTCGGACCAACCTGGTCGCCTTGTCGAAAAGGCCCTTTCACAATGGATCTTGACCGTGACAGAAGACTCATTGCCTGCCCAGAGGTCCCGTCACCACCGTACATCGCGCCTTGTCCAACATTCCCTGCGTAACATCGAGAATTCGAGATGGGCTGCGAACGGTAAACCCAAGGCTTTGGTAAAGGAGCCCTGCTGTTAGTACAGGTACGATATTGCATCCGAAGAGAGCACGGCAGCAAGCAAGGTCGGGCGGCAATCTGGCAGGTCCGCCGTCCGCCCACGCACACACCACCAAATCGTGGCGACGATCTGTTAGATTTGACATGTCTCGTCCGCCTCAACGTTTGGTGTCAAGATTCTTGCCACAGTAGATGTTGCTGAAGTTGGGTTCGAAGGCTTTTCAGGCTAACTTCGACCAAAAGAAGGCAGCACAGGAGGTTTCGCGATGGGACCTCGGAGCCGGAGTTTGGACCGTCGGCAGGGTCGAACACATGTATAATAAATGGCCAAAGATATACTTACAGGTGAGAGTCGCATTCTGTAATTGCCACTTTCGTCAACCGTCGTCCTCTTCACACCCAACCAAAAGGAACGGAAGATCATGCTCGCCGAGCGGGTTGCAGCCTCGAGTCACACATCGAGAACGGGTGGTAGGATCCTGCTGTGCACCATCTATCGCTAATCTGACAGTCTTATTGACCCGTCCCATGCTCGCCGTCTAGTATGTCCCAGCATGGTTCGCTAAGAAACCGCCGTCGATGACCGCGATATTGCCATTGCAGTACCCGCCCGCCCTAGACGTGAGGTAGAGGATGGTCCCCGCCATCTCGTCCTCGTGGCCCATCCGCTGGCGCGGCACCAGATCCCGCGGCATCACGCCGCCCGTGCTCTCCCACTGCTTCGACACGGCCGTCGTCATATCCGAGGGAAACCCTGGTGCGCACACGGTCAGTCAAAATCGCCGAACATCTCGTCGCTCTCATGCAAGCCGCGAAAACCACTTACACCCGGGCGCGATGACGTTCGTCCTGATATCGAACGGGACGAAGAAGGTGCCCAGATTCTTCATCAAATGGTGCACGGCCGCTTTGCTCGCGTTGTAGATGAACGAGTTCGTGAAGCGCGTCAGACCGCCGACACTCCCGATCGAAATGACCTGGCTCGTGGGCGCGTCTTTGGCCCGGCGTTTGTTCCCCGCGTCGAGGAGCTCGAGGAAGGCCATGGAGGTGGTGAAGACGGCGGCGACGTTCGTCTCCAGCGTCTCCCGCCACACCTCCGCCGGCCGGTAGTTGAAGAAGTAGTCCCGGACCTCCGCGACGGACGATTGCGCCGTCGGCAAGGGGCGCGCGTCCGGACTGCCGTCGAAGGTCGTCATGCCGGCGTTGTTGATGAGGACGTCGATGTAGCCGGTTTCCTGCGTGATCTGGTCCACGACGCGCTGGAGGTCGTCGTGGGAGGTCGTCGATCCTTGCAGGGGGATGAGGTTGCCGTGTTCCTGGAGACAGCATTCTGGTGAGCTCGAGTACGGGCTGACCTGACTTGCCCATACTCACGGCCAGTTTCGCGGCTTCCTGCAGCTTCTCCAGTCGTCGGCCGGTGATGTAGACTTTCGCACCATTGCTCTCGAGTGTCCGAGCGAGCATCAGGCCTACGCCGGTACCGCCTGGATTGGCGTTAGCACATGGCTTCTTTGAACTCGGTTTGAAAGTTGGGTTCACCTCCAGTGACGACTACCACCAATCCGGTCACATCATTGAGGCTTTCTCTGCTGTATTTGGAGGCCATGGTACGACGGAAGGGTGGGAGCCGGGTTAACTTATAACGACAATGTCGAACAGTGATTGAGAATGGAAATTTAGAGTCTGGCCTTTGCTGGGTGGTAGGTTCGTGCAACAGGAAACCAGAAGTGTCAAACCAAGACGTGTGGTCGGTGGACTTCGGCGGACATTTCCTTGGAGACCCGAGGAACAGAACAATACCTCATGAAGCGCAACATCATTGAAATCTCGATAGATCGTCCGCCTAATATCAAAGGATTTCGGGGCATACGAGGGTAGTCGCATGGTGAAGCTCTTCCGAAGTGAGATCACTAAGCGAGGTACATATGAGAAATATGTACATGTAGCTTCTCTCGAAGTTAGGGGGCAATTATTGTCCTTTCAACAAGTAGCTACGGTACGTAGACTCTCTCGCCCATAGCACCGCGAATGAGCTCGCCAAATTCCCTGTCCGCACAGGAACTCTTGCGTGACATGAACCAAGAGATTCGATACTGCAAGAACAGCCTGCTTCATCACCAGCCACTCTTCCCAATGTTTTCGTATTCCTCGAATCCTCCAAAGCGGACACCTAGCGGTCCCCTATCCAAGCACCGGTTTCCCTCTCGTCACCTTACTTCAATTGGGCCCCGCTCTGTTGCAATCTGCCTTGACTGTTCACCACGGCCATCGATGTGTCCGGCCAGGCCACTGAACTTCAGCCAACGCGTTCAGACGGTTAGAGTCACAAGCGTTCCAGTGGCTCTCAGGACGATGGACCTTGACGCACGCCGCTCTTTTATACGTGTATGGGGCCATGATGAGATCAACATCGTCCTGCGTGATGTTCTTACGGCGGCCTTCGCTGTGGAATGGCGCACATGCCTGGACACCTTCCACCTAGTATCCGTCTGGAGGAATGTAGAGACTGCGGAGGCCATCGCGGATACGCTCTTCGTACCGCCTTATGTAGGGGATCTGCTTACCGTACCATTAGCACAAGGTTGAAAAGATGGCTTCAGGTCTATATCTCAAGGCCAGGCAGATCCACGCTGCGATCGTAGGGACGAGCATCGGTTCATGATACCGCCCGTAAGTACGGAGACATGGCCAGAGAGCAGCAATACTGCTACCAGCCTGCCGCGCTCGAGCTCTCTATATTGTCGATGCCCCTCCCTTGTCTACCGCTTCGCCACCATGAGCACAGTGCCGCACCGGGCGGATCTTGTCGGTAAGTCAATCGTTGGCCGTTAGGTGATCATGACAACATCTGTGCTGTGCCAACAGTGCTGCACACTATGGGTTGTCGAAGCATGTTGTGTTGTGTTGTGTTCTGTTGGTCCAACATTGAGTGGGATAGTAGAATCTGACTGTGACCAAATGCATTCGGCCTTCGGGTGAATTTCCAATCGAAATTGAACGGTGACGTCGAACGACTTGTCCATCACTCTTGAGCAAATGTACGACCAACATACACACGTGCACATCTAACACACCCACCAACTCCTTTCCGGCAACTCGACCATGAAGCAGCGATTCTCGTCCTTGGACGTCAAAGTCATCACCCATGAGCTGTCACATCAACTGGTTTCCCTACGATTGGCCAATGTCTACGATCTCTCTTCTCGCATCTTCCTGTTGAAATTCGCCAAACCGGACCACCGCGAACAACTGCTCATAGACTCCGGGTTTCGCTGCCATCTCACCTCCTTTTCGCGCGCCACAGCCGCCGCCCCAAGTCCGTTCATCGCCCGTCTCCGGAAGTTCTTGCGGACAAGAAGATGCACGGCCGTACAACAGGTGGGCACAGACCGCGTGATCGAGTTGCAGTTCAGCGATGGAGCGTATAGGCTGTTTCTGGAGTTTTACGCTGGCGGGAACATTGTGCTCACGGACAATGAGCTGACCATCTTGGCGCTTCTGCGAAACGTCAGTGAGGGTGCTGAGCATGAGCAATATCGGCTAGGCCTGAAGTACGATCTCTCCTTAAGGCAGAATTACGGTGGTGTGCCGCCATTGACGAAGGAGCGCCTGCGAGACGGCCTGCAGAAAGCCGTCGACAGACAAGCGGAGGAGGCGAGCAAACCAGGCAAGAAGATCAAGAAGAAGGCCGGCGATGCGCTCAGGAGGGCGCTGGCTGTCACCACAACCGAGTTCCCCCCGGTGCTCATCGATCATGCATTACACGTGACTGGCTACGACAGAACCGTCCTTCCTGAACAAGTGGTCGCGAGCGACGAGCTATTAGACAAGCTACTGGCTAGCTTGGAGGAGGCGCAGAAGGTGGTGACAGCTATCACGAGTGCCGAGTCTGCCCGAGGGTACATTCTCGCCAAGAGCAATCGAAGCCAGGTGGAGCACGCAGAACCCAAGACCGGCGAAGAGGCTGCTGCAGGTATACTGTACGACGATTTTCACCCCTTCAAGCCGCAGTACATCGCCGTCGATCCGTCCATCACCTTTATTGAACACGATGGTTTCAACAAAACCGTGGATGAATTCTTCTCCTCGCTCGAGGGTCAGAAGCTTGAGTCTCGGCTGCAGGAGAGGGAGGACAGCGCGAAGCGGAAGATTGAGCAAGCCCGGCAGGAGCAGGCCAAGCGCATCGACGGGCTGCAGCAGGTTCAAGAGCTGAATGTGCGTAAAGCTCAGGCCATCGAAGCCAATACCGAACGCGTTGAAGAGGCGGTGGCGGCAGTGAACGGCTTGATTGCGCAAGGTATGGATTGGGTAGACATCGGACGCTTGATCGAAAACGAGCAGAGTCGGCATAACCCGGTTGCCGAAACGATTAAGCTTCCCCTGAAGTTACACGAGAACACGGTGACGCTGCTACTCTCGGAGCACGACAACATCGACGATGAGGAGATGGTCGACGAAACGGAAAGTGAAGCTTCTGATAGCGAGGACGAGCACCCGGCATCCGCCAAGCGACCTGCAAAAGGTGAAGACAAGCGTTTGACTGTCGATATTGACCTCGCTGCCTCCTCATGGTCTAATGCGAGGCAATACTACGACCAGAGGCGCACGGCGGCCGTCAAGCAGGAAAAGACTGCGCAAGCTTCGCAAAAGGCATTGAAGTCGACTGAGCACAAAGTGATGGCCGACCTCAAGAAGGGCCTGAAACAAGAAAAGGATATCCTGCGACCCGTCAGGAAGCAGATGTGGTTCGAGAAGTTCTTTTACTTTATTTCTTCCGACGGGTATCTTGTCCTCGCAGGCAGAGATGCGCAGCAGAACGAGATACTGTATCGTCGCTACTTGAAGAAGGGCGATGTATACGTGCATGCCGACCTCCACGGCGCCGCTTCCGTCATCATCAAAAACAACCCAACGACGCCAGAAGCGCCCATCCCACCCTCGACGCTCAGTCAGGCTGGGAACCTGGCAGTGTGCACCAGCAGTGCTTGGGACAGCAAAGCGGGCATGGGCGCGTGGTGGGTCAATTCCGAGCAGGTCTCAAAGACTGCGCCAACCGGCGAATACTTGGCGGCGGGCGGGTTCATGATCAGAGGCAAGAAAAACTTCCTACCACCTGCCCAGCTGCTTCTGGGTTTCGGAGTGCTGTTCCAGATCAGCGAAGAGAGTAAGGCGAGACATGTCAAGCATCAGCTGAAGGAGGAGCCGCCGTCTGTCCCTGGTTCGAATGGTGTTCAGGGTGCTCCTCAGAAGGCGATGACTGGCGATAGTGAGGACGACGATGACGACTTTCCAGACGCTCATGCGAATGACGACGAAGATGATGATTTTCCCGACGCTACCACCTCGCAAACACAACAGATGGACGAGGAAGAAGATATTGCCGATGCGCCACCGCATGATGGCGAGTCTTCGGCAGACGAAGAGGATCGCCTCAGCCAATGTAGCAATCCTTTGCAAATGAGTGGCGCGCCATCGCAATCCACTGCGCAGTCTGATGAGCCAGATGATGGGGAACACGATGAGCAGACGGATGACGACGCACAGGAAGAGGACCAGGTAGCAGCCGGTGAAGCTTCCACAGCTAGCGACGCCAACGCCATGCACTCGGCCGAGTCAGGCGTGCGAAGTAATGGTGTCCCCACAACTTCGCAACAACCACCTGTGAAGCCGAAGACTGCACCTCAAGTGCGTGGGAAGCGCGGCAAGGCCAAGAAAGCTGCGCAAAAGTACGTGAACCAAGACGACGAAGACCGCGAGATGGCCATGCGCCTTCTCGGCTCCCGAGCCGCGGCGGAGAAACGCGAGGCCGAAACCGCCGCGAAAGCGTCAAAGGCCGAATCCGCCGAAGACGCTCGGGCGCGAAGGCGCGCACAACACGAGAAGGCTCAGAAGGAAGGCCTGGAAGCGGAGGAGATCCGTCGTCTGAATCTCGAAGAAGGAGTCGATGCTCTGGACGAGGACGAGTCCTCGGCGGTGCCGACCCGGCTCGATTCCCTAGTCGGCACCCCTCTCCCCGGCGATGAGATCCTCGAAGCGATCCCCATCTGTGCGCCGTGGATGGCTTTGGGCAAGTACAAGTACAAAGCGAAGCTCCAACCCGGGCAACAGAAAAAGGGAAAAGCCACGCGGGAGATTCTCGGCCGCTGGGTGAAGGATGCTAGTGATATGAAGAAAATCGATCCACAAGCGCAGGATAAGGAGAGGATTTGGCCGAGGGAGGCGGAGTTGATCAAAGGGATGAAGGAGGCGGAGGTCGTGGGTGTCATTCCGGTGAAGCAGGTTCGGGTTATGATGTCCGGTGGAGCGGAGAAGGGTAAGGGTGGTGGGGGAC
>Ga0058704_10000116_pt1 | contig 42812 bp, 53 predicted proteins | sample AgamicMgSfe_FD_71363 | JGI IMG/M metagenome (GOLD analysis project Ga0058704, IMG submission 71363) | Agave microbial communities from Guanajuato, Mexico - Mg.Sf.e | ecosystem: Host-associated > Plants > Phyllosphere > Phylloplane/Leaf | place: Guanajuato, Mexico | collected 2012-05-30
TCCCATACCCGAAGGCGAACAGACTCAACGCCATGACCCCCAAACTCCACCACAGCGCCTGCAGGACTTCCTCCCGCCCGACGAAGAAATAGGGGAGCAGAGGGATGAAGCCACCCAGGAAGTAGCCCGTCGCGATGGTCAGGGCGCAGGTGATGGCGCGCGAGGCCTCGGGTGCTGGGGAGTGGTGTTGGAAGTTCATGAGGAAGGGGACGAGGTGCGGGGATTTGGTTAGGTGGAGGGTGAGGTCGTTGGACAGGGTGGGAGGAAGGTCGTAGGGCGCGAGGATCTCTTGCAGGGTGGTTGTTGGAGAGGAAGTGGAGACGAGGTGTTGGGTTTCAGTGAGGGTGGTGTGGTAGGATTCTCTGAGTTTGAGGGGTTAGCTGTGTGCTGGCTTGTTTGGGTTGTGGGGTGCAAGGTCGGCTTACTCTTCGCTCTTCGCGCCGAGGTACCCCCCGAGACCCATCGAGATGGCGCCGGCGGTGAGCTCGGCCAATCCGGCGAAGATGACGACTTGGGTGTTACCCAGAGCGGAAAGGCCGGCGGTCAGGGCGAAGGGAACGGTCAAGCCGTCGGATAAGCCGATGATGGCGTCGGAGACGACGCGAGCGTCGATCCGAGCGCTCCTGGGAGTCTTCCTCCCTGCTTCTTCGTCAACCTCGAGAAGGGTGCTGCTCTGGGATTCAGCGTCCGTCGACGATCGTTCCGAGCCGCAGTCGCTGCTCGATGGCAGCAAGGCTTCGCGTTTAGCGTTGATGGCTTTGGGCGAGCGGGCGAAGACGCGGCCGAGCCAGTCCAGAGTGGCGGACGCGCGTTGCTCCAGTTTGCTTTCTCCTCCGACTTCTCCTCCTGCTTTCTCGTCGTCGTACGCTTCGGATTCGGGATAGGGGCCGTCGTTCTGCAGCTCGAAGTGAGATGATTCGAGGTCCCGGACGGATGGCATGGGCCAGCGTTGCGAGAGGTCTCGCAAGAAGGACATGGTGGGTGTTTTGATCACTAGTGAAGGACGCGTTGGGTTGAAAGCCTGGTGTTGGACTCGAGGATAGGAGACAACGAGTTCTCTGCTTGAATGATGGACGGGAGGAGAAGAAGGGAATGGTGTACATGAAGGATGAAAGGGACAGTGCTTTTCCTTCTGGTCATCAGTGCTTCATACTCACCCACTCTCCTCATGGATATATCGGCACAGTCGCGAAGCTCGAGTGCAGCGGTGTATCCACATCCGAGGCCATCTCATCAGCTACAGAAATGAAGTGATCGACAGTCAGCGTTGGCAGATGGGAGGTTGAATATTGGAAGGAAACCAAGCGGATGAAAGAGAAGGCGACACTCGTCCAATGCTTTTGCGACTTCATCACAACGTGGGCGTGAAGGGCACCCTTTGTCAAGGTCCGGACGAAAGAGCCTTCGTGTTTATTGTCTCCACATGCCCGATGCCGAGAGTGGCAGGTGTGTAGGTATGTGTGTGTGTGTGTGTGTGTGTGTGTGTGTTGTCGCGACCGTTCTGGCCTGACGTTGATCAGGGTCCGAAAGAAGCTTTGTGGAACTTTTCCCGCATGGACGCTAACGCCCGCTTAGCCCCCGCCGACAAGGCTTAGCGGAAACGGCGTGCCAACACATCCAGGCACGCGTCCAATAGCCGTTCGACGAGACGAGCTTACGATATCAATGCATCCAGGATGGAGCTTCGAAGGGCTTGTGGGAAGAATTTGCTTGGATGCGGCTCCTCATCAGCCTCGGCCCTCGAGCCCCTCGATAGGATGGTGCCCCACTACTGTATGCACTCGCCCTCTCCACGAGAGTGCAAAGGAGCTTTCGGAAGATTTCTGCAACGTCCCCTCGTGCACACCACGCACGAAACCATTGGCAGAGCGACAGGATCCATTCCCAACTCCTTCTGGCTCGCTCACGAGTCACGGCTCATGGATCCGACTTGGGTCGAAATATTCTCGTGACCATACCGGCAACGAAGCGTCCTCAACGTCTCTCCTCTCGGATCCATCACCATATGGCCTTCCCTGCACGAAGCGGCACTCGGCAGGCGAGGCCCAAGGAAGCGACGAGAACGACTGTATGGTGCTCCACGTTCACGAGACGCAGGTGCTCAGTGGTCCTAGGCGGTCGAGGAATGTTCGCCACTTCACGAAGGCTCGGCTAGGGCATATGAGTCTCCGGAGTGGGAAGTTGGTATAAGAGGTTCGAGATGACCACGAAGGTAGGAAGACATCAGCACCAAGCAGAGCCCCCAATCCTTCCATCATCAGCAGGTCTTCGGCTTCCACCCTCGTTTATACCGCTGCCAATCGCTCGACTCATTCCACTATGAAGTCCTCTATCGCCTTCGCGGCGCTGTTGGCAGGTGCCTCCGCCATGCCATACGTCAAGCGCCAGAGCAACTACAGCAACGGCACCGCCTCCATCCCCAATCCAGCCGTCTGGGAGAACCTCCGGGGCAAGATCAAGCACGTCGTCTACCTGATGGAGGAGAACCACTCCTTCGACAACATCGCTGGTTACTGGGACTTCAACCCGGACATTGACAACCTGTACGTGCACACACTCTGGTCTTCTAATCCGAGCAGAATGCTGATGACCTGTCAGGCGCAACATCGAGTACTGCAACCCTTACACCAACCCCAATTGGACCGTCTACGGCGAACCTCTCCAGATCTGTGCTGCTCCGTACGAGACCGAAGTCCCTCTCACGGACCCCGACCACAACTTCGCCGGCACCTCGTACGAGATCTACCAGAAGTGGCAACCGGGCAAGAACGACACTCCCAACATGCAAGGGTTCATCGAGCGCCAATCCGACAGGTACTCAGCCACCCCTGGTGACTCTGCCTTCGTCATCAAGGCCTATGATGAGAAGAAGTCACACGTCCTTGCCACGCTCGCCAAGAACTTCGGATTCTTTGACGCCTACCATGCCGAACACCCCGGTCCCACCAACCCCAACCGTCAATTCGCGACTTCCGGATCCACCTGCGGCATGGTCGACAACACCGACCAGGCATCGGGTTGGTTCGCCAATGTGACCGGCACCACCTGCGCCACCTCCATCTTCGAGGCTCTCGACAACAAGAACATCAGCTGGAAGAACTACTACGAGACTGATATCATCGACGCCTTCATGTACAAGCATGTCCAGGACAACGACATGGACAAGCTCCAACACGCCGACCAGTTCTACACGGATTTGGAGCAAGGCACCCTCCCTCAATTCTCTTACATTAATCCTGAGTGTTGTTCGGTGGATTCCATGCATCCCACTTCCAACATGGCCGCCGGCGAGCTCATGATCAAGCACTTGTACGACAGCATCCGCCAGAGCCAGTACTGGGACAGCACGCTCCTGATCATCAACTTCGACGAGCACGGCGGATTCGCCGACCACGTGCCCCCGCCCGTCGACATCCCGGCGCCCGAGGACGGCATCACCTTCTCCGGCACCAGCGACAAGCACAACGTCACCTACGACTTCACCCGCCTCGGCGTCCGCGTGCCCGCCATCCTCATCAACAAGTACATCGCCCCCAACACCCTCATCCACGACCAGGGCACCAAGTACGCCGACTCGAGCGCCTACACCCACACCTCCATGCTCCACTTCCTCCAGAACCTGTGGCAGCTCGACGGCCTCAACAACCGCGTCCAGTGGGCCCAGACGTTCGAGCACATCTTCCAGGACGAGGCGCAGGATGCGATGGAGAAGCTGCCCGCGCCGATTTGGTACGGCGGTAGCAACACGCCGGAGCCGAAGGCCTTTGGCCTGTTGAACCAGGATGCATCATACTATGGTGATGCCTAGAAGTGTTGCCTTGGGTTTCTTTTTTTTTCCCCTCTTTCATTCTTCGAATGGATGAGGTTTGCAAAAGTCGATAGATCCATGATTTAGCTTCATTAGTATGATACCACGTATTCTATGTCGAATCGTACATCCAGGTACATAATGTACACCTTCTCGTCGTGTGTGTTTTCTGCCGTTGGCTTCCGTCTCGTCGAAGTGGAGTGCCTGAGGCAAAGACCCGGCGAACTCTACCGCACTACCTCGGCACGAACGGGCGCTATGGCCGCCTTTTCCCCGGATTTCACTAGCCCCACGAGCATGCAGCTGACGTCGAGACTGCAGGTGCAGCAAAGATCGCATTGGACAGCGAGATGTTCGCAGGGGGCCTGGCTTCTACGATCACAAAATCCAAAGCCTAGCATCTTCCCTTCGCTCGCGTACAGAGCCTCACATTTCCCAATCGGCGGTCGAAATCACCGACTCTTGTGGTCGTAGTACTAGGTGTATCGAGAGCAACGCAACAATGGCCGCTCCTTCACGGCGTCTACGTGAGCTCATATCCGACCACCGAACCCCCCGACTGTCCATCTATGCTGACCATCCTCACAGTCCGCCCAGTTCTATTGTGCGTCCCTCCCACTGCCCTTCTCCACACCATCCGTTTGGGCGACTGACCAACGAATGCTTTCTTCCAAAAAGCATCTGCGACCTCCAAGAGAAATTCCGCCCGGCCATCCACGAATTCTCCAAAGTCGTCTCCACGACGCAAAAACTCCTCAAGGCGAGCCAGATCCTGCACATCCCCGTCTTCGCCACAACGCAACTGCGCCAGAAACTCGGCGAGACCTGTCCCGAACTGGGCCTGGACGCGTCCGACGGCGGCGGGATCCGCACGCACGCGCACGTGGACAAGTCGGCGTTCTCCATGTTCGTGCCGGAGGTGCGGGAGGCGTTCCGCGCGCTCGGCGGGGAGGAGAAGAGGGAGGTGGTGATTGTGGGGATCGAGAGCCATATCTGCGTGACGCAGACGACGCTGGATCTGTTGAGGGAAGGGCATAAGGTGTACGTGCTCGCGGACGGCGTGTCGAGCTGTAATCCTCAGGAGGTGCTGATCGCGTTGGCGAGGTTGAGGGCCGAAGGGGCGGTCGTGACGAGCAGTGAGAGCTTTTTGTACGAGTGTATGGGTGATGCGGGGATTGCGGAGTTCAAGGGTATGGCGGGCGTGGTGAAGGAATGGAATGCGCAGACGAAGGAGAATTTGCAGGCGTTGTGCAGTCGGATGTAAATCGAGTGTGGATACCTGCCTGCTCATGCACAGTGGCATTGGCTCGATGTTGTTGCGATCGGTAACGGTCTTTCAGGGCTGGTGCTTTACACGGGTGAATACTCAGATGGCCGAATACTAACCAAGCGCAGGAAGCTCAGAAGTGAGGACTCGTAGACTGGTGTTGTGTACTATTGGATCCCTTCCTTTTTGAGCAGATACAAAGGTACGGTGTAGTCAAGGATATATGTTGTGTTTAGGGATATAGGTTACCTACCTCCCTAGGTAGGTAAGTACATAGTACGGCTATGTACACGGGATAGTAAATGTAGACGTAGACGCGATTACCATACATGCCCAGTCTGGCTAGCGTCTCGATCGGTTCTCGTCCCCAGTGTGTCTGTGTCTGTGTCACGCAGGAACCGCCTGCGGTCCTTACCCGCTCCGTCCACCACTACCTTATTACTAGTAATTGACATCCAACGACCAACTACCTTACTGTCTGCTGCAACCTTGACAGCACGCAAACCTGACTGCAAACCCCTCTGACATCCCGTCAGACATTATACCGCGCGGTCAGACATCTGACGAACGGTCGAGCTTACTGTCAGCGAAGCGTTTGCCGCCGTGCACCCGTCGTTCACCTTTGGCTCCCGACCCTGCGCTTCCCGCTTACCAGCCGTGACTAGGGGCGAATGCCGCACACCCTTCACTTTCGATCCTTCTCACTTACCGGCATCGGTTTCGAGACGGTACGGTGGTATACTATAGGGTGATACGGTACGCAGAGGCTGGCACATCGCACGGCTTACGGCTTCAAGACTGCAACATCATCCCACACGACCACCGTCACAACACTTGCCATTTCCCCACGTGGCCACTCCCCATTCAACGGGGGTTCCTCCCCTCACGCACACGGCTACAGCGACCTCGATTGTCGCGGTGGATTCAGATGGGAGCGTGCGGGGTCGCGATTCGACACGTGAGACGGGTCTCATGACACAGGAGAAGAGAGCGGCCATGTCCGATAGGTTTCCTCGACCGCCTGTCCAGGCTCAGCACTCGAGCTCGGTCCCCTCGACACCCTTCCAGCAACCCCGTGATGTACGCTATCATTACTCCCGAAGCCCGTCGCCACATCGCGGACTTGGCAACCAGTCTCCCAGATCTGTGGTCTCGGAGCAGGTGGGCCAGAATGGCGTCCAGCGAGCGGCGCAGCCGGTGGTGTGCAAGTTCGAGACCGGCGCGGAGATCAGGAAAAGGCGGATACCGTATGTGGAAGGTGGCAACGAAGAGCTCGAACCTCCCAAGAAGGAGCCGAAGCGGACGTTGGAGCCCGACGAGGCGGATAAGTTGAGTGGCGATATGCGCGAGCTGTACGACCGGTTACTACCGTCAGAGGAGAGCGAGGGGCGGAGAGGGAAGCTGATCAAGAAATTGGAGAAGATACTAAATGACGAGTGGCCGGGCAATGATATCAGGGTTAACGTGTTTGGATCGAGTGGCAATCTGCTGAGCTCGAGCGATTCCGATGTGGACATTTGCATTACGACACCGGTGAAGCGGTTGGAGAGCATGCATTCGATCGCAACGCTGTTGCATAGACGTACGTTTCAGGGACCACTCATGCGATGGGTGAACTGGGTGGACGTGATCGGACGATGTATGCTGACCCACCATCAGATGGCATGGAGAAGGTGGTGTGCCGAGCCTCAGCCAAGGTCCCGATCGTGAAATGTTGGGATCCTGAGCTGGAGCTGGCATGCGATCTCAACGTTAACAATCCCTTGGCCTTGGAAAATACAAGGATGATCAAGACCTATGTCCAGCTCGACGACAGGGTGCGGCCACTCGCGAAGATCATCAAGTATTGGACGAAAAGGCGGATACTGAACGATGCCGGTACGTGTCACAAGTCGACGGAACTGAGTTTCACTAATCTCAGTCTCACAGCGTTCGGCGGCACCATCAGCTCGTATACTTGGATTTGCATGATCATCAGCTTCCTGCAGAGAAGAGATCCGCAGATACTGCCGTCCTTGCAGAAAACCGAAGGTAAGAGGCGGGATACCAAGACCGGATCCCCGCCACCGTTTGCGGATGACCTTGGGGCGCTTCGGGGCAGCGGTGACGCTAACAAGGAATCTCTGGCCGAGTTGCTGTTCCAATTCTTTCGTCACTACGGCTACGAGTTTGAGTACTCGCAGTACGTGGTGTCTGTCAAAGAGGGGCGGCTACTGTCGCGGAAGGAGAAGGGCTGGGAGCCGAGCAATTACATGGAGAAGGAAGCTCGCAACCGACTATGCGTCGAAGAACCCTTTACGACGAATCGCAACCTTGGCAACTCTGCGGACGATTATGCTTGGCATGGGATCCATACAGAGATCCGACGTGCTTTCGAATTACTGGCAGAAGGAGGGCAGCTCGAGAAGTGCTGTGAACAGTACGAGTTCCCGCCAGAGGAGAAACCCATCTTCCAGAAGCCGACGCCCAAACCGGCACCAACGCTGAGACGTAGTGCGTCTCAATCAGGACGTTCGAACCATGAGCAGGGCTCTGGTCGCTCGCGGAAGGGCAACAACCGCAATCAGTCTGCGCAACGAGCTGGCAACCGCAGGGCATCGAGCGGAGCCTCGTTCAGCAATCAGCGCATGTCGCAACCTTTTCACAGTCCACCCATTGGACCCAGCGCGGTCGATTATCTTGCAGCGAAGGGAAATCTTCATGATCAACTGTACCAACAGTACCAGTTCCTGCAGGCTCAGCAGGACGTGCTTAGGTCGCAGCTTGTACAGCACGCTCACCAGCAAGGCCAAGCCTCGGGCCAAGCGCAGCCCAGAGTCGGTGATCTCACAGGCTCGCCACATCAGAGTCGGGCCTACACGAACGGATTGTCAAGTCCTCGGTATATGGACCATCCGCCGCAGACGGCACCACTCCTGCCAGGTTACCTATACCACTACCCAGCGAGGTACCCCCCGCCTTCTCCCATGTCGCAGGCTCGGTCACGAGAGGGCACGAGCACGAACCCCTCGTCACCGTCGCTCGTCGCCGCCGTGCCGGCGTTGAGACGGCAGGTCCACCGGGCGTCTGTGCCCGATGGGTCCTCTGCCTCTATCAGGTCACAATCCCAGCCAGGTCGGTCATTGCCTCATCCGCTCACATTACAGCAGCAAGTGCACCCAGGATACGACGTTTCCGGTGCTATACCGGCCCAGTATCAGAGCGTGGGGCGCTCCCCGCAGTTTTACAATCACGGCCCGCCAGGCTTTCAGCTGCCATTCTCCCCCGTCACGGCAGTGCACCCGACCGCAGTCGGATCTGTGGATAGTGCGATGCCGAAGGAATACATGGGCTACTACATGTCCCCGCAGCTTGGCCCTCAACAATTCGCAACCGCCAGCACTCAGATACAAATGCCGCCCATGACACTTCGAGATCCGCCCTCCCAACGCCAACGAAGAGTCACTCCCGAACTGATGCCACCGGTGGCGAACGGCAAACACAGCTCGCGGTCGCCGTCGCCGTTGGGCCACTTGCGCAGCTACTCTACAATGGCTGACTTGCGGTCTACGTCGAAGATACAGGCTCCAGCGCTCCACAGTCCGTCAAGATTCGAGCCACTGGAGCCCAACTCTATCGGATCTACTGTTTTGTCTAGTCCTAGCGAACCAGTCCTGGCGCCCGTCGATCTTGGTGGGCCGCTCATTGTCAATGGTAGCAACCCGAGCATCCGCCAGGAGCACCTGGAGCCAAGCAATGGTAGATTACACTCACCGCAGCAGCATGTTCCTGATAACATCTCCGAGACTATACCGGAGAGCGAACCTTTCCGTACTCGGTCGCTGTCATTGCGAACGTCGGGAATGGAGATGTTTGCACCGTTGGACCAGTCGGACGCGTCCGGAGAGAGTGCGCCGCTCAGTCCAAGAGCGAAGATCACTCCCCGGCTCGTCCTGTCGCCGAACGGCACGACGCACATCTCCAATGGCGTTCTTGACCACTTCAATGACCCTTTGCCCCTCGCAGCGCCTCTGCTGTCGCCTGTCGCCGAGCTCAGGACACCTTCGCCAACGCAAGTCCATATGTTCGAGAAGCAGGAATCGCCGCAGGCAAATGCCTTATTGAGAGCGACGAAGATTGCCAATGCGAAGCAAGGGAATCACAACGCTGCCGAGAACGACCCTCCCGTTGCTGCCACGAATCTGCACAAGTCGGCTCTCAATACTCACGAACGCAAGGGTAGCACACCGAACTCATCATTATCGAATCCTACGGCCGAGAGTCTCACTCTGCCTCAGCCGACATCAGGAGCCACGTTGAGCGCCCAGAATGGAAACCAGAACCCTTGGCAACAAGCCACGGGCCGGAAAAACCACAAGAAGAACAAATCTTCCGCAGCGAGCCCCAGGGGTCCACAAGGCCAGCAAATGCCTGTCAACGAGAGTGAGAGGAAAGGCGGTTAGCTTTGCTTATGTGTCGGACGAGACGCTTTTCGAATCCGCTCCTTGCCTGTCTAGCCTCTTCCAATCCCCACAGATGTCAAGTACATCCCTTTTTGTGGGTTAACATCGAGGTTTGAGCGCTCCCCGGCAGGAGTTGCTGGCACTTCGTTCCGCTCCCATGTACAGCTTGTGGCGGTAAGTCGTCGTGATCCAACCAGATAGTGGTGGAGTACCTGCCTTTGACAGGCCGCGTTCGTGTCGCGGTGGTGCTCCGCGGTGGCAGTCGCAATGGTGACGATAGCATCTGCGCCCGGCACGCTGGATGATACGCGATGTACACCACGGGATTGCGAGGGAGTGGCAAATGTGCGAGAGCGAGTGCGGATGTTTTCAGGTACTCACCACACGCGCAGGTTGCGCACGCGCTGGCGCGACCCATCATCATCCTCCTCATGGCAGGACAGGAAGGGTCGTTCATGATGGAGCGAAGCAAAGAGGAGGATTTTCCCATCACGGCATCAAAGGGAGACAAAAGTGGAGAGGCGTTTTACGCTGTACTATGGCAGGTTTCCATATAGATATAACCCAGCCTGTGGCACACCGCATTGTGCCAGACTCGCGCTTCCCCTCCGCCGTCCACTGTCCTCCATGTGGTTGTGCCAAAACACGCTTCGCTTGCAAGCGACGACAAGCACAACAAGTAGAAAGCTTCTTCAGGCCCAACGTCTTCATCCTCGCCACCCTACTCTGCTCCGTTCCCGCCCAGGCCGTCGATCCCCCCAAAGCATCGACGCGTCATTCTCCGCTAGCGTATCCTGGAGATACTTAACATCGAGCTCGCTCAACTCGCCGACCCCGACTTGGCCTTTACTCCCGTCCGCACAAACGAGCCGCACCACCCCTTTCTCCACCCCATCCAGCTCACCCCATACCTTCCCGCCCCAGGGCCGCCGCGGCGTCCCGAACCGATTATACAACGCCATCATCTCCTCTACCCCGTCCTCCCCCCTCCGCCGAGCCTCCTTCGCGTCGTACAGCGGATTGCACACGAGCGCGGAGAACACGGCGCGGACCTCCTCGACCGGCATGCAGTGCTCTCGCGCGAACGGGATCGGATCGAACTGTAGGCGCAGCGTCTCGGCGAAGTCGAGGTAGGTTTTCGAGGACCAGCGGCGCCAGAAGGGCGGCTTAAGGCAGAAGAGGCGCAGGTTCGTGTAGTCGATTCCCTCGGCCGTCGAGGTGCGGGGGACGTAGCGGTCGGCGATTTCGGGGATGTGGGCGAGGGCGGATTTCTCGGGTGGGGTTGCGTCGGGAGTTGGGAGGGTAGGTGGTGGGGTTGTCGGGTTTGTTATTTTCTCGATGGGAGAGGTTGGTGGCGTGGAAGTGGATCTCTTCATAGGAGTGCTTGCCGATTTGAAGCTGGGTTTGGTAGCAGTGCATTGGACCGCCTGCGCAAAAGTCGAGCCGTCGTTTGCTTCTCTCAATGAATGAGTCTTTAGTTTCAGGAAGATGTCGGGCAGGTCATCGTTATCGTCGTCAGCGGTCAAGTCGAGGACCTCGATCTACGCGTGGTTGCGTTTTAGGACACTAGTCTCTCGCAGAGGAGTAATCGCGCCGCATACGCGTGGCTCTGCGACATTAACATCGATCGGCGATGATGGTGACTGCTCTTTGTTGCATCCGTCTGCCACTGTAGAACCGCTATTTGAGTGTGGTGGTTCCGTGTAGGTATCCTTAATGAGAGAGGTTGGAGCGGTGGAGCTGGATTTTGCAGCAGCGCGATGGACTGTAGTCGCGCTGTCGTTTGCTTCTTTCGATGACCGGATCTTCTTCTTCACTGAGATGACGAGCGTGTCGTCGTCGTTAGCGGTCAAATCTAGGACTTCGGTTTCGCTGTTGCTGCGTTTCGGAGTAGCTGTCTCTTGATGGGCAGTGGTCACGCCGTGTGGTGGCTCTCCGACGTTGGAATCGATAGGCTTGACAGGCTCGACAAGCTGGACAGTCGATAACTTTCCAGCGTTGGCGTTGACGGGCAATGACTTCTCTCTGTTGCACTTCTCTGCCTCTGTCGTGGAACCCTCCTGGACCGCCGACGGTCTTGGCTTTGCGTGAGCGGTCTTCTTTGCGGGAGTCTGTTTCTTGCTGTTGATGGCGCGGTTGATGGCGGCCTGCCACAGCAATTTGTTTTGGGGCATGTTGGTCGGATATCGGGGTGGCGATGCGTTTGGTGTGAGAGATCGTGAGCGCTGCTGTGGAATGGCGATGCGTTGGGTATGAGACGAGGTAGGTGTTTTCTGAGGAGAACACAGCCAGCCATGCTGACAATAGAAAGAAAAGAAGGTATTGATGTATTGAGGTATTGAGGTGGCTGGGGCTTGGCCCGCCCGTCGAGGTGAAACGCAGGTCAATCGTGAAGTCAACCTCACTTCATCGGTTCTTGGCATGCTGCAAACTGTGGTCTGACGATGTCGCCGAATTTGGGGCCCTCATCGAACACATCGCTAATACACTGACCTGATTCACTGTTCCATAGAAGCCACACCTTCCGCGAAAGCCTGACATGAAGTCGCGAAACCAAACGTCTGCGCTGCATTATAGTCAAAGCACTGCTGCGCAAAGTTCGGGCTCGATGTGCCTGCACCGTCACTCAGCAGTATGCAATCATAGCCTTTGTTGAGGCTGTCGGTGAGGGTACCGCCTGGAGGACTTCAGTACATCAAATGGGTTAGTCACGTTGAAGGCAAGACGAACCAACGCATTGGTCTGTATTCACTCCGGAGAAGAACAACGTTTTGATGCCTTCTCGTTGGAGGAACTCCTCGCATTCGGTCTTCGCGCCCCACATGCCACTCATTCGATCCCACGCAACCTCAGCATTCACCATTTGACGTGGTGGTGTCTCAAGGCACACATTCACATACCTTGTGCAGCCACACATCAGGTCGAGTCTCAAGCCTGGTCCCCTCATCATATATCTTGTTCAAGGGCGGATACAGGCACTGTTCCACGCGCCTCTCGTTAGCATCCTGCCAGCATCAATTTCCACGCCATCGCTCTCCACCAGGCCACACTCTGCACCAAGCCCGTAGAAATCTCTGGATTTCCCTCCCTTCAACACAGTGTGTCCACCTCGCGGCCTCGGTTTGCCGTGCTTGTCCACCGGGATCCCCTTGCCCTTCGCCTCGAACGTATGTCCATTCAGCACGCCTTCCTCGCCCTCCAGCACTTCGAACCCGAAGGCTCTCATCACCGCGGGCGGCATATTCTCGATATCCTTATCGGTTAACCCCCAATTCGGCCATATGATCCTGATGCCAGCTTTCCGAGCGGCCGGGATCGCGTGCTGCACGAGCTGGTCGAGGGCCGCGTGTCCTGCGCCTTGGGTCCGCCCGAAGGCAGGACTGAGGAAGAAGTTCTGCATGTCGATAACCACCAGCGCGGAGACTGCAGGGTCGATCGTGATCGGGGTGGTGGTGGTCTTGATTGTCGCATTGGGCTTAGCCGTGGGTGAGTTAGGCTTCGGGGGATGAGTAAGGTCGAAGCCGTTCTTTGAAGAGTAGAGCCAGAAGTTCTTCAAGCTACCAATCACGCCACAATGGTGCGCTGAGGTGCCGTTGACCGTCATGCTGAAGCTCGCTAGAGGGATGAGACACGAGAATATACGAGGAGACGACCAAATGGAATGGGTGCTTTCGTGCGTACAAGTGAGATGGTAACCAACCTGATATACCTACTCCCTATAGCCTGGAGGTCAAGTGGTATCTCGACACACCCACTACCGTTTGCCCGATGCATCGCAAGGGAGGGGAGTTGCGATAACGAGAGGGGCATGTTGTAAAAGTGGTGTTGGTCGGTACGTAACAGATACAGAATACACACCTGCCGCTTTCGGCGAAGTCGGAACTCGCGGCCCGAGCCGGACGGCGAACACATGCATGGATCACATGATTCCGTAGCTGATGAATGCATGCGAGTAGGTGTAATCGTCGAAAATGGCTAGGTGCTGGCAGACGAGTCGAGACACGGCGCAGCTTTGGTATCTTACGCGCATATATCTCCTGGCCGACAACAACAGAAGGCAGGCTATGTCCCTCAGCACTTTCGCAACCTCCCTTGTGAGAGAATACGCCCTTCCCGTCTCCTGCCCTTGACCACGATTGACGACCACACGCTCGTACCCTCAACGATCGAAAAAAAAAACCCCCTACCCAACCCAAATCTTGAATCACCTGCGCCATGCCTTGCGAAATCGCGGAAACCCACCAGCATCACTCCTCGTACGTATTACCAGGCAGCATCTCGCGCCCTTTCTCCAGCACACCCTTCAAGTACTCATACACCGCGAACGTCACGGCCTGGCCGGGAGCGACGCGCATGACTCTCGGCGTGATGCCCATCCAAAACGCCCGAACGCCTTCCTGCTTGTACATCATCTTCCCGATCGAACTGATGCGGAACCACGCCGACTGCCCGGGCTCGCCGGGGTTCCTTTGCAGACGGGTCTTAATGGTGTCGATGGGTGCGTTGGTGAACGGTCCGACGGCTCCGGAAATGAGGCCGATCATCGCCGTTTGCCAACCCGGAAGCGGTGCGCTCGGATCCGATCGACTTTTCTGTAGCCGGTCCTTCAGCTCGGTGTATGCGGTAAAGTTGGCGGCTTGGTTGGTGCCTTGCCGCAGCGCTGTCAACGAGACACCTCGCCATAACGCCCCTGGACCCTCCTCTCGCAGAACGGTGTAAAACGCGTGTGCGGCGTTGCGGTACTTCGGCACATCCAGTGGATCGGCCATGCTGTGGAATTGCGCCTGCAACCGGATCTTCACCACTTCCATCGGCGTGACCACGGCCACGGCTTCCGTCACACCTGCGGCGAGACCTGCCAAGAAGTTCGCGCCCCCAGTGACCTGTCCCGCCTGCCCGGCCAGCAGTTGTTTGTAGTACTCGTAGCTCGTGAACCGAATCGCCATCTTGGGAACGATACCAGTCATCACCGCGCCAAGACCTTTGTAAAGACCAAGCGGGGTCTCTTTCCGTGCGATCTCCATGCCAGTCTTGATGAAGCTGCGGCGTTTCGCGCCCGGTTGGCGAGCTCGTCGTGACAATTGCATGCGCACTTTGATCGTGTCAAGGGGATGGCAGACCAGTGCTTCCATCATACCTGCCCCTCCACCAGCTGCCGGTACTCACGTCAGCAGTGGTATACAACATGCAAGCTCTATCCCGCTTACCGATGAGGTTGGTCGCCGCCGAGGCAGGTTTCTTGCCTCCTGGCCCTGACGTGGACTTTGCTGACATTGTCGCGCGCGTTCATGCAGCAGTGTGTGAAGGTTTTCAAGGAACGATGTTGATAAAACAAAGCGAAGGCGTCGTCTGGTCTGGAGCGCTTGAAAGGTGCGGAAGAAGGAGGCCTAGAAAAGTGCCAGACTCACAGGTAGCTTGAATGAAAGAGGGTCGAGAAGGAACATGTGCGAATGATCACGCTCTTTTGGTCGTCTTGGTAGACTTTTGGGCGACCGAGGAACTCATTACGTAGGTTGGCCAGGTCGCGGCGACGCGACTGGGTGATCCGTTTCTGGACGAACGGAGGTCTACCTCGGAAGTTCGCGGACTTCGTCGGCTCGGCCTTGAAACTCGGGCACAGCCATTGACAATTCGAGAGAGACGGCTCTCGAATGTGCCATCAACAATCCTGATGTGATCGGGCCCACCAGCCATTGTCAAGCCACCATGCCAGAGCCACATGCATCTTCGTTCTGTCGATGCTTCCATGTGAAGATGAGGGTTCGAGTCGGACGCGGGGAGAGCTTCAAAGCGCCGAGGTGCAAAATCCCCCTCCGAAGCCGAGCGTTGCCCAGGCTACCTACTAGGTATGGTTCAAAGGATCCGAACATGTGACGGATGCAAGATGTTAGGACTGAAGCGATGCGGCCTCTACATCCGTTCATACAACTGGAATTGATACGACGTCTCATCACCGTCTGTACTTTCCGATAGCGGCTCGACGGGCACTTCCTCGCCCACGAAATCCTGAAGCGTCTGGTGACTGGCGCGCTGCCAGCCAGCCTCGTGTGCGTCCAAGTCGGCAGGGAAAAAGGTGTCGCATTCGTATTCCTTGTGGATGCGCGTCAAGAGTATCGACTTGGTCTGGGCCAGATCGAGAGCTGCACCGTAGATACTCGACCCGCCGATGACGAACGCCCGGCCGACTGGCAGGGTCGTGCCATCTTTGACTCTCGTCTCGAGCGCGTCGAGACCAGACAGTATGTCCGTACACACGATCACGTCTTCGGGCATCTGCTGGAGTTGGTCGCGGCTCTGGGAGGTGATGACTACGCTCGTACGATCCTTGAGTGGCCGGAACTTGGAAGGGATGCTGTCCCAGGTCTTGCGACCCATGATGACAACGTTCCTGCGCGTGCCTTCGAGGTTCGTCTGTTTCCAGATATCGGACTGCACGCTGCCGGTGTTGCTGGGCATCGGTACGCGCTTGGTCACGCGAGCGAAGTAGGCCATTTCCTTCCTCAGCATTGGCCAGGGAAGTGCGCCATCTTTGCCGATGCCATTCTTGGTCGTCGCCGCTACGATCAGCGTTAAAGGTAGTTGCTTCGCCGACATGCCGTCCATCGTAAAGCGTGCAGATTTGTGATGGCCGCTGAAGAGCCAAGCCGTGGTATCTTTGATCGTCTGGCTAGCGCTAAGCGCGACAGCACGTGACGGTTAGCCGACAGCTTGCTTACTAAGAGGCGGTATCCTTGCAAAATGCACACGCGTTGGACCGCTGCAACTTCACTTCACCCAACAGATGTTGAAAGCCAGAAAAACCAAGGTCAGGCCCCATTCACCCATGACAAACTGTACAGACTCCTAGACTGAACCTCACTTACACATACACCAGTGCAACCCGATGACGACAACCACACCGAGCTTCAGTACCATCTCCCGGCACGTAAACCGCGACCTTTTGTTTCGACAAGAAGTCGCCGAGTGAAGTTTTCTTCCTCACGTGTATCAGGGTTGGATATGTGGCTGAGTTAACGAACAGAGATCTTAGGGGCTGCTCTTTGACAGTTTGTTCTGGCTTTCCACGCTCGCATCATCGCAATAACCTTACGACCACTCGAGTACTCGTCTGCGGGCCTGTGGAGCAACCGGATGAGCGCGCAGGCTATACGCCGCGAGAGACGTGTTAGCATTTATGGTGCGCCCATGACCGAGAAATTTCATCCAGGATCCGGCGTTCTTCTGCTACGGTGGGCGACGCCATGAGGACCAAGCACCAAAAAAAGATAGTTTTCAATCGGAGTAGCGTTATCGCTCCGTCTCTCGCTGGTTACCTCGCGTTCGGCTGCGAGGATGCACCGCGGCGGTTTCTGGGTGGTCGCGGTGGTTATTGGGATGGTTGGGTGGCGGAAACATTTCTTTGTCCGGTGATGATCAATTCAAAAGCCAAAGTTGCAGGCAGCCGAGCTCAGGCTTCTCGTCTAAGAGGGGACTGGGCTCTGGTTGTCGATGAGAACTCAAAGAGAGCTAATCTGAGGACAATATGCAACTTTTTTGTTTCGAGGAAGTAATTATACACTGATGTCGCGTGAACGCTATGACAAAAGGCTTTTTCCAGCCTTCTCAGAACCTATCCCTCTGCCTTGCCCGGTAGACAGTGTATCCGACATAGGCACCCGCCACCACAATCCCGAACAAGAAGAAGCGCACGAACCACCAAAACCAACCGACACCTCCTTCTTGCGCCTTGCTCGGCCGGCCTTTACCCCTGCTGTACTCCTTGCTGCCCGCCGCGCCGGTCCGGCCAGACGGCGAGTAGAGATTCCTCGTCTCGACCGTGATGATGTCGTGCTTGTCGCTCAGCTCGCCCGTCTCCGCGCTGAAACCCAGATAGGCCACGGACGGGAGCTTGACGTTGGGGACCTGAAAGCACCGGGTCCACTCGTCCTCCTTCTTGTACATCAACTCCACCGTCAGCTCCTTGTCCTGGAAGTACGTCACCTTGGCCTTGGTGGGGAAATCCGTGTTGCGAATGCCCCGAGCCGAGCAGCCTGCCAACTCGTTCGCTTTGCCGTCGTTCGCTTGGTCGTAGGTCGTTTCTCCGTCCCCTACCATCGCCATGACATACGGAAAGACCACCCCGGGTCGGTTGTTCTTATACGTGTCGAAGAACAAGCCCAACCCTTCGAACTTGTCCTTCATGCCAAACACCGTGCCCATCTCGCCCTTGGACTTGGTGACCCACATGGCCATGCCGTCACCGTAGAGGTTGCCGGTGCCCGAGATCTTCAAATCCACCTCGACCTCCCAGTTCGTCGCCGTGAGCGGGACGCGGCTGAAGAGCCAACCGGCCTGTGATGGGTGTTGCCCGGTGAGGCGAATGTGCTGGTCGGCTCGGATGATGGTGGAACCGCCGTAGTCCCACCAGCGGGATTGCATGTCGGAGTCGAGGTAGGGCTGTTCAGATTGAAGTCAGTCTTGGGGTGTGGAACAACGAACTTCCCACAGTAGGACCGACCGTCTGTAGGCTATGCGTCCGTAGCGGTAGCGCCTTCACATCCGACTCTGCTTCTTGCGCGTTCGCGAAAGGACTCCATGCCGCCAGCAGCAACGAGAGCGCGCATAGTAGGGGCTGGAACGGCATTGCGAAACTCATCCAGGTTCTTCATATGTCTTGGGCCAGTGGGTTGCCTTCTGATCTTCGAAATATGCTGCGAGCTGATCTACAAAGAGGTCGACGATGTCTCTGTCCAGCTGGCGTTTGTGCGGTCGGCCCAACCAATGACCGAAGTCGAGTTTCAGCCACTGCATCGCGAGCCACCAGAACGTCACGCGACATCCCGCTCTCGCCATCAACCCATGTAACAACAACGATTGTTTTTTCTTCACGTGTGTGCGATTGATGCAACCTACGCGGATGAGAGATGTCAGCATGGTCATCGTGGCTGGCTCAGAGAAGCGCTGAAGTGGCCTCATCGCATCGAGTCCAGCTGGCCTTGACCACCGTGGTGGCCTTGGGAGTTGGAGCAGGCGCGGTCATTGGACTTCAGAACGCGCGGAGACTGTACAATGTCCATGATTTGAAGGACTCGATCCCCGATCTGGATGCACCACACGATGTGGAGAAGGTTGGTCGAGTATGACCACGGCATGAAAGCATCTACGGGAAAACTGAGGATATGGGCAGATAAATCAGTGGGGCGGCGCGGTACCTGAAGAAGCAGACGAAGACCGAGATGACGAGAGGAGTGCTGCCCTGGCGAGAAGAGCCCGCTTGGGCGACTACGACGAGGATCTGATCCTCGAGCAGCTGGCTCGCAATCGCGTCTTTCTGACGGACGAGGGTCTCGCCAAGTTGCGCAGAGCATTTGTGGTCGTGGTTGGTTGCGGCGGGGTGGGATCGCATGCGACAGCGGCACTGGCTCGCTCGGGCTGCGGCAGACTTCGCCTCATCGATTTCGATCAAGTCACGCTGAGCTCCCTCAACCGGCACGCCGTTGCCACTCTGGCCGATGTTGGCACGCCGAAGGTGCATTGTCTGCAGAAACGACTGGAACAGGTCGCGCCTTGGACTCACTACGACTGTCGCAACCAGGTGTTTGGGGAGAACACGGCGAGCGGGCAGTTGGAGGCATGGCAGGATGGGCAAAAACCGGACTATGTCATTGATGCCATTGACAACATCGATTCCAAAGTTGCGTTACTACACTACTGCCATGCTCATGGCCTACCGGTGATCTCGTCGATGGGTGCGGGCTGCAAGTCGGATCCGACCCGAGTCTTTGTTGGTGACATCTCAGCATCGACCGAAGACCCGCTCTCCCGAGCCACCCGACGGCAGCTACGCATGCGAGGCGTGAAAGATGGCATCCCCGTCGTCTTCTCGTCCGAGAAAACAGGGCCAGGCAAGGCACAGTTGTTGCCACTGCCCGAAGACGAGTTTCAAAAGGGGTCGGTGGGCGAACTCGGCGTGCTTCCCGATTTCCGCGTGCGGATCCTGCCGGTGCTGGGCACGATGCCGGCCATGTTCGGTCTCTGCGTGGCGAACCACATCATGCTCGAGATCTCCGGCTATCCTCACGAATACCTGCCGTCGAAAGGCAGAGAGAAGATGTACGATGGCGTCCATGCTCAGCTGCAAGGACTAGAGGAAAGGATAGCCCGACAGCACGGCTACGACCCCGTCGGGCTCCGGATGCCGGTGACGACGGACGATGTGGGCTATCTGATTGAAGAAGTCTACCGCGGCCGAAGCGTGGTGTCTGGGCTTGCGAGTAGGCTCGCGTTGGTCAGGTGGCACAAGCCCACGGAGCACTGGGTCGACAGGTCGACGACGGGACAGAAAGCGGATAAGCTGGAGTTGTCCGATCTTGTATGCATGACGAAGGATGAGATGCTGAAGCACGAACGGCTGGTGTTGAAGGAGGGCAAAGCGCCAGAAGAAGTGTACGATGCACAGGTGATCGAGCTGGTGGAGAGGCGACAAGCAGAGGAACGGCGGTTTCGGATATTGAGGTAGTCGAGCTGGTGGAGGAGTTCCCATCCTCATCCACATCCTCTTCCACGTCCTCCACCTTCTTCACGTCCATTTGTTCAAGCGGCTGGACTTTGATGGCCATGTCACTCACATCCGACAGTGATGGGTCCGTTGTTTGCACGTGACCCTAAATTGTATGTCATCACCCCTATTTTACCTGCATCCGGATGATCGATCGGAAGGCGACGGCTTCGGCTGAGCCCGCAAGTCTACCGTCCAAGTGGAGGGACGTCACTCTTCCACCGCCTCACATTCGATGCGTTACGAGGAGATGCAAACACTGTCTGAACTGCATGCCGACTTCGAGCCCAATGCAATGCTGAATGTCTCTTCGCGGACTTACGTTCTCACCTGGACGTGCAGCACAGTCACTGTGTGAGAGCCCTTCAGTAGCAAGATCGCAAAGACGACTACTGTTTGGGTTCGGTCCTTTCGCGGTGCATTGCAAGACGGACCCAGAGTGACAGTAAGGCTCAGTCCTTCGCATGGACTGACATCACTCCCTGAACTTTTCACTTCGGCCATAAGGTCATTCGCCTCGTGCCTACGTAATTTTGGTGAGTGGGTTGCCGTTCTGCTTGTGTCCCTGTCTTCGAATCCTTCCGTTTTATTATCACGCCTTGTCCCTCCGATCACGATACATGTCACTGCGTGTTGTTCGGTCGTGTATACGAAGCAAGGAGAATGGCAGGCACTGTTGATCCCGCCGCACGAACGACGGAGGAGAAGTATGAGGGTGCGGGAAGTGGCAGCAATCACTCGCATGCCACGAATCTCGAGTATGGTCTGGACGACTCGAACCGGGGTGCGGGGCACGTGAGGGACGACGGATCTGCTCCATCCCATACAAGAAGCAAACAGCATGGCGACGTGGAGATCGTCGACTGGGATGCCCAAACGATCCCGACAATCCGTAGGTGTTCGACTGCGTGAGAACCGAAATCGCCACAAGCTGACGGGACTGCCAGGTTCAATTGGAGTCGCAAGTACAAATGGGCCGTCACGCTGACCACATGCTTCATTTCCATCCTGACGGGCCTGCCGGCCGGAGCCTACAGTGCTGGTAACAATGCCATGTCCCGAGAGTTCCATGTCAGCCAGTCCGGATTTCCATGGTTGTCGTGGGCGACCGCACCCTGGAACATGGGCGCAGCGCTCTTCCCGTTGGTCTTTGTGCCCCTGAGTGAGAACACGGGTCGCATGCCGGGCTACATCGCCTCCTATCTGCTCTTCCTCGTCTGGCTGATTCCTTCCGCCACGGCGCCGAACTTCGCCACCCTCATCGTCACCCGGTTCTTCGGTGGCGGCGCAAGCTCAGTGTCCATCAACCTCGTTGGTGGCTCCATCACAGACATCTGGAAGGGGGAGAAGGACCGCAGCATCCCGATGTCGATCTTCGGCATGACCAGTGTAATCGGTATCGCGTTAGGTCCCTTTGTTGGCGGAGCGATCAACTCCGGGTTGAACTGGAGATGGATCTATTGGGTCCAGTTGATCGCCGACGCGGGTCTGTTCCCTTTCTTCTTGCTCGTCCTGCGCGAGACTCGTGGAGACGTCATCCTGGCCACACGAGCGAAGAAGTTGCGAAAACAAGGGCGGACCAACGTCTACGCCAAGTCGGAGATCGACAAGCCTAGTGTCATCGAAAGTCTGAAGATTTCGTTCAAACGGCCGACGAAGATGCTGGTCACGGAGTTTGTGGTGAGTTGCCTACTTCCATCGTTCTTCGCACGACCTCCCTGCTGATGAGACCCAGGTCATCTCCTTTACCCTGTGGGTGTCATTCGCATGGGGCATCCTCTTCCTCTTCCAAAGCAGCATCCCCCTCGTCTTCTCGACCCTCTACGGCTTCACCATGTTCCCGACCATGCTCGTGCAGCTCTCGCTCAGCGTCGGCGCCGTCGTCGCCCCCCTCCTCAACCCCCTCCAAGACCGCCTGTACCTCCGCTCCGCCCAACGCAACGCCGAAACCCCGGGTCGCCCGATCCCGGAAGCCCGGCTCTACTTCGCCATCCCGGGCTCCCTCATCTTCACCGCCGGCCTCTTCTGGTACGGCTGGAGCAGTTTCCCCGACTTACCCTGGATCGTGCCCGCTCTGGGCATCGCCTGCGTCGGCTTCGGCATCTACGAGATCTACATGGCCGTCGTCAACTACCTGAGCGATGCCTACGAAAAGTACACCGCCTGCGCGCTCTCCGCCGCCTCGCTGGGGAGGAATACCTTTGGCGCCTTCCTGCCGCTCGCCGCGCCCGCGCTGTACAACAACCTCGGCTTCAACTGGGCGAGTTCGCTGCTGGGGTTCATCGGCACCGTGCTGTCGATCGCTCCGGTCATTTTGCTACTCAATGGGCCGCAGATCCGTCGGCGAAGTCCTTTCATGAGCGAGAGTGCCTATGACGAAGAGGAGGCCGAGCATCGGAGGAACAGTCATGCCTCGAGGAAGTCGGGGGTGTAGGCAGCTTTTAACAGGTGTTGTTGCACCGTTCGATCATGTACTATCTATTCTCTTTTTCGGAGTGTGTCTGTCAGTTTTACCATGGTGAAATCCATGCGCCTTGAGTTGACACAGACATGAAAGAGCCATAAGGCGCAAGAACCGCCACGTCGCCTGTCGAAAAAGTCAGATCTTTAGCAACGAAAGTAAGCCAGCCACGGCGTCAATTCCGTATCATGGCACGATCACGTGACGTGCAAGCGACAACTGCGACGCGCCGAAACGTTTTCTGACATGTACACTTCTGTTATCTGTCCTTGGATCTACATGATGAAAACAATTGAAGTCTGATCATAGCGTTCCCCCCTTCCTCCAACCCCCTTCCCATTCCACGTCTTTCGCAATCATTACGTTTCGCAGATCTCACGGCTCTCGCGACAGTTCTGTCCGACTGACTCGCATGTACCAAGTCCCACGTCTCGCCCCAGAGGCTCGAAAATTGGCCTTTGCTGCTGAGCCGGCCTCATCGTGTGCTTGCCCAGAGGATACCCGTATCGTCCAATATACTTGGTGAGGAAGATGTAATCGATGAGAAGCCTCGCCGAAACAGAAAGCAGTGAACTGTCCGGTCATCTCGGGTCAGGCTCTCTATTGGAAAGAGGCGTCGAGGCACGATGTCCATCCTCCGACATCTGATATTTTCAGAAGGTTCCCGCATCAGTCCGGAAATCCAAGTTCTGGAAACTCGGTTCTGTCGCTGAATTCGTAATGTCGTTCTGTCTTCGATAAACCGGCCGAAAGGCCGACGAACGCGTTACTGAAGCCGAAAAAGTTCAAGAGCAGCAGCTGTCCGATATACCTCGCAACCGTCTTGTCAACGGAATACTCCCAGAAAGTGTGTGCTGATCGCGCGAATGTACTACAAACCCCGTTCAAGTTTCCACGATGCACGATGATCCGGGAAGATCATGAGAACGAGTGATGTGTACTCAGGTCCGCACATCCTGCTCCCGTTTCGCCATTCGCAGCTCCATCATCCTCTCCGCATGCTTGACCATGTACGACTCGCCGAGTGAGCCGCTCGTGAAGCTACCTTTCGTCGTTGGCCTAGCGAAGCTCGACCCGTAAACCTCATCCTCGACGGCCTTGGCTTCCGCATTATCGTAGCCGGTGCCGCGGAACATGGGATCGGTAACGACCGACGGTCGGCGGAAGCCAGGTTTCGTCGGCTGCTGGCTGGCGACGGCCGAGTTTGGTCCGTAGTCGAGATGTGTGGCGGTGTCGTCGTCGTCGATTGCAGACGTTACGACGGGAGCGGGCTCGGGGACCAACCCACCTTCGGGATCGTAGTCATAGTTTCCCTCCTGTTGCACGCTAGATAAACCCAGGCGCTCTCGATTCTGCTGGCCACGTTCAATCCGCCCGGTGATGGTGTCGTGTTCGCCGGTCAGGGTAGGTTCTGTATCGTCGAGGTTGTCAAGGGATGAGAGCCGAGCTTCCTCCTCTTCCAAGTCGAAGAGATCACCATCCGGGTCAATGCTCGATTTGCGTGAGACGGGCGGGCCGATGTTTGAGCCCTTGCTGTGGGCTGTCGGTTCGGCCTTGGACTGCGACTCGGCAGATGGCTGCATATCGATGCTCTGTATACTCGAACCAACGCCCGCCTCTGCCACAGTATGCGTATTCTCGGCGCGTGTGCGCGTCGGGATCTCCGCAGTCGAGACGTTGGGGGCACTTTGTTCTGCCGAGGTGCGATCCAGCTCGGTCGCGGGAGATCGCGTGCGAGAATGTGAGGGCGTCTTATTATTGCTGAAAGAAGGGGGCACCTCCTCGCTCGGTGCTACGATACTATCGCCGACAGCGAGCGAGACGCGCTTTCTCTTCGGCCGCCGCAATGCATGAGTGGGCGACTTCATCGCGGACGCGAGCCTACCATCTGCCGAAGAGCCCGATGAAGACGTGCGTTGAGCCAATTGTAATTGCATGGGTCGTCTCGCCCTCGGCGACGATACGACTGCCGTGTCAGACTCTGCGCGCGGGAGAGCACCGCTGAGCAGACCGTCGCCATCCGCACTCGATAGCTCTATGCTTGGGGGCGCCGACTCTGATCGCTCGAGCTGTCGTCCATCCTTGCCGTCCTTCCCGTCAATTGCGGGGAGGAACGGTGGCGTGAAGACGCCAACGAACTGCTTTTCGTGATCCGTGCTGGGGCGTCGGTCCGGCAGTCCAGTGTCACTTGTCCTCTGTTCACCATGAGCTAGGAGCTCATCCTTCTGTGTTACGTGACGGTCGGTGTCTCTTCTGGTACCGTTCGCGAGCAGTGCGTCCACCGCACTCATGGCACAACTCTGGCCGCTCAAGGCCGGGCTCGCCGAGGTATCCTGGCTGGATTCAAATGGAATCCGCCGCTTCGTCGCCGCCTCCGCCACGATCTGCTGCTGCGCTTGTCCATTGCGAGCTTTGCACTGCGCGCGCAGGTCTTTCTCGAACTGCTTGTATTCTCTCTCCTTGCTCGCAATGTACCTGTGTATGCTCTCGTCCAGTTGTTTCCGCTTCTTCTCCAGGGTCTCCAGGAACTCTGGCGGCAAGCTGTCATCCGCTATCGCTTTACGAAGGGACGAGCGTCGACTTGGCCCTTCCCGTCCGACTCGCTCTGCCATGTTGGAGGGAGGTAACAACAGCACATGTGCTTTTCGAGGCGCAGCCCGTCGGCTGGTGGGGATGCGTGGCTCGCCCAACCTGACTGAGGACTACCAGCGGCTCTGCAGCGGAGAGAGTCCGAGATGAGAGTATGCTGGGCACGAGGTCGACATGGTCGTGGCTGCGATCGGTGGTACAAGAAGGGGACGCTGCTGTCAACCCGTGTAACGTCGAGCGGACCCGTCGACTGATTCGCTAGGGCGGTCAAAGTGTACTGTGTACCTTTCTGTAGCGGTGGGTCGGGGGTTGGACGATGATGGAGGGTAACACAGATGCGTGGCTATAGGGTGGTTCCAATGGTGAGTGAGTATAAGGCTGGGAGGCGGTGATGGGTGGAGGGCGTTGGGTGGTGGGTAGTGGATCATGTGATGGGATGGGTGAATCAGGTGATGGGGTGACAGGTTGGGCGGTCCAGACTTCGCTACCTACCTTATGTAATCAACACGCACCCGCTTTGGCTGTCGAAGGAACCTTGAACACCGCTGCACAAGTCCAAGGGGCGTCACTCGGACCGCCCGTGATTCTTATATCACGAGCATGTAATGAAATAAGATCAACCGTGAAGAGGACGTTGATTAGATACGCACAGATTGTACCTCACACCGGTACTCTGACGACACCCACACGATCGGTCGGCCTGGGTGACAGCGCATTCTTGCGCATATCAATACACATGTCAGTCACGTCTAACATGTGACAGCTCATGGTCGTAGTGGAGGACTCCTCGACGTTGTATATCGAGTGTGAATGATGAGACAGGTTTCGACCCGTATATGCTGAAGGCATGTCCGCGCGCCCTCGCTCCAGGCCTCAAACCCCCGACCATGGAGCAGCAGCATAGTGCCCTCAACAGAAGCGAAGTCGCCGTCGGTTACTGTGCTGGGCAACGATCCACAGTAAACAGCCTTCGTCGTTGCAACAAGATGCTGTGCAATGACTCGCGTGCCTCGCCCTCCATGTTACATGTACTCTCGATGCCCTCTTTCATCATGATAGCCAATGTATAGCATGATCGAGTCAATCTCGCGCATCTTCGAACCTGCTGCGTCCAGAGCTTCGATACTGCCTGGGGTGACTAACGCTGGGTAGGCCGTGGTGAACTCTGCCTCATCCTCCTTGCCAATGGAGGAGACACTCTCGATGCAAGTTCTCATCCCAGCGCGGCCGGTATCGTACGTACTTCGCCTCACCAGAGCTGAGCTGACCAACGCAGAGCGGCTTTTCGTCAATGCTGCTCTTAGCAATTGAGTCCATCACAAGTCATGCATGCTCGACCGGTGGCATGCTGACCCTGGCAGTCTTGCGGGAAGGCAGTGTAGAGTCCTTTGGCAGCCTGAAACACCTAAACAGATTCATTCACGCATTCGACTGGCGGGCAATGCACGAGTCGCAGCAGGACCAGACGGCTAGGTTACTCGCCGTACCTGTGCGAAGGGAACACGGAATGACTACCCTAGTATTGTTGAAGAGGGCGCAGGTGCTCGTGAAAATCAAGTGCCGTCCCAACGCTATCAGCTCGATCGGCGTGCCGATTCAAGATGGTCACGTCTAACGGGACGGATCTGCTCTTGACATGGACCCAAGGTACATGCATATGTCGCGGGATTCGTGCTTGATGGTGGAGGCCGACAGAATTCTGGCGTCGAAGCCGAGACTTGTTGCGAATTGCTTCTGATGAGTGTCTTGCCTGCTTCTAGTAGCGTACCGTACTGATCTTTTCGACCAGGAAACCTCCTACTCACTGTGCGAGCCCTACCGTATTTATCGAGCTACGCGGGAGTTGAGTCTGCCTGTCAACATTGATGTTGACCTTTTGAAAGTGACCGGAGGTGAAGCAGCAAACATGAAGGAAAGCGGTCCGGTTAGTACGCGCTATACTGTATACGCTAACCCCAATTCGACGTCGCAAATCAACACCGACTCGTCGCGTTTTTCCATCCTCCACCTTCTCCCCCTAAACACCCTGACATTCACATTGCACGCGAAGAAGCTCCGCCCGGCGCGATCAACAGCCATGGCACGTGTATCGTTCGGGTCGCGCGCCGGCACCAGCACCGATTACCTCGTCGGTAGCAACGACTTCACTTACCACCGCAACTCTTCGCTCAACGGCTCCTACACCAGCATCGACGAGCTGACCGCCGCGCTCAGGACCGAGCTCGTCGCGAGCTCGCAGAGCGCCGTACCAGAATGCACGACATGTGAGCTTGCATTGCGGTTGCACGCGAGCCTACCTCTGCTCCGACCCATCATAGGCCCGTATGCCGAGGGCGGCCAGCATGACCTTCCAGCCGAGTTCAAGGCACTGGCCGACGGCTCGAATGCGAATGGACGCGGGCCCGCTGTGCCATACGTCAGTATCCAGACAGTCCTCTCGCTGCCTTCGGGTCGGACACGGCAGATCGTGCAGCGCGCAGCGTCCCGCGGCATCATGCACGCGTTGGAGAGCATCGACGGGTTCAAGTACACCTTCAACAATGCGTGGGCTGCGAAGGATGAGGAAGGCCTGCGCTTTTCGTACATCTGCCAAGACAGTCAGCAGAACAAGGACCGGCACGCCAATGGCTTCACGAAGACGCAAAAACACCTCAAAAGCGGAGCCGAGAGAGGGGTGAGGAAAGCTACGTATGACTGCAAGGGCAGCGTGGCTGTCAAGTTCAGCTACATAAGGAGGTGTGTCGACATCTACTACAGGCACTACGCGATCCACTGCACAGTCGCCGAAAGGAAGGCGGCTGCTCGGTCCCAAATCACAGGTTCACCGCACATACCAACACCCAGCTCGTCTACGAATCCTCGACCACTGGAACCCCGGCCACTGGAAGTGGAACCACCGCAATCAGATACTGGAGGTCTACTCGGAACGCTGCAAGCTGAGAAGTCTGCTTACGCAGAGCCCACGCCACCACAACCGCCGGCCTCTAACATTGGTCGTCCATTGAAGCGGAAGCGGGATACGGGAAAACCGCCGCCGCCGCCGGCGGGAGATCTGGCCAAGCCATTGTCACTTTTCGAGCTGCTGATAGAGAGTGAAGATGCTCAAGCACGACCGACAGTCCCCCAGATAACGCCGAAAGTCAAAGGACGTAACATCGCGCCGCCAGTGTCTTATGATCTTCCAGCATGGCAGACCGCGCCGCAGGCCCCCTCGCACCCTTACCGCTCCCAGCATGGATCAAGCAAGCCACAAGGCTCTGATGCGTACTCATCACCTTATCCGCCGCCTTACCGGGCGTCGAAGCAGCATGGACAGCAACAAGCTGTCTCGACACAGGAGCCTCCAACCCAGTCGCTGCAACACGAGCCTCAAGGCTTACCAAAACCTGCGCCACGGGCTCAGGGTCTGTTCACCACACTCAAACCCGTGGCCAAAGAGCACTATAGCGTCACCCTGGAGCCGCACTTTTACCACCATAACGCGCACCGGGCGAAGACCAGCTGCAATAACTGTCGGATCTCGAAGAAGAAGGTCAGTCCACACATTCCGCACATGATCCCAGCCAATAGTGCTGACCTCTTGTACGCAGTGCGACGAAGGTCAACCCGTGTGTGATACGTGTACCAAAAGCGGCAAGCGAGACTGCAAATACGAAGGTGGCTCAGGCAATTGGGCTGCTATACCGCAGTATGCGCCGCATCAGTCACAGGCAGGATCGCAGTCGTCGTCATCCACCATGCAGCAGTATTACTCTGCGGCCCCTACACAATCGTCACAGTCACAGTCGCAGCTGCGATCGCAGATGACTCCAACCCACACGGCCCAGTCTTTCGCAGCACCGTCGCAAGCCCTGAATCAGTTTTCGACTCCGCCTTCTTCCAGGATGCAAATGTCGTCGGATGCTGCGAGGGAGAGCAACCCTTCTTCCTGGTATGCCAAGACGTGAGAGTGCTGGCTATGTTACTTGTCTGCAGGCCAGAGATCCGATGTTGAGGAGTGGTTTGATGGGACTTCTACGGTGTACTATTGAGCATATCCATACTCGGGCATACGTACCAGACAATTTCCAGGTTCGACAGCACAGCTCCGATGCTGTCTAAGTCAGCGAGCACGAAGTGCACCCAGGCTGCAAGGCTCGAGGCTGAATTTTACTGGACTCAGGTCAACTTCAACACCAAGACTCATGCCTTCCTTGAGAGACTATCATGTTCTTGCTGAGAGTGTCCGGACATATGTCACTTTCACGGCCGGCACGTTCTGATCTTCCTCGGCTGCGTGGGAGCTGCACCGGGTGCTCTTGTATCACACTTGCGAACATTCCAACCCGACAAGTTTGTGCATGTAACGACTACATACATACCTACGCATGTCAACATGGCGTTCTGGCGTTCGCCTTCTGGCACCTACATGCACCTACCTATGTAGGTACTACTGATTTGACTCTCGGAAGTCGCTATCACTCAGAGAAGGCGTGCACGCCCGACGCGGAAAATGAGCAGTCGCGAATCGGAGCGCTACTACAAGTCACGGAACCGCATTCTGCCATGCATGGCCAGCGTCTCCGGCCATCTTTGGTAACCGCACCTACAGGAGCATGTTTGCCACGGCTGCCCCTCTGGCGGGGACGACACTTCCATTCCGATATTGATCCTGCTTCACTTGAGGGCAGGGTAGGCCACTCTGAATCAGCCGTTACTGCTGGATCTAGCACGCAGTCTTTTGAAGCCGTCGGCAAGGTCGTTCAAACTCCTTGTTATTTGGCGTACACACTTGCTCGTGTACAAGTGTTGTACTGGCAGGCGGTATCCACACTCGAGGTCCAACGTAACGGGCAGTGACTGCATCACTCGCTGATCTAGGTAACCATGAGCCCTCCTTCAAGCGCCTTCCGTGTCAACGCATTCGGTTGAGCTTCAAGCATTTACTGGAAAGCCCGAGAGAGCGTGTCATGACGACGCTGCTTACCTATGGACGCTGCTCCTGCATTTCTACGCGCTGTGGGGAAACTGTGCGCTGCCATTCATAACCCTTTCGCGATCCCCTTTAGACTCTCTTCTTCTTCCACCACATCATCCCCATATCTCCTCGCGCTTTTCAGCATCCTCTAGCAAGCATCGATCGATTCGATCGCGCATTCAGCTACCCATCTAAGCCTCTCCAGTCTCCAGCTTCAAATTTCGAGCATCAAGCAACTGTGAGTATGCCTCGACGTCAGCTTCTTCAAACATCAGCGTGTCGCTGACCGCGCCACAGACTCTACTCACGAAGCCATCGCAACGATGCACGGCATGAAGCTCGCCACCCTCTTGGCCTTCGCGACCTCCTCGGTCATGGCCTCTCACATTGTCAAGGTGAACTTCCGCCGCTTCTCCCACGAAGGCTGCAGCGAGACGTTCCACATCGCCAAGGACACCCACCTCGAGGATCCTCACTGCAAGACCTTCGATCACGACGAGCCGCCGTTCATGAGCTTCACGTCCAACATCGAGAACGGCGACGTCATCAAGCACGCGTGCCACGTCACCGTCTTCGACCAGCCGAACTGTAAGGGCACGGGCTTCACCATGGCCGACCTCCAGAACTCGAGCGCCGACTGCGGAAACACCGGCGGCGTCACCGGTCGTTCCGCGCTTGTCCACTGTGCGAAGCGAGTGGACCCGCAGAACATCGTCACCTCCACGCCATCCCACACCCCGACGGTCATCCAGAAGCCTGTCAGCACCAGCACCGTGACCGTCAAGAGGACGAGCAGCACCCTCTCGACCACGACCGTCACGCTGGTGCCGCAGCCTTCCAGCCCGTGCCAAGAGGTCTGCGACTCCCAGTAGGCTTTAAGTGCGATGGCAGCACCGCTACCGATGGTATGAGATGGGGCTCTGGGATACGGAGGAATTGAGTGCACGGGGTGTTGAGAACACTGCAATGGGCAGTTTACTGCTTTGGCTGGAATTGTTTAATAGTGCTTTGTTGCTTGCTCTTATGTTGGCTTGTGTTGAATTCGACGTCCGTACATAGCTGCGTATCAGCCTTGACGTCCAGACTTTGTCCTGCTTCAGTGACCGTATCCTTGTCACAACCCATGGTGCGAATCAGTGTCCAGTGTCACTGCGGCGCCTCGTCACAGTTGAAGCCGTGCGTCTCGGGGAGCGGCTTCCCACCTCTGGCGCCTCACAATGACAGACACTGCACTCATTCGTTGGCTCTAGGCCTCTGCAGAGTCTCGTGCAAGCGAAGGCACAGCCGGGCGCATCTTGCGTCGAACTACATACTCAGCCTGAAAACCGGCTAGTGTACACGAGCTTCTCATGTGGGCAGAACCATGTCACCCAAACGAACTCAACAGGGGCCACGATGGCGTTCTAACTGAGTAGGTTATTACAGCTTCTTCTTCCCCTTCCAACCCCCTTTATCACTCAAATCAAGGCCGACTTTATTACTGGATTTCGTTGGATAGCGCAAAGACGCGCTGGCGGAATTTGACGATCAGATCAGTCGCCGGTGCAACAACGACAGACGTGGAGGTGAGCCATCGCTTCTCTTTGAGGATCGAAAGTAATGCCATATGGACGGCTTACGTTCCCATGGTAGTCTGTCGAACCATCTCGAGGCGGTAAAAATTCGATCTCTTATGCTGTAGGTATGCAGGATGATCTCTCGAACGCCACCCTTTGAGCAAGGCAGACCAATGAATACAGTGATAGGATACCTACCTAGGTACTGTATGTAGAGTTGAAGGGTGGAGTACCATCGAAAATGAGGAGAGATAAAGAGCGGTTCAACGCCGCGCTTGCGGTAACGCATCCATGCTGTCTGTACCACGCAAGACAGCAGACCATTAGCTTCGTTAATCGAACCACAGCTCTGTAAAGGAAGCGAAAGCCATTCTGTGATCGCCAAACGGTAGCGATGCCAGGCCGTAGAACGGTTTGTGTCTTGATCGAGTCCAGACTCGTGGCCAGTCAGAGCAAGACATTGAGTTCAGCGGAGAGTCGAAGTGGAATAAGGTACAATCACAATATGTCCCTGACTTCCGCGAAGCAAGGTGAGGCGTACGTCGGCTCTCCCTTCATGACCATCGCTGAAAGCCGACATCTCGGCGAAAGTCGTCCACTAATTACTTGTCAGTGGCGAAATACATTGGACACTTCTATACTCTCACTCACCAAATCCGGCTATGCCTCCACATTCGCCATTTTCTCGTTTGAGCTCCGCCTGCGGCAGCCATTCGCGGATTTTGTTCAATCTGTTGTTATTGCTAGGATGCGTACTCAGGAACTGTGGCGGCGCTGCTTCGTTCTCCTCTTCCATGCGCGACCAAAGATCCATGGCCGCTTGAGGGTCGTAACAGCTTTCCGCCATCATCAGCAGGCCGATGTAGTCCGCCTCCGCCTCTTGCTTCCTTGAGCCCGGGAGGGTGAAGGCGAGCCGGGTGGCGTAGCTGGAAAGACTCGGGTCCAGGCCGGCGAGCAAAGCGACAAGCATGAGTGGCAACACATAAAGATTTTGCGACAAGCGCTCTGCCGCGTGATGCGCGACGTTGTGCGCGATCTCGTGCCCCAGCACGGCGGCCATGCCGTCCTCGCCTTTGGCCACGTCCATGATCCCGCTGAAGACGAAGACTTTGCCGCCTGGGATCACGAAGGCGTTCTTCTGCGGGTCCTCGATGACGTGAACCTCCCACTGTTCATCCTGCAGGCCCGAAGCCGGGATCAGACGGTCGAGCACCCGTTGCACCAGACGGTGTTCCGCAGAGGACGTAGGCAGGATGCTGGAGCCGTATTCACGCACCGTCTCTTCATACATGCTACGCCCTAAGGAGGCTTCCCATTCCGGTTTGATGACATTGAACCGGTAGCGATTCGACACCTACAAGACACCCGTCCCCATCAGCGTGCCGGTTGCGTCAAGCTGCTGCTGGGTGGTGTGCCGCTATACGTACCGGTACAAGTTCTAGGTTGGACACGTAGACTACGCCGCAGGCGGTCGCAATGCCGCCAACGTGATAGTAAAAGTGTGGATGTGCGACCCATCGCTTCCCGAGCGACTGTGTGGCTTTGAACGTCTGGTAATTGAACGCTTGCCGTCGGTACTGTTCTCTCCGAGATGACTGTTGGTATGTCCGCTTCCACCCTCCTCTTGATGACCGGAACCTCTGTCGGAACGCGTTTTGGTACGTCTGTTGAAACACGCCAGGAGTCGGTCGACTCGACGCGACTTGGGTTGCGAAGCCGGAGAGCTTGAAGAAGCGCATGAAGACAGACATAGTGACGGAGTTGAAGTTACCACTGCATGAGAGGCTATGGAGGTATCATTGTTCGCGGCATTGGCGAATGCGCGGGTACCCGTCGATTTTGGTGGTTGATACACCTGGGCATGAATGGGATGCTGTCGACTTGACGTGTCACGTGCGACAGCTCCGGGAGTTTCGAGCCAGGACCGAGGCATCTTTCACTTGCCGACGTCGACATCCATCTTTCATACAAGAAATAAGTATCACACTGTAGAACGAAGTACACCTCTGCTTCGCTGTGCATGTGCTTCCCTATACTGTTGAGTAGCAATTCCAACCTTTACCCATCATGGCTGGCGGTAGCACCTTCACATGGCGCCACGCCTTGACCCTACATTCCTCACTATCACCCTTCGAGTCGCCCGTCCCCGGCACCCATCCCGCTTTCAAAGACGTCAAACCCGTCTCATGGCGTCGCTACAACATCGCCGGCGTCTTGGTGACGGTCTACGGTTTGCAGGAAATCCCCTCCGACGTGGCAGAAGTCACATGTCTTTGGCTGTTGCATGGAAGAGGCGATACGCAGGACAGCATGGGTTTGGTTGCTGCGGGCTTCTTGGACACATGGACCCGCGAGCGCCAGGCCGGTCAGAAACACCTGATCTGCATCTGCTTCGATCAGCGTAACCACGGCTCGCGGATGATTGACAATCGAGCGAACGTGAGCTGGAAGCAAGGCAACCCCAGCCATGGCCCTGATATGTTCAACACCTACTCTGGCACCGCGCACGATCTCTCGCATCTGCTCACACATGTGCAAAATTATCTTCCCGTCAAGCTGGCCGAGCAAATCTGCGGCGGCGTGAGTCTGGGTGGACATGCGACGTGGCAAATTTTGATGAGCGAGCCGAGGGTCAAGGCCGGCCTGGTCGTTATTGGGTGTCCGGATTACGTTCGCCTGATGGAGGACCGGGCGATTCGAAGCAAGCTTGCCACATGCATGGACACGGATCCACCTGGACGCAACTTCCGGGGCTCGAAGGACTTCCCTCCCTCGTTGCTTGCGGCCGTAGAGAAGTACGATCCAGCTGGTATACTGCTCAGTCGTGTGGATGACCCTTCACGTACACCTTTTACGGAAGAACAAGTGCGACTACGATCGATCATGGCGGAGCGGCTGGCTGGGAAAAAGGTCTTGTGTCTGAGCGGTGGCAAAGACAGGCTAGTGCCTTACAAGCAGGGTGAACCTTTCCTGACCTGGTTGAAGAAGGCTTTGGATGCCAAAGACGGTTGGTTCAACGACCATGAGACCGAGTTGGAGGACATCGTGGACCCAGACGCTGGGCACGAGTTCTCTCCTTTGATGCGCAAGGAGGCCGAGAGGTGGCTGTGCGATCTGTTGGCCGCGGAGCCTGGCGCACCTAGCCGCAAGAGCAAGATGTAACGAAGATCCGTGTTTCATAGTTTGATTGCCTGGCCATTGCGCGTTGCGCAGAACGCTGCTCGAGACTCCACTTTCCCCCGAACGGTGCTGGAGCAGACGGATACGCCACGGGTTGGCGTCGCAAGATCACGTCGAGTGCTACTCACAACGTCCAAAGCTCCTCGTTATTCGTTGCCTGGGATGCTGACTGTCGGCCGTGGCAACAGAACGCGAAGGACCATTTGATGATCCGTACCACTTCATTCGCTCTCGGTGATTTAGTTACATCCGAGTTTAGTACGCCGCACAGCGATCGGCTCAAGATCTCCTGATCGCGGACCATCAGTCCTTCAGTTTACGCCGGATGGCTGGTATGGGTGAGACCTCACGTACGCAAGGCGCGCAGGTCGACGACATTGTGTGGCTTGAGTGATCGGTCGAGGGGATGGTTGCGACACGGTCAAGTAGTCGTGGAAGGGTCCGCGGCAGGACATACCGTCGGTGTTTGTGTGGTATACGTTGATCTCGAAGAAGGAAGAACGAAGTTTGATGAATGCACTTCTCCCCGCGGCTGATCGGGTCGCATTGGCGAAGGGTGGTCGCAGTCTCGTCATGTGTACTATTAGATGCACTGTGTTCACGACGACGATTGTGTACCTGTGAGGCCGTTAACTTGATCATTACCACATTATTATTATTATTATTATCTATTAGTCGCTGCATTCACCTGCATCTGCGCCGTTCTATTCCAAGACAGGATGGGGCGGCCCGCTGCCGGCGGCGATGATGTGACGCAACCAGGGGTTTAATGTTGATCCCATCAAAAACCTCGGACACTACATACATAATACATGAGGTATGGATGGAAAAGAGTTGCTGTTGATCGTGATTGTTCGAATGTCATAGGTGAAAGCAAGCAACATAACGAGCTTCTCGAGCTGTGAAGACTATGTTGATCAACTACACGACCTGGACGTTGCCTTCCGTAAGCCTTCGGTCTTGGCAACGGGCGAAGTCGTGCAGTGTTACGCGGTATATGGGCTGTGTTTATAGCCCAACTCCATGGCGTTGTCAACATTGTTGTTGACCTTAAATCGATGATCCCAAGGACAATCTCATCATTATCTTTCGTTGATATTTTGTTGACACCGCCAGCTTCACCCTTCACTTCTTCGTGCGTTGCCAGGTCACTGTCGCAACAGGCCCCCACCCCAGCTTTCCAGTGTTTTGCGCGAGCGTTCGATCGTCAACGTCTTGCCGTCAATTCGAAACACCACCTCCTCACCCCGACTCGGACAGCGAACCATTCGCGTTTACGGCGCTGCAAAGCCCGTCCTTCGCAGAACAGAAATCATAGCGTGAAGTAAGCGCGCCGTTAGCAGGAGTGTTGCGTTCGCGCAAGGGGAAAGACTTGGGCACACGAGAGAGGAACCGCAACAGCAGAATTGGGGAGATGAGCTACCACCCGATGGGTAAGTCTGAATGGACCATGGGAGGAGGAAATAGCGCGGCCTTGGTGTAGCAGCGGCGAGTGTTACGCGTGCACCCGTGGGTGTTGGACTGAAAGCCTGTCTTGCAACGCATGGCGGCTGCGCTCTGCCCACATTCCTTACCTGTCACATGCTCCTTCATACCACACACGTCGACGAGGCAGCCCTTCCTTTAATCGCATCGCGGAGCGTCAACGACGACGTGACGTAAAGACACTACTAACACCACCCAAACAGGCGGCTACGGCCAGGTCGGCCACACAGACGAGACAGACAACTCGCAAAACCCCTTCATGGATCCCCGCCAACGGTCGCCCGAGCGCTACCAAACGCCCGCTTATCATCTCGACGACAGACCATACACCGTCAATGAGCAGCAACATCTCGACATGCCGGTCGGGCCTGGCCCGTACGGCGCCCACCCCCTGGCGCCCCACGACCGACTGCAAGCACAGCCGACGTATTCGGTGGAGAACATGCCCAACACATTCGGCCACAGTGAAGCGTATGAGGATGTACATCAGCACGCGTATACGCCGAACCCGTTCCAGCAGGCCGCGCATCATGGCACGGGCGATTACAGCCTGAGTCCACAGCACGAGCATGGAGAGGGGTATATGTACGGCGGCACGCAAACACACGATCATGCCTTTGATCAGCCACAGCACCGATACTACCAAGACGAGCCGGACACGCGGCCCATCTTGCACGCGGGCACTTCGTACGGTCCCGACCCCACCAACGTGGGTGGACCGCCGCAAAACCCAAATCACCCCGATCTCGAAGCAGGATACCAAGACCCGCCTCCGCCGCCGGCAAACGCGCCCATCCGAAGATGGAAGACCGTCAAGGAAGTCCAGCTGTTCAATGGCAATTTAGTGCTCGATTGCCCGATCCCACCGCGGTTACTCAACCAAGTCCCCCACGCCCAGCCGCCGGAGAGGGATGAGTTCACGCATATGCGATACAGCGCCGTCACTTGCGATCCGAGCCAGTTCTACGACAAGCGCTTCACCCTCCGGCAGCGTCTGTTCGCCAAGCCCAGACACACTGAGCTGTTCATTGTCATTACGATGTACAACGAGGAGGATGAGCTACTGGCGCGTACCATGATCGGGGTGATCAAGAATATCGAGTACATGAACTCGCGCACAAGCAGCAAAACGTGGGGCAAGGACGCGTGGAAGAATATTGTGGTTTGTATTGTCAGTGATGGCCGTGCCAAGATCAACCCGCGCACCAGAGCTGTGCTGGCCGCCATGGGGGTGTACCAGGACGGCATCGCCAAGCAACAGGTGAACGGTGAGGATGTTACGGCGCACGTATACGAGTACACGACTCAGATGACGCTCGAGATCAAGAAGAACGTCGTGCAAGTCAAGAAGGGCAACACCCCGGTCCAGATCCTATTCTGCCTGAAGGAGAAGAACCAGAAGAAGATCAACTCGCATCGGTGGTTCTTCCAGGCGTTCGGCGAGGTGCTCGAGCCCAATATCTGTGTGCTCATTGATGCCGGGACGAGACCGGGACGAAGCAGCATCTACGAGCTTTGGAAGGCCTTCGATCGCGAGCCGATGTGTGGCGGGGCGTGCGGTGAGATCAAGGCCATGTTGGAGCACGGCAAGAACCTCATCAATCCCTTGGTCGCGGCGCAGAACTTTGAGTACAAGATGAGCAACATCCTCGACAAGCCGCTCGAGAGCGCCTTCGGTTTCATCAGCGTTCTACCCGGTGCGTTCTCCGCGTATCGGTACGTGGCGTTGCAGAACGACAAGACGGGCCAGGGGCCGCTGGAGAAGTACTTCGCCGGCGAGAAGATGCACGGCGCGAACGCGGGCATCTTCACCGCCAACATGTACCTCGCCGAAGACCGGATCTTGTGTTTCGAGCTGGTGTCGAAGCGGAATTGCAGCTGGATCTTGCAGTACGTCAAGTCGGCGACCGGCGAGACGGATGTACCCACCGAGATGTCCGACTTCATCTTGCAGAGACGACGCTGGCTGAACGGAAGCTTCTTCGCGGCGGTGTATGCGCTGGCGCATTTCTACCAGATCTGGCGGAGTCATCATTCCAGTATCAGGAAGTTCATGTTCCTGATTGAGTTTGGGTATCAACTGTTCAACATGCTGTTCGCATGGTTCGCTATCGTGAGTATCGCCACACTGATGCATTGTGGTTCACCGCTGACTCGTGGGATGCAGGGCAACTTTTTCCTGGTATTCCGCATCCTCACCAGCTCCCTCTCCAGCAACGAGCTCCTCGGCACCGTCGGTCTCGTCCTCAGTATCCTCTTCGAATGGCTCTACCTCATGACCCTGGTGACCTGTTTCGTGCTCGCGCTGGGCAATCGACCGCAAGGATCCAACAAGTTCTACATGACCCAAGTCTACTTCTGGGCCGTACTCATGACGTACCTTCTTTTCGCCTCCGTCTTCATTACCGTCAAGAGTGTCCAGACGCAGATCCAAGAGCACCACGGCTTCAGCTTCACCATGCTCTTCACCAACAAGCTCTTCTTCACCCTCATCATCTCCATGTGCTCGACCTGGATCCTCTACCTCGTCAGCTCGATCCTGTTCCTCGACCCTTGGCACATGTTCACCTCTTTCATCCAGTACCTCCTGCTAACCCCGACGTACATCAACATCCTCAACGTCTACGCCTTCTGCAACACACACGACATCACCTGGGGCACGAAAGGCGACGACAATCCCGAAAAGCTGCCCGCCGCCAACATCAAACCCGGCGGCAAGGTCGACGTCAGCATCCCCACCGACGACGCCGACCTCAACACCCAGTACGAAGCCGAGCTCCGCACCTTCAACACCAAGTACGCGCCGCCCGAGAAGACCGTCTCCGACGCCCAGAAGCACGAGGATTACTACAAGGGCTTCCGCTCCATCGTCGTGCTCGCGTGGATCTTTTGCAACCTGGGCCTCGCGGCCGTCGTGCTGAACGTGGGTGGGTTGGAGCAGACGAGCCAGGGCGACGGCCAGACGACGACGACGACGGACGTCGTGGCGGCGGAGAACACGCGGTTCGTGATTTATATGAGTGTCGTGCTGTACAGTGTGGCGGTGTTGGCGGCCGTCAGGTTTATCGGGGCGTGTTGGTTCTTGGTTGTCAGGGTGTTCAGGGGCGTTTGAAGATTTGGCTGGGATGGGTTGGGTATTGGTGCAAGGAAGTTCTGGTTTGAGTACGAATCTGGATTTCCTAGACATGAGGGAAGGATGCTCATGTACTGTACGTTTTGTTCACGCCCAGTTTTTGCTGGATATGGTCACGTGGTGGACGATTTGCTTTTCATCGCTTTGACTGACTTCTTTGAGGTCGTTGGTCGTTAGCAGGTGAGTCGGTCAGTACAGTTACCACTTCAAACAACCAATCAAAGCAGATGCTAGACGTGGAAGGTGCATCTCTGGTCTGTCGACTGGTGACGTTGGCGTGCCTGCCTCATGCGGAAGGCACGTGAAAGCGTGAAAGCTTGGCAGTATCAGTACTTCAGTACGAAACAATTTCTCTTCTTGCTTTCACCTCTTCTTCTCTTCACCTTGATCTCATCCGTCGACACGACATTCAGGGCTTCACACCAGCCATCGTTCTGCTACGAAGCAGTTGACGGCTCTCCAGCATCAGCAGCAGCTTCACAGCATTCGACCGGAAGAAGCGTACCCCTGCAGCAAAGGCCTCTTCACTCTTTGCTCACCACGCTTATCTCCAGCTTCACTTCCACCCCTCACAGGCCTTGTTCTCGCAAACTTTTCAGACGCTGCACTCGGAGCTGGTTGCCACCTGCCGTCTCGGAGACTGAACATCAACCCGACCTTACTTTCACGCGACCATCCATCCCCTACACCAGACAGACCGCATCAAGACGCCATGTCAGGTTGGGACAACACTCCGGCAAAGCCAGCCATGGCTGATGCCTGGCAAGCGAGCGAGGAGCATGCGGACGACGAGTACAACGGGATCTCTGCCAGCAATATTAGCAAACATGCCAATGCTGACTTCGGTGCCCCGGGAGACAGTGGCTGTCGTGTGTAAGTTGCTTCGGCACCCTGCATTCCGTACCACAACTGACACTCCTTTGCTCTAGTTGCGGCTCTGACGCTCACTTCGCACGCGACTGTCCTGACAAAAAAGAGAACAGCGGCGAGTGCTACAATTGCGGCGAAATGGGCCACAACAAGGCCGAATGCACTAACCCACGCGCCGAACGCCAGTTTGTCGGCGAGTGTCGCCTTTGCTCTCAGACTGGCCATCGTGCCACCGAGTGTTCTGTCAATCGCTTGTTCACCAACTTCGCCGGCATGGAGATTACGGAGATGTCGATAGAGCAGGCCTGGAAGATGCTCGAGCAGGCCGATAAAGACAAGGACGTCGATGATATCAAGGCGGTAAGTGACCGTCAATACAGCCCAGCAAGCAAGTCTCGAGACTGACGACTACCAGGCCATCATCACGTACGCCAAGGCCTACCCGACTGTCACGTTCGAAGAGCTCGAGCAAGCCTTCCGTCAGGTGGAGATGAACACCTATTTGATCGCCAAGCAGCAGGAAGTGTCCGACACCCACACGATCGTCAATTTTCAAGGCCAGATCGACCAGAGCTTCGTCATCAGTATCCAGTTCTCCCCGAAACCACGCCGCGCCAAGTTCGCCGAAGGCTGGCCCGCTACCCCTGAGGAGAACCTTACACGTCTCGAAAAAGCCGGGTTTCCAATGGATCGCATGGTTCCAAAGTGTGCGAACTGTGGCGTGCTCGGCCATGGCTCCAAGTCGTGCCCGGAAGAGAGAGTCGAGAAAGAACAGCTAACGATCAAGTGCGCCAACTGCAACGAGGAGGGTCACCGTGCGCGTGACTGTGGGCAGGCCAGGAAGACCGCCGGCAAGCGTGGGTGTCGGAACTGTGGCCAGGAAGGTCATATCGCCAAGGAGTGTCCCGAGCCACCGAATCCGGAGAATGTTGAGTGCAAGAACTGTGGTAACAGTATGTATACTGCCTCTGACCTTGTCTGAGATGAGCGTGAGCTGACCTTGCAACAACAGTGGGTCACTTCTCTCGTGATTGCCCAGATCGTGCCCCGGAACTCTGCCGCAACTGTGGCCAGGACGGCCACCGCGCGAAGGACTGCACCAACGAGCGGGTCTTCCAGTGCCGCAACTGCGACGAGTACGGCCACCCTGCAAAAGAGTGCCCGAAGCCAAAGGACTGGTCTCGCGTCGAGTGTAACAACTGCCACGAGAAAGGTCACACCGTCAAGCGTTGCCCGCAGCCCATCGTAGAGCCCGAGGCTGGGGATGGTGGCGATTGGGAGGGAGGTGGAGGTGCTGCTGCTGCTGCCACTGGCAAGGGTGGCGACTGGGATGACGGTGCTGCCGCGAGCACCAACCCGGGTGACGGTGGTTGGGGTGCCAGCGAGCCGGCCGCCGTGAGTGCGAGTGCTTGGTAAAGCAAGCTCGGTGTCAACGAGACGTACGAGCCGTTGTGCCATTGCTACGAGGGCGATGTAGTGGCACCGCGCGGGATCAGTGTGCCTCAGTGAGTTGACAGAAAGAGGTCGGCATTTTCAACGTCCTGAGCTCCGACTATGCAACGGTTTCTGGCTGCTGCAAGGCCGCTGAGATCGCGTAATCAGATCAGCTCAATGACCAGTGATCCCCTCTTTGCGTACAGTCCATTCGTCTTCATTCAAAGCATTCGCTTCAGGATGACCCAAATCTTGTATTGGCTTCACAAGGTAGGTGAAAGAGCCATGCTGAACGGCGCTCTCCTGGGACTGTGCTTCGCCAGCGTTAGTTTTGAAAGTCACGCGCATCCAGCACTGTACGCTCTAGTGATACCGCCTGATACCTACTAGCACGTACATGCCTCCCTGCTCATCACCGAACCAGATCCTCCAACACTTGGGCGACTGTACGCTTCGGGGCGTACAGCTGAAGGATCTCTTTGCTAGTCGTTTCAGCCTTCGCTTTCCCTTCCCACGACGTCTCCGGCGCCTTCAGGAGCGACGAAGCGACGTTCTTCGATCCCGGAAGGTCTTACTCGACCCCGGTTCGGAGGGCATTCACGAGGAACTGGCCTTCCTCGACGAAGTGGTTCGGCTGGTTGTGCGAGGCGATGAAGATCCGGACCACCTCGCGTTCGCGGAGCCATTCCTCCGTGATCTCGACCCCGGGCAAGGCGGCGAGCTGCTTCGCTGCAGGGCTGTCCTTGGTCCGTGTGAGAGCGAGGATCCGGTGAGAGGCGAGCTTGGTGTGTTGGTGCAACTTTGGTAGGGTTTCGACGACACTCTGACCGGTGTTGCCTGTCGCGCCCGCGATGAGGATGGTCGGAGCCATGTTTTTTCGAGTCTGGAGAAGACGCAGATGAAAGCATCCCAGGGTTAATAGTGTGATTTTGGCATTGATAATGTTCAAGATTCAGGTTGCCCGTTCGTCTGCTTCGTAACCCAGGTGTACATAGCCGGATGTACGATTTATGAAGCCGCGCCGCGGTCACAGTCTCACAGATGATGAACCCCACCAAAAGCGGCTAGCGGGGCGGCCGGCGGGGGCTGGGGC